>Ga0207952_1000271_pt1 | contig 49741 bp, 46 predicted proteins | sample SubbioR12Aug_8Ca_FD_184831 | JGI IMG/M metagenome (GOLD analysis project Ga0207952, IMG submission 184831) | Serpentinite rock and fluid subsurface biosphere microbial communities from McLaughlin Reserve, California, USA - CR12Aug_8Ca (SPAdes) | ecosystem: Environmental > Terrestrial > Deep... | reverse complement strand
GCCGGTTCCTCGCCCTGCCCTCAGGTGTTTCATTCTCGCTCACAGGCAATTTTGCCCCCTGCCCCACTGCCGTCACTCTGAATTCATCAACACCATTCTCGGTCAGCAGGCGCGCTACTGTACTTGCCCGCACCGCAGATAACTCCCAATTTGATGGGAAAATGGAATTCTTGATGGGCAGGTTATCGGTATGACCTTCCACCTGTATTGCATGGTTATCAAGTTTGAGGACACCGGCAATTGCCTTCAGCGCCTGTATGGAATCAACGTTCAGGCGGGCATCGCCCGGTGCAAATAAGAGGCTGGCATTGATTTCTATCGTGATACCGCGACTGGTCTGGGTCACGCGTACCTTGCCTTCACGTACCAGTGGTTCCAGCACAGTCAAAATATCCTTGGCCATGGTAGTCATCTGCGCCCGCTCTTTACGCAGACCTTCGCTCATCCGGTTCTTAACCAAGGGCAAGGGATCAAGCTTCAACAATTGCTCGTTAGGCGCATTGACAGGCTTGGGATTGACCGTCATGACCTTGCCAAAAGCACCGGTCAGGGAATTGGACAAGACCCGGTACTTACCCTCGTTCAATGAGGATATGGCATACATGACGACAAAGAAGGCAAACAGCAAAGTAATAAAATCCGCGTAAGAAACCAGCCACCTCTCATGGTTGTCTGGTTCTTCGTGGTATTTTTTTCTTGCCATAAACAGGTATACGGATAAACAGGCTCAAGCCTGGAGATTAAGTACGGTGATTGGTCAGTCTTTCTTCCACCACGCGCGGGCTGTCGCCCAGGGCGATACTATAAAAAATGTCGGAAAGCATTTCGCGGCGCGTCACTTCCCGGCCTATGATTTCCTTCAACTTATTACTGACAGGCAAAAACAATAAGTTAGCCATACCCACACCATAAATAGTGGCAACGAAGGCGACCGCGATACCGCCACCGAGTTTGGATGGGTCACTAAGGTTTTCCATGACATGAATCAAGCCCAGCACTGCACCGAGAATACCTATCGTCGGTGAATAGCCGCCTGCCGCTTCCCAGATTTTTGCAGCCTGGCGCTGCTCCATTTCATACAGGGAAATATCAACATCCAGTATGTCTTTCAGGCGTATCGGGTCTATGCCATCAATGACCAGGCGCAAACCCTTGCCGATGAAGGGGTCGTTGGAGGCATTCATATAACGCTCCAGACTCAAAAAGCCTTCACGCCTGGCGACGACACTCCAGATCAGTGCGTCTGCAATATTCTTCTTGCTACTGTCTGGGGGTTCAGATATCACCCAGCGCAACATGCGAACACCTTGCTTGAAGTTATTCCATCTGCTTTGCAGCAAGACTGCTCCCAGCGTACCTACAGCGACAATGACGAACGCTGCTGGCTGCACCAGAGAAGAAAGACGCCCACCTTCCAGCAATTGCCCGGAGATGATGCCAAATACCACCAGTATCAATCCGACTATGCTAGCCCAGTCCACGCTTTCTCCCTTAAAAATGCCCTGAGCCTGGCGACTGCCTGGCTATGCAATTGTGAAATCCGTGACTCTGACACACCCATCACGGCACCAATTTCTTTCAAGTTCAACTCTTGCTCATAGTACAGGCCCATGAGCAGTTTCTCTCGCTCCGGCAAGCTGTCAATCGCGCCAATGACGGCATCGCGGAAATCGTCATTAAGCAAATCCTGCAAAGGGTCGCCAGACAAGTCTGAGCAATAGTGATCGAGAAAATGCTCCTTGGTATCCGAGTCGTGAAAGTCTTCGTAATACACAAGTTGATGCCCGCCGCTGTCAGTCAGCAAGTCCTGGTATTCTTCCAGGCTGAGCTTGAGTGACTTGGCAACCTCGGTTTCCAGTGGTGGCCGCCCTAGCTTTTGCTGCAGCACATTCATGGCATTTTCTATCTTGCGCATGTTCTGGCGCACGCCACGCGGCAACCAGTCGCTGCTGCGCAATTCGTCCAGCATGGCACCCCGTATGCGTTGTACCGCATAGGTTTCAAATTGTGCCCCATGGGTATCTTCATAGCGGTTAACGGCGTCCAGCAGGCCTATCATACCGGCCTGCACGAGATCATCCACCTCCACACTGGGAGGCAGGCGCGCCTTCAACTGGTAAGCCAGACGCTTGACCAGTGGGGCATGCTCCCTTAACAGGAAGTTTTTATCTGATTTTCCGCTAGCGGTGTACATTTTGATTACATTCCAAGACCGACACCCAGCTCAGGGACTCCCTCTAAACATAAAGTCGAACGCGCAGTCCGTGCCAATTGCTCGGCCAGCCTGGAAAATGCCAGTGACGCCAGGGCTTTAGGAAAAGCATCAATCACAGAGCGTCCCAAATGCGCCGCCTTTCTGACATGTTCATCTTCCGGCACATTGCCGACATAGTGCAATGGCACTGCCAGATAACGACTGGCTGCCTGCGCCATATTAGTGTAAATCAATCTTGCCTCTTTTTCTGATGCACCGGACACCACGATACCATAACCACGTCGCCCTACCCGGTTGCTGATGCGCTTGATCAAGCCATATGCTGCCTTGATCATGTCGGGATCAGCCGATACTTGTATCACCAGCTCACTATCATCGAGCGTTGCCAGCGGAAAGACATCATCCAGATTGATATCGCTATCAACGATGACCAGGTCTGAACTATTGGCGACCGTATCAAAAACCCTGGACAAAGGCCGTGCGCTTTCTGGCGGCAACCAGGCATGCCTGGCCAGCATCGTTACCGACAGGCCAGCAGCTACCAATTTTACCGCTTCCTTCATTGTACGCTGTTGTCTCGCTACATCCAATAAGGTCTGATCATGGCGGGCATTCAACCATGCACCCACACTATTCTCGGAAGCGCGGGCGTCCACCATCAAAACCTGGTTGCCCTGGCGCGCCAGAGAGACGCCAAGATTAACCAGCATGCCACTCTTTTCATCTTCCCTCAAGGCCGACAAAAAGGTAAACACGCGTGGTTTTGGCCCCGCCAGCATGCGGCGCAGGCCTTCTGCCTGATCGAAACTAGCCAAGGAACACCTCCTTGCCTGCACGACCACCTGCCCTGGAAGCCGAAGCAGATGCTGAAGCCGCTCCAGCCATCAGCAGCGGCAATTCCTCATCAAGATAGCGGAAAGCCGCAGTCTCACGCTTGAGTTTGAAGGCACGGTCTATCAAATACAATTTATTGGCAATATGCAGGTCTTCAGGCACACGCTGACCACTGGCAACGTAATACACCATGAGTTTCTGGCGTATCGCAATATCCAGTGCACCACCTATGGTTGCAGCTTCATCGAGTTTGGTAAATATGCAACCAGCCAGACCATTACCCTGATAAGCGCGCACTACCTCACTCAAGGTTTCCCCTGTCGACGTCGCATTCAGGCACAGCAAACGCTTCACCGGAGTGTCTGTTCCTGACAACATCGCCACCTGTTCAGTGACCATCTTGTCGCGCTGACTGACCCCCACAGTATCTATCAGTACCGTATGTTTGTTCTTGAGCTCGGACAAGGCAATCCGCAAATCTGCCTCATCCTTGACGGCATGTACCATCACACCCAGGATCTTGCCGTAGATACGCAATTGTTCAAAGCCACCAATACGATAACCGTCAGTCGTGATCAGCGCCAGCTTGGATGGGCCATGACGCATGACGCAGCGTGCTGCCAGCTTGGCAGTCGTGGTGGTTTTGCCGACGCCGGTAGGACCAACCAGGGCATACACGCCACCTTTTTCCAGCATTTCATTTTCATTGGCGATGGTGGACAGATTACGCACCAGGATATTTTTGATCCACTCCAGGCCATCCTCGACCTTGCCTGCTTCCGGCAATTTTTCTACCAGATAGCGTGACAGGCTGGCGCTGAAACCAGTAGCCAGCAATTCACGCAAGATCTCTGCCTTCTGTGGATGACGCTTTTGTGTCTGTGTCCAAGAGATTTCTGCCAGTTGAGATTCCAGCATGCTGCGCATGGCCCGGATTTCCGACATGACATCGTTCAATTCATTCGCATTGACCGGTGCGTCCATTTCACTGGAAAAGCTGCTGGCGCCTGTCTGTGCCTTGAATGTCGGTACATTCATGTTGCGCTCAACTGGTCTTTCCACTGACCTTTCCACTGAACGGTGAAAGCTGGCTGCTTCCTCATTCTGGAAGCGTGGTGCAAAACGCGGCACCTGAGGTACTTGCTGAGTTTGCAGAGTTTGTTGCAGTTGTGACTCGACGAACTGCTCAGCATCCGGTGCGATGGCGCTAATGGCTTCATCTGCCATTGCCAGAATCTCGACCTTGCCGCCCACATTGCGGTTCGAGAGGATCACGGCATCTGCCCCCAAAGCATCACGCAACATGCGTAAAGCTTCGCGAGAAGTATTCGCGGTAAATTTTCTGACGTTCATGATTGACCTCCGACCAGACTGGTGACTCTAATGGTTTTTGTTTCAGGTATTTCTGCGTGTGACAAGATTTTCAACTGCGGCAAATTGCGGCGCAAGAAGCGCGACAGCAAGGCGCGCAAAGGTGCAGGTACCAGCAGCACTGGCGTCAGGCCCATCTGCTCCTGATGTTCAGCCGCTGCCTGAGTCTGGCTTGCCAGTGTGTCGGCCAGGCCAGGCTCTATGCCAGATCCATCAGCACCGCTGGTTTGCAGGGCTTGCATCAACAGGCGTTCAAGACGGCTATCCAGCGTCATGACTGTCATCTCATTCCCGGTTGGGAAGATTTGCTGAACAATGGCACGACCCAGTGCTATCCTGACCTGAGCTGTCAATTCATTGGCATCCTGGGTATGCATGGCTTGCTCAGACAGGGTTTCTATGATGGTACGCATATCGCGGATGTGCACGCCTTCCATGAGCAGGTTTTGCAAGACTTTTTGCAAGGTGGACAATGGCATGGATTTTGGCACCAGCTCTTCCACCATTTTTGGCATTTCTTTTGCCAGGTGATCCATCAGCAATTGCACTTCCTGGCGGCCCAACAATTCAGCAGCATGGCTGGTAATCAGGTGATTCAAATGGGTGGCAATCACAGTACCAGAGTCAACCACGGTATAACCCATGGCTTGAGCCTGTTCACGAATTCCACCATCAATCCAGACGGCAGGCAAACCAAAGGCGGGGTCAGTCGTCATAGCGCCTGGCAAATTGCCTGTCACCATGCCTGGGTTAATCGCAAGGTATTGGCCGCTCAAGGCTTCGCCTGCGCCGACTTCAACGCCTTTGAGGGTAATCCTGTAGGCAGATGGTTTCAGTTCCAGGTTGTCACGGATATGTACAGGTGGCGATAAAAAGCCGACTTCCTGTGCAAACTTTTTGCGTATTCCTTTAATGCGGCGCAAGAGCTCACCGCCCTGGTTTTTATCCACCAATGGGATCAGGCGATAACCAACTTCCAGGCCCAGGGTATCCACAGGCAAGATATCTTGCCAGGTTGCTTCTTCCATTTCCGGTTGTGCTGCGGTTGGAGACTCTACCCTTTCATCTGCTCCAGCAACTGGCGCAACTTCATTGCGCTTATTGAGAATGTAGCCACCACCGCAAAGTACCGCTGCCAACAAAATGAAAGCCATATGTGGCATACCCGGTATCAAACCCATGCCGCCTATGATGCCGCCAGTGATGATCATGACCTGGGGCTTGGCAAACAATTGACCTATCAACTGGCCGCTGATGTCTTCATCGCTGGCTACGCGTGATACCACGATACCTGCCGCAGTAGAGATGATCAGAGAAGGAATTTGCGCTACCAGACCGTCACCAATAGCCAGCAAGGTATAGTTTTTCAGGGCAGTGGAGAAATCCAGGTCATGCTGCACCATACCGACCACAAGGCCACCCACAATATTGATGACAGTAACCATGATGCCAGCGACAGCATCACCACGTACATATTTACTGGCACCGTCCATGGCACCATAAAATTCAGCTTCTTGCGCAACTTCGGTACGGCGGCGGCGGGCTTCCTGTTCGGCAATCAAACCGGCATTCAAGTCAGCATCAATCGCCATTTGTTTACCTGGCATCGCATCCAGGGCAAAGCGTGCGCCCACCTCGGCAATACGGCCAGCACCTTTAGTGACGACCGTAAAATTAATGATGGTCAAGATGACGAACACCACAATACCAACCGTGTAATTACCGCCAATCAAAAAGTGACCAAAGGCTTCAATCACCTTGCCTGCTGCGTCTGGCCCGGTATGGCCTTCAGTCAAAACGACGCGGGTAGATGCCACGTTCAGTGACAGGCGCAGCATGGTACTGACCAGCAGCACGGTAGGAAATACCATGAAATCCAACGGCCTGACTGTGTATAAACTGGTCAGCAAAACGATAATCGCAATCGCGATATTGAAGCTGAAAAATACGTCCAGAATAAAGGCTGGCAAAGGCAAGATCATCATTGCCAGCATCAGGATGATAAGGAAAGGCGCTGCCAGTGCCCTGGTATTAATACCGTTCATCCAGGCAGGTAAGGTGAAGCTATTCATGCTTGGGCTCCTGCTTGATTGCCTGCTTGATTATTTGTTTGAATACTTGCTTGATTATTGGGATCAAGCTCGGGTGGCACAGGCAATTCACTTGGTTTTTCAGGTCTGTTACCGCCGCCTTTGGTATAGCTGCGTAATTGATAAACATAGGCCAGCACTTCTGCTACAGCTGCATACAGGGCTTCAGGTATTTCATCACCAAGCTCAGTATGTTTGTACAGGGCACGGGCCAATGGTGGCGCTTCCAGCAAGGGTATTTTGTGTTCTTTCGCCAGCTCACGGATCTTGGCAGCAACTTCATCTGCACCTTTGGCAATGACTTTAGGTGCGCCATTGCCGCCTTCGGTGTATTTCAAAGCAACCGCGAAATGAGTCGGGTTGGTAACAACGACGTCAGCAGTCGGGATTTCAGACATCATGCGGCGGCGTGCCATTTCACGCTGCTGGGCACGGATTTTTGCCTTGATCTGCGGGTTACCATTGGCTTCCTTGGATTCCTGCACGACCTCCTGGTGCGTCATCATCAGTTTTTGCGCGTATTGCCACATTTGGTAAGGCGCATCGATGGCGGCAATCACAGCCAGTGAACCAACAATGGCCAGGAAACACACACCCATCATATGACCCACGTGGGCAGGGCCAGACTTCACGGCTTCCAGCGGCAAGGCAAAGATGGCATTTTTTTGGCCCATGATGACGATCCATGCTACCGAGCCAACCAGTATGGTTTTGACGATGGCCTTGATGAGTTCAACGCCTGCACGGGTAGAAATCATATTGCCCAGGCCAGAAATCGGGTTCATGCGCGAAAAATTGGGCGTCAATGCCTTGGCACTGAATAGCCAGCCGCCTATCAGCAAAGGTGAACCCAGTGCCACTATCAGCAACAGCCCGGCAACAGGTGCAAAAGCCACCAGTACATCCATCAAACTGGCGGCAATTTTTGAAAACAGCAGCTCATGATCGTAGATAATCGCCCGCTCCAGCGACAGGCCAGCCACCAGAGCTTGATTCAAATGCCTGACCAGACCATCGCCCATACCCCAGAGCGCACCGCCTGCAGCCAGCAAGATGGTGCAGGTAGATAGTTCACGCGAACGTGGAACATCGCCCTCTTCCCGCGCCTGTTCAAGGCGCTTGGGCGAGGCCGGTTCGGTTCTTTCGAGATCGCTATCTTCGGCCATTGCCGACTCCTGTTATTTCCTCAAAGCAAGCTCTGCTTTGATTACGCAAATGTACAGGTGTAATTATTGGCTATGGCAGACACGCAAGATGCGGGGAATAAGGGAGGAAATACCCCTTAGCTCTGGGGAAGAGAAGAAACCAGCAAATAAGCCAGTAGAGAAAATCGAGAGAAACAGCCAGTTATCAATGCCGCCGTCTGCTATTTTTTATGAACCACTTGTCTCCGCATCGAAATCCGCTACAGGAGCTAACAAGGACACACTCAAGCATGCATACCAGTCATCAAACATGTCTAAGAACCAGCTCAAGATCTTTTTTCTTTTTGACACGCCGGGCATCAACGATCAAAAAGCTGCTGCATTCGCTCCGAACATATTTAATACGGGCCACGCCAACCTAATTTTTTTTAACGCTTGCTCCAGCAGGCTTAAATCACCACCCAGCGGCTTCTTTTTCCAGTGCTTGAAGTACGTGTACATCGTACCCTTGGGAGGAAAATCGTTCGGTATCATGTCCCACTGGCAGCCGCTTTTTAACACGTACAATACCGCACAAAACACATCCTATAAATCTACTTTGCGCGGCTTGGTCTTCTTGCGGGCACTCAGTAGTAGATCTTCTATCTTCGGAAACTGTTCTCGACTGGTGTCCCTCGGGCAGGCATTTCTTATTTCTCAAGTTCAACCAATTTCAATCAATTTGACAAAAATCTCGAAAAGGCTTTAAGCCAAGTTAATCGGGTAACTCTTTCAACTCATAGGAGCGTTCATAACGCAGCAATACCTGCTTTTTTGCCGTAATGATATCGCTGTCCTTAGGTGGCACAGCTAATATCGACCAAGCTTCTTTTTTCAACCAGTTTTCCCACACCAGCCACTGATGTTTGTCATCATCCCACACAACGACTTTGCCAGCTCGTTGCTCTTTTCCAGAGCCCTCTGTTGATGTAAGTAATATTTGATTGCCAAGAACAAACATTTCATCCAGATTGAAATTTCTCAGAGGGAAAGCTGGCAATTTATCCCACCATGCAAAATTGGCATCAGCCAACTCAGCGACATAAGTAACGGGGGCAGCAAAATATCCACTAACCCCAAACTTGAATAGTTTGCCATTGCGCAATTTCACTGCACGACCTCCCGCATAATTTGCCAAAGGACCGACAGACCATACGGCAGATTTATCATCATAAATTTCTGTGGTCCGCGCCCAATCAAGCATACCTACCGAGATAAACTCATCCTCACAGGTAGGACATTCCTTTTCCAAAGCAACCAGCTCTTGCTGAGCCCGGCCACCAATTACCACCAATCTGTGATCATCAAGCTCCAACAAGTTCGCATTAATACGCCCTTTGCGCAAATTTGCCATTTTGCGGAGACCAGATTGCAAATTCCAGCGCATTGCTGTCGTCAACAAAGGCTTCCAATCGCTATCTTTACGGGGGGGATCATCATAACTTTCACCTCCAAGATACACAAAATCACCGTCATGACGGACGATAGAATCGTTTCTGGCCCATCCGTTACCAGAGTGCGAGGCGCCTAAAGGTGCCTGTGCAAACTGTAGCAACAGGCCAGGCACCTCTTCCCATTTATCCTGCTGGCGCAGATACCGAAATGAAGGTTGTGGTTTGATAGTGGTACAACCATAACGATTGGATCCAGGTCCACATGTATTAGGCAGACCACCAAAGACCAATACGCTGCCATCATGCAGTTCCACACCAGATAGGTAATCAATCACCACGGGCAAAGGTGCAATTTGTTTCGCGATGGCGCGCTGTTGCAGTTGCACCATCTCGGGGCGATTTTGCCAGTCACCGTTGAATAGCATCAATCCACCGCCAGCCATAACCAGATGAGCATTTTTGCCATGCCAAAAAGCGAACTTTCCGGGTTCGGCTAGCCTCATCGGGCTAAACCGCATGATTTTGCCGCCATCCTTCGACACGGCCAGAACATCTCCGTTCATTAGCGGAGCCACTAAAGGTGAATGATCTCCTAGCAATCGCTCTTGCGAGCGAGTCCAGCGCATGCGGACCGGATCAAAAAATTCTATAAAACCGGCATAAGAGCTACTTGCCACGGAAACGACAGAATCACGGACACCATAGTTAATAAAAGCTCCCGGGTGATTGCCTCGCTCGGCTTTATTACTCAAAGTTTGCCAGCTCGCCGTACTGGAATTCCATAATAGCAATGCATCCAAGTTAGCGCGGTAGCCAAGGACATTACTATGCCAATCAGCATGCGAAATAATGACCTGTCCATTAGGCAATATCTGATGCTTGAAACCCAGGAGACTTCCCTCAGCCATATCTGCAGGCATGTTTGTTATTTCCATCCGGCAGCTTTGTGCATTGAACGTCACAGGCAGTACTGTACTTCCTAATGCTGGTTCAAGCCGGCCAATGCCCGGTACAATACCGCGCACGCCAGCAGCCAGTAAGGCTGCGCGCATAGTGGGCAGTTGTTCATGGCTCAATTGCAATTTATTGCCTTTGACGACAAGAAGAACAATTTTTACTGGTAGCGTATTAAAATCAACACCACGCTTTCCTACACCACTACGTATGCATGCCAGAACATGCTGCTCATCAATGGCAAGCATTTTCACGAGGTAGTCATTAGCATCGAGCTGCAGAGAGGTTGTGAAACTCTGACTGGCAGGATCCCACCATGCAACGGTATGAAGATGTGCACCCTGGTCATTCTTGGCACTTCCCAATAGCAATCTGCCTCCTGCAATTTTCTCCCAGGCCGATTCCAGACGCGCCGCTGCTGGCCAGCCCTTTGCCTCAGCAAAGCTCGCTTTTGCCACATCCCAAACCTGCATGCCCGTGGTAGTTGCCAGTAAAAATTGATCATTACCCAAAGCTGCAAACCCGGGATTCAAGGGATCTGGCCAACTGATTTCTGCAATTACTGGGGCGTCTTTAAAGTACGAATCATCATAGGCAAAACTAAGTGCAGGCAAAGCGACAAACCCTGCCAAGATGATCAACAAGCCCCGCTCATAGCTGATTACCAGGGACATTAACAAATTGCGCATGGCTGCAATGATCACTCTCAACATCCCGACTCTTCCTCGACCAGGTCTTGCCAATAATCAAGCGAGGCAGCCAGCCCCATCAACTCTCCTTCCTTGGCGATACTGGAAAGCCAAACATTCAATCCATTGCTGATGACTGTGTCAGAATTCGAACCTTGCGTGCTGTAAGAGTCTGGTGTATTGCGGGTAATCAAATCTAATTTCCCGTCACCATCCAGATCACCAGCCCAAATTAGAATATCCCTGGTTTTAAAACGACGATTGAGCACACTAATCGGTATCTTGCCAACGGCCTGCCGCTGACTGCCTTGCTCCACATATAAGGTCATGAAATCATCTGCGCTTTTTTTATTCCAACGCGGCAATATCCGGCAAATTCCGGTATCAGGCAAAGTGAATACCACCCCTATGGTGCCGCTAATGGCATCCCGAGGAGTGCGTGGTGTGCGCGTCGTAAAATACGTAGAGACTGGATTGCTTGCAACCGGCAGGCCAGCAAAAATGGCAACCGTAAATTCACCTGGCTTGCTGTTACGGGTGCGCATTAGGGAAACATGTGACATCTCTGTTTCATTTTCCACAGGCTCAATTTTCAGCCTCACCACTCTTAACTCACATATATCACGATGGCAAACCAAAGCCTGCCATTTCGCTGCCGTGGTCTGTGCAGGAGTTGGAACTTTAATACCCAAAGGTGCAGTCGCCGTGCCAGGCAACACATTGAAGCCTTTACTTTCTTCTGCGTGCACTGCAATAGTCAGTACCATTAAAATGAGATTCACACCATACAAAACCATACTACGCTTATGCTTTAAAAAAACTGGACTGCGCACCATGCTCCCTCCTTGCTATTTTTGCACAACCAGACACAATGTAAACAACATATCAAGCAATAGCACAACTGACAAGCAAGGCACGGAAATTATTTTAGGACAGGAGCAAACAAAATTCGAGGTAAGTAGCTCGACAATCTACCAGCAATTAAAATAGGATTGATAGTCTACGCAACTATCGGCAATCCTGGAAAACCAGCAAGCGAGGCCAAGTACAATTGATGCACTTGGCCTCAACCCACTTCTAACTGTCAGCAGCCAGCAAGATGGTGCAGGTAGGCAGTTCACGCGAACGCGGAACATCGCCCTCTTCCCGCGCCTGTTCAAGGCGCTTGAGCGAGGCCGGTTCGGTTCTTTCGAGATCGCTATCTTCGGCCATTGCCGACTCCTGTTATTTCCACAAAGCAAGCTCTGCTTTGATTACGCAAATGTACAGGTGTAATTATTGGCTATGGCAGACACGCAAGATGCGTGGAATAAGGGAGGAAATACCCCCTTCCTCTCAACAAGGAAGGGGTAAAGAATGAAAAAACGGACGAAATGCCTGTTCAACAAGCATTGAAGGCTGGCCAGGCAAAGAGATTTTGCCTTTTAATCAATTCAAGACGGGGCGTAAAACCTGAGTAATTTACGCCATAGCGACACGATTACCACACTCCCCGCAAAAGCTGGCATCTACATCAACCGAGGCACCACAGGCACGGCATGCCTGCATGGTCTTGATCTTATCCATCGCTGCTGCGTATTGCATTTTTTCTTTCTCGCTATGGTCTGGCAATTGTTGTTTTCCCGATGCCAGTGCAGTAGCTGCAGCATTCGCAGGATCTGCAATCACCTGGTTCATCATGCCGACTTTTTCTGCACGTGCCAGGTCTTTTGCAGACGTCGGTGCCACCACCATGGAATTTTGTTCAGCAAAACCCTTTAAGCTCTGCGCCAGTTCTTCAGCATAGGCTGGCAAACCGCGCATGCCTGTCATTTGACGGATTGCGTCGCGGCCAAAAATCACCGTGTCGATTTCTGATACCCATACACGCAAGGTCATGGATTCTATGTTGATGACTTTCTTGCTGGTTTGCAGATTGCCAGAAATTTGATTGCCAAGCTGGACGCTGGCAGACTCAAAACTGCCCTGGATATCAACCCAGATCAGTTTCGAGACAAAGTCAAAACGTCCCCAGAGCACATGCGCTGCGCGGTAGCAATACATGCCTACGCCAAACAAGCTGCAAGTCAGTGTGAGATTGGTCCATACTGCGTCACCAGCAAGGATGGCGCGTGTCAGCCAGACAGCCATCAGGGTGCCACTGGCAATCAAGACAAAGGCCAGCGCCGTCAGACAGGTCAGCCAGAAAAATTCTTTGGTTGCTAGTGCATGCTGGAGACCTTCTGCCACTTTGCCGACTTGCGGGCAAGGCTGGGTTTCTTCAAAAATCTCGGCAGTGAATTGCCCTTGTGGGCCTTCAATAATGGGTGAACGGCGTGAGTATTTACGGTTAGGCGTGCGGCTAAACCATTTCTCCATCAATATCCTGTCCAGCTCTTCCAGTAATTTATTGGGATGGGCATTCATGGTCACCGTTTCTACCACACGTGCCGCGCCTATGACTTGCGGAGTAGCCTGCAACTGGTTTTTCAATGCCAGGCCAAAAACCGCACAGGCAGCCAGTGCACATAACAAGGTCAGCAAAACCACACCATTGACAGACAAATTCTCAACCGGCGGCAAATGAGATGCCAGCAAACCCAGTACGACTGGCCCCAGCACTGCCAGAACGATCAGTATGATAAGACTGCTGATACCCACATTGGCTGTTTCCTTGATAGCACCCGTCGTGGTGGCGGTGCGAGCCACCATGGGACGCATTATCTGGAAAAACACAAATGCACCATACACCAGCCCTATCCAGGCGTTAGCCGCACCCTGACCAAACACCAGCCAGCAAAATAAAAAACTGATCAATGTCGCCGTCAGGGAAAGAAAATTATAAAACTGTGTCTGCGCAGAATACTGGATGACGATAGGCGCAAATATCAACTGCGGCACCCAGGAATACAATAAGCCATTCAAAGGCCCGCTTGGCTCTTTGAGTGAAATCGCATTTTGCCTGAGGTTTTCCTTATAGTAGCGGGCATGCTCTGAATCACCATCTTTGTCGGCAGGCAGCAGCGGTGCCAGGCTTTCCGGACGATTGCGTCCAAAGAAATAGCGCAACTGTGTAAATGCACGCGCCAACAATAATATTCCGAACAAGAGCAGGATGATGGCAATCCCCAGCACGGCAAATACAGGAAAGTCTGGCGCATGGGCCAAACGCCCGCGTACATCAAACATGATCCAGGTACCGGCTAGTACCAGCAAGCCGCCAGAAATCATGCTGGCAAGATTTTCTACCTTATAAGGATTGGGAAATTCAAATAACTGGCTTTCCGGATTAAATTCATAGCTCATGCGCGCAACTCTTTATTTGAAATATCGTCGGGATTAAGGGGACTCAGTGGAGCTCAGTGCAAATTCAGTGGCAATTTATTCGCCTTGCAAGCGCCTGGCTTTTTTTATCCTGGCTTTGGCTGCAGCGTTATTGGGGTCCAGAGCAAGCGCGCTTTGTGCGGTAGCAATGGCACGGTCATAATCGCCACTGGCGAGAAAACTGTCCGAACGCGCCAACAAGGCTACTACTTGGCCTTGCCCCTGACCGAACCCGCCGTTGCCGAAAGGGGTGGGCATACCACGTCCAAACTCCTGATGTTGCGCATTCAGGTTGCGCTGGCGTTTGCTCGTTGCAGGCAGCTCATCATCAAAATCGTCTTCGTCATCGAAATCATCGTCATTTTTCTTTTTGTTTTTCTTTTTCGCATTTTGCGCATTCGATGCAACAGCAACTGAGGCTGGCTCAGACACTTGGGCTGCCACTGACTGTACAGGCTCAGCTGACGGGCTTGGTGTTATCACCGACTCTGGCGCAAGAGTTGGGTTTGGCGTAACTGCTGTCGATGTAGCCACTGGAGTGGCAACAGCAGTTTCTGTAACAAGCACCGGACTCTGCACAGACGGCTTACTACTTTGCGCCAGATTTTCTGCAGGTTTGCCTGGCGACAACCAAAAATAGCCGCCAGCAAGTATCAACACCAACAGCAAGGCTGCTGCGGCTGCCATGACATGAGAAGGCTGTATGCTGGATTTCATGACATCGCCAGGTACGGCGACATCAGGGCTGGCACTTTTTTTGTTCAGGTCGACTGGTTTGCTGGCTGGCAGTTCAACTTGCGCTACTACGGCAGCAGGGTCTGGGAATGGTAAAGATGGGGGGCTAATTCCATCCGACTCCGGCGGTAACTCCTTGGGAGTATCCTGGCTGGGCGATGCTATATCAGCTTGTATGTCAGCTCGTGAGTCAGCTTGTGCTAATGGGCTGGTGTCATTGAGAATCTCATCATCAATATCGATGTCAAGAGTTTCGCTGGAAGCCAAGGGGTCAAGAGTAGAAGCTGGGGTAATGACGCTGGTCCCGCACTTTTTGCAAAATTTTGCCCCGCCGGTCAATTGGGCCTGGCAATTTGCACATGACAGGGCCGAACCGGGCGGTACACTGTTATCTGCATTGACAGTGATGGATGACCCGCAGGATTTGCAAAACTTGGCCCCGTCTTTATTTTCAGTACCGCAGTTTTCGCAATTGAGCATTCGTCTTCATCCTGATTGAGTGATATGGCATGATCTCAGAAAATTGCCATATACTCAACCAGACATCAACCTGCCACGTAATACCTTATGCTGGCTGGGCGACCGCAGGCACGGCAACCATGCGGTGTATGAAATACATCATGACTGCGGTGATCAGCACCGTCAACACCAGAATATCACCCAGCAAATCAAAATGCAGGATAGGTCCGCCGCCAGCAGGCTGGCTGACTATCATGCCAGCAACCACCGAGCCAACGCCACCGGCGATTTGTTGCAAGGATGAGTTAATCGCCATGAATGAACCACGGCTGTCAGCAGCGGGCACAGCCGACATCATCGCCTGGGCCGGGATGATGCGTGAAAAAATGCCGACGAACAACAAGACATTGACCAGGATGACCGTATGTAAAGGCGTCACACCAAGGCGGGTATAAATGACCGCCATGATAATCGTCATGACAGCACCAAATAAAAACACGCGGTATTTACCAAACTTGTCACTCAGCTTGCCAACCAGCGGGCCAGTCACGATGGCACCCAGGCCAGTCACCAGATAGACCATCGGCAACTCTTTCATCGTAATCCCCAGATTATTCACTGAGAAGGCACTGCTGAATGGCATCAGCATATAACCACCTATGCTTAACAGGCCAGTCGCGGCAAACGCCAGCAAATATCTTGGGGTTGCTATCGTGTCTTTCAAATGATGGAAAGGATTGCGGTCAGACTGCAATTTCAAATGACCATCAATAGGTTTCAGGTTGGCGATGATAATGACGCCGACGATAGCTGCCATGCCGACGATCATCATGAAAGGTGCATGCCAGCCCCAGTGTGCAGACAGGTAAAGACCAATAGGCAAACCCAGGATCTGGCTGGCTGCAAAAGCTGTTTGCAACACGCCCATGACCCTGCCACGCATGGAGAACGGGAACAAATCTGTCGTGATCGCCAGCACGATGGCACCAATGACACCACCAAACAAACCCGTCACTATGCGGGCAAATAACAGGAAGTAGAAATTAGGCGCGATACCGCACAAGAAAGTACCCAGGATAAAACCAGCGTAGAAAAACAGTAATAGCTTTTTGCGGTCAAAGCGATCAGCAAAACCCGCCGCCGCAAAACCTGCAATACCAGCACTGAAGGCATAGGCGGACACGACCACGCCAAACTGTGAAGGTGAGATATTCAATGCTGGCATCAGGATCGCACCCAGCGGTGACATGATCATGAAATCCAGGATGATGGTGAACTGTAAAAACGCCAGTATGGCGAGGACAAATTTTTGATAGCCAGTGAAGCTTGCTTGCGATTCTATAGGTATGGATTGATTCATATTTTCTTTTCTTTTGGACAAAAAACCAGGCTATTTATTGTTAGCTGAGTAAATATTGTTATTGGGTTTGTTTTGCGTTGTTTTTATTTATGCAGCGACCCTGAAGCCCTCATTTTGTAAAAGCACGTCCTGGTTCCCGGAAAAAAATTCTCTGAAAAATGGTACGGCCTCATAAGAATGAAAGACCCTGGTGAATTTCAGTGTCTCTGCTGCAGTTTGCGCATTTCTTTCACGCATCTCGGTTTCATAGGCGGCAATAGCTGCGCGCATATCAGGCATATCCGGGTTCAGCAACTGGCTCGCCAGCACCAGGGCATCCTGCATCGCCATATTCACACCCTCACCTGCATAGGGTGGCATGACATGGGCCGCATCACCCAGCATGGTCAGGTTGGACAAAGACGGCCAGCTTTGATCGACAGGTGCACAGAATTGCGGACGAGGTATGAAAGGGAGAGTGGCATGTCTGAACAATTCTGCCCAGATATCACTCCAGCCCTTGAATTCTTGCTTGAACCAGGCCAATACCTGATCGCGGTCAGAGAAATCAATTCCACACTGTCTAGCCCAATCCTGATGCGCCTTATGTCCGGTATAAAAAGCGACACTGCCATCGCCTTTCAAGACAATGAATAAAGTCTTTTCATCGTCTAGCACACAAACTTTTCCACCATCCAGCAATTCAAATAATGCTGGGATAGTGTTTGCCACATCAGCGACACTGCCCTCAAGCACAGTCACGCCAGAATACTCTGGTGCAAGTGGAGTGATATAAGGACGTATTTTTGAGTTGGCACCATCGGCAGCGATAAGTAAATCAGCAGTAAATCTGTCGCCGTTTTCAAACGTAATTTCGACTGACTCTTCGGTTCTTTGCAAGGACGAGAAACGGGCATCCCAGACCACCGTGTCATCCATTAACGAAGCCAGCAACAAGTTCCTTAAGGGGCCACGGTCTATCTCTGGCCTGTCATTGTTTTCTGAATCAAGTTCATCAATGATGACTGCTGCCTGCGCATCCACAAACAGCATTTTCTCAGCCCCCGGACGATATGCCAGTTCAAACGCCTCCATCAAACCGGCTGCACGCAAGGCAGATAAACCCGAGCCTTCATTCAAATTCAGGGTCGCGCCCTGCACTCTGGCGAACTGGTTGATATCCCTCTCAAACACCTTCACTTTCGCACCATGCATTTGCAGCAGGCGCGCCAGCGTCAATCCACCCGGCCCTGCACCGATGATGGCAATTTGCTTGTCTTGTATTGGGCTTTGCTTATGGATTTGTATCATCGCGGTCATTCCGGTTTTTTATCCATCTCATCGCATGCTTTTACTGCAATAGCTTGCCGATATTGCACACTTAATTATGCACTCAATGGATAGACGTTTTGAAATTGCAAATATTGCAGGGGAGTCGGGATTTTCTGCTTATGTCAAAAATCATCACCAGAAATGAGGGACCTGAATACTGCCTTGAGTCACACTATAATTTAATCAAATTAAAAAGTAAAGTCACTTAATTAATTTATTGAGGTAATAAATCTGCTAAAATGCGACATAAACACTATGTGGAGCCTTTGATGGGACTGAGGGAATTAAAGAAAGCGAAAACCAGGAAGATGATTTCTGATCTGGCGACCGGGCTGTTCATAGAAAAAGGTTATAACGAAGTCACGACTGCAGAAATTGCCAGGCTGGCTGAAGTATCCGTGCCTACGTTATTCAAATACTTTCCCACTAAAGAAACCCTGGTGTTTGATGAAGAAGACGAGCGGGAAGCGAGATTGATCGCTGCCGTGACTGAGAGAAAAAAAGGCGTATCCATCCTCGATGCCTTGCTTGAACATTTTTCAAGCTACACCGCCTTTGACGCAAACAAGAAAAAGGAAGTGGCGGCTTTCAGAAAATTGATTTACTCCACGCCAGACTTGTATATCTACGCAAAACAAATCTGGATGCGCTATGAAAAGTCACTGGCGGCCGCGCTGCAACAAGAGACAAAGCATGCACTTGCCCCAGCTGAGGCAGAAGCCATCGCCCACTTTATCCTGGATGCCTTCCATCGCTCAAAAGACGCTGAAGATCCCAGAGCCTCATTGCATGCCTTGTTCAGCCTCATGAAGAATGGATGGAAAGAGTAAGGCCCCTGAACGTGACGCTCGATCAAAAGCCTTAAGATGACTCAGGCTGGTGCTTGTGCCGCCAGACTATTCTCTATAAATGCCCTGGCGGTGGTCGCTGCATAGCCTTGTGGCATGATGTCCCCCGCTGCACTGGCGAGTTGAAATGCCCCCTCCATAAAGGCCAGCAGGCCAGCAGCCAGTTCTGCAACGCCAGTGATGGCCTTCTTCTGGTCTTGCAGGCAGGCTGTCAACAAAGCCTGTATCAACAGCAACTCAGCCGCAATCGCCTCCTGAAATACTGCACGCACTTCTGGCTGGCGTACTGCTTCAGCACCTATCACCACCCAGGCCGAAACCGCCTCAGGCATAGCGCCCTCTCCTTTGGCCAGGCGTGCATTGATATAAGCCTGCAGTCTTTCTTGTGAGGTATTGGCAGTTGCCGCCAGCAAGTCATAGCGCGCCCGTGACATTGTCGCGAGCAACTTGACGAGATAAAGCAGGATTTCGCCCTTGCTCTTGAAATGGTAATGAATCAAACCCGGCGCCAGGCCTGCCTGTTTGGCAATCGCCAGTATCGTCGCCTTTTCATAGCCATGCTCTGCCATGACAGACAACAAGGCAAAAACTATCTCTTTACGACGCTGCTCGGTATTGGATTTTCTGGACATGGGAAAGGCTGTTCATTATTTTGGTTACCAAACCAAATTCTACTTGTTTTCAACTTAGTACAAGTACAAGAATGCAAACAAAGTTTTCCTGACTTAAGAACGCACAAAATTCGGGCAATTGCAGACTACAATCAGGCCGGACCAAAACACGAATTTTGAGACAGCATTCAGTTATCCATCTTCATGGGCATATTGATACCATGATGTCTACGTAAAAAAACAATCTGCTTATCAAAATGCAATGTCACCTCATTGCAGCACTTTTTTAGAAATACCAATTGGCAGTTGAACTGTCGTCGAGACCATCTATGTTGCACCGCTTTAAACAGTTTATCTGCCTTCTCTTATTGTCAGCATTTGCTCACTCGTCCGTATTTGCCGCAACGGCAAAAGCTGGCGCGAGCAAACCAGCCATCAAACCCATTATCAAACTCTTCCTGCAAGAAAACCTGGACATCCATGGCCGGCCCTTGCCGCTAGACCGCGATCTGGAAGCCATACTCATTTATTTTGAGCGTGAATCCGGCATCCAGTTTGACAAGCAGATATTGCCCTGGAACCGTGCTCAGCTCATGGCGCAAAATGGAGAAGGTATTATTTTTGGCATTTCCAGATCTCCAGAACGGTTGCAGCTCTATCACTTTTCCATCCCTGTCGTCAGTGAAAAAATCTGGGCGATTACGTATGGCGCCCCCCGGCCCAACTTTCAATCGGTGGAAGACTTGCGCGGCAAAACCGTCAGTGTAGGCCGCGGCTTCAGCCACGGTATGGATTTTGAAAAAGCCAAAAATGTCGTGTTCCAGGTACAGGAAGATTCTGCCTCATCTGCCGCCCGCTTTAAAAAACTGATGAACCGGCGCAGCGACATCATGCTCTGGCCAGTGCGCCAACTGCAACGCGCAAGCCAGGTAGAGGCCTACCTGCACGACCAGCTCGTGCCCAGCTTCAATGACCCTGAACTGACAGGCAAGACATTCTATGTGTCTGCCAAACCAGTGTTCTACGACACCACCCACTTCGCCGCAGCGAATGGCAAATACGAAGCAGAAATGGATAAATTGAATGTGGCAATACGCAAGGGAACAGCGAACGGGAAGCTACCTAAATTGCTGGCGAAGTTTTACTAGCAGTTTTGTGATTATCAGTTCATCATGAAAAAACGCCGCACCAATTGAAAATGATGCGGCGTTTTTCATTCAATACTTAATCGATCAACGACTGAATTCTTTGACGCGCTCATTAAATGGACGCCCCTGAGAACCGTTAGTCGATTCAAAGCGATTGCGCATGGCTTTGTCCAGATTATCAAGCCGATCAGTCGGAGAAGGATGGGTTTCAAATTGCAGACTAAAATTATTATCCTGGGCACTTTGCGCTTGCAATGTTTGTATTACGGCAGGCAAACCATACGGATCAAAACCTGCGCGGGCCGCGATCACGACACCAACACGGTCTGCATCATATTCATCCGCTTTGTCGAGACCTTTTGCATACAAATCTTTAAAAACATTGGCTGCAAAAGTCTTAAGATTAGCGTCCCATTTAAGTTGGGATGCTACAAGATCGGCAAACACTCCCACACCACCCGCTTTACTAATCGCATTCAAATGATGCTTACGTAATACATGAGCAATCTCGTGTGCCAGCACACCTGCCAATTCAGATTCGCTGCGCATGCGTGCCAACAAACCTCTGGTCACAAAAATATTACCACCAGGCGTAGCAAAAGCATTGAAACCGACATCATCAAGCACAGCAAATGTCCACGGCAAATCTGGCCTTTCAGTTTGCGAAGCCAGCCAGCGCCCCAGTGTATTTACATAGCGCTGCAAAGCAGGGTCATTCAACAAAGGCTTTGCACCTAATAAACTGGCCGCAAATTCATTGCCCAAGGCAATTTCTTTGGGCTCATCAATTTCCTTGGTTTTATCCACCAGATTTTTTGCCCCCTCAGCAAGAGTTTTCACGTTGCCAGGCAATTTATTGAAGAGGTCACCAAGCTGCGCAAATGCAGAACCAGAAAGTGCAATAATGAGGCTGGCGATCAGTATTTTTTTTGTAGCGCGCATATTAATTATTCCCCCGCTTGCCAGTGTTGTTTTGATCTATGTACTCAACATTTACCGCTGGCAAATTGGACCTTTGCGCAAAGCTACGCGCACTGTCCTTGCTGACAATATTGGCTTGCATTTTATGAAGTTCAGGATAATTCGGTGAGGCCCGGCGCAAGTCTTCCTTATCCAGGCCTTTGACGCCTGTACCAACTGAGCCGGTATTCGAAGTTCGCCCCCCCGTCATCAACGAACCAAGCACATTGCCGCCAGAAGCTGGCACAACATTGCTACCGGTAGTGGCATCAAGGCGTAAAGCCGTCATCCTCACCCAGCCCGCTTGCCCGGCAGTAGTTTTCACCTGGGTCCAGGCACCATTACGCTCCATGACATCAACCCTGGTCTGGTTTGCCAGAGTACCGATGACGGATGCGTCAGAGCTGGCCTTATCCATTAATTCGGTAGATTTCGATGTCGTCGCTGACTCCGCCATCACATTGCCAGCCAGCACAGCAGCGATCATAAAAAACGGTATTTTCATTCGTTCTTCCTCTGAGGTTCATACAATTCGACTTCAGCAGCCCGGCCCTTGACGGCAAACAAGCCACGCAAACTGAAAGTAAGATCAGCATTGCTGCAGGCTTGCATGGTTTCTCTGGTGACCAGCACACGGGCGATGCCTTTGGTTAAGCCTTCTACCCGGCTGGCAAGGTTGACTGTGTCGCCAATGGCGGTGTAATCAAGCTTGCGCTTGGCACCAATAAAGCCTACCACAGCCGCCCCCGTGTGTACACCAATGCCCACATCAAAGTCAGACAGGTCCGAGCCTTCTGCCGCCAGTTCTTGCCTGAAGGCAAGCAGGTTTTCCTGCATTTCCATGGCGGCCGCTACCGCACGACTGGCATGCTGAGGGTCATCCACAGGCGCACCCCAGAATGCCATGATGCAGTCGCCAATAAACTTATCCAGGGTGCCGCCATGTCGCCACACTACTTCGACCTGATGCTCAAAATAGCGGTTCAAGAGTTTTACCACTTCATCAGGAGTCTTGGTTTCAGACAAGCTGGTAAAGCCGCGTATATCAGAAAACAGCACAGTGATCTCACGCGTCTGTCCTGACAGGCTTTCCACCGTTTCGCCATGCTCAACAATCTTGCGCACCACTTCCGGGTTCAGGAAACGACCAAACAAGGACACAGTACGGTCACGGGTACGGCGCTCACGCAAGTAGCCAGCAAGGGCTGCAGACAAAAACCATGTCCAGGCAAAAATCAAAGGCGTCACAACCGGCAACATCCAGTGGTGCGCAACCATCTGGTCAGCAAGATAGACCGCGCCCATCGTCAGCGCCAGCAAGGCACTGCCAGTCAGGCCCGGATGCCAGCGCCGCCTGAATGCCAGCACCAGCAAGGCTATCATCGTCACCCCGGCCAGCATGGGCCAGACAGGCACTACACGCCGGATGCTGCGGCCATTTTTGAGGTTATCCAAAGCCACCGCCAAAATATCGACCCCAGGATAACCAGGCTCCAGCGGAGTCAGATGATGATCAAACAAACCTGCAGCGGAAGAACCGATGATAATGATTTTATTGCGGAATATTTTGTCCAGTTCAGCAGCTTGCTCTGCTGTTAAAGTCGGGCGTTGTTCTGTCAATATCTTGAACAAATCTGCATAAGCAAAACGCTTGTGCCCCAGCGCTGGCCAGTACATTTGAAAGTCAGCGCCTGGCGGCAGCTTGCCACCCAGATCAGCCACTACTCGCGCAGGCAGTGAAGGCAAAAGCCAGCCATCAATATCAGAATACAAACGGTAGCGACGCACCACGCCGTCTGCATCGTTAATGCTGTTCACCAGACCCAGACGCCAGGCATTGCGCTCAATTGCCAAAGGCAATTGCATGCTGAGCCTGGCATTCGCTTTACCTGGCTGACGAACGGCAAATGCATCGGCCAGTTCTGCCAACGCCACCGTCGCATTGCTTTTAGTATCCTGCAGCATCAGCACCTGCTGATAGGTATGAGGAAAATCCCTGATCTGATCCGATAAAAATGCATCGCTCTTGGGCGCTGCCAGATCACGCTCCTGAAAACTGATATCGAACACCACTGCCCTGGGAGAAAACCCCGCAAGCGCTTCCAGCAAAAAACCGTGAATTTCACGCTTCCACACCCACAAGCCAGCTATCTTTTGCATACCCAACATACTGGCATCATCAATATCCACAATCACAATATCAGGATCAGGCTGGTAAGCAGGCGCATGACGGCGCAGATAAACATCTCCAAGACGTGACTCTGTGGTCGCCAGCAAATGCAGGCCAAACAACTCAACACCCATGATAGTCACCAGAAACAAAGTCAGTGCGGCATACCAGCGCAAAGTAGCACTACTGATAAAGGGGAAAAGTTTTTTGAGCATGCCGCAGGATAGAAATAATACGGGTGATATGTGTTGAGCGAGTTTACCTGCAATTTTCCATACGTTTGCCCAGCAGCAAAGACAAATAATCAAAAATACAACAGGCAATATGAATGTGTATGCCACAAGCCACACAAACAAGCTCACAAACCGTCTGATGCCAGACTAAAGCACACAGTCCAGTTTCCAAGCCAACAGCAAAACAGTTCTGATATGATACCGCCGCCTTGTGTACTTTCCGAATGGGCACAGGCCCGATTTCTCATTTCCTTCCTCGACAAAACTCGCTATGACCGCTTTCCATCGTCCCTTACAATTTTGCCTGTTACTCGTGTTGAGCAGCCTGTCTTTATGTTCTCAAGCACAGCAGATTACCCCGGGCGAATATCTCAGTGAGGCGGCTTATAGCAAACTGAATATCACCACTAACAGTGCAGGCAAACTCAACTTCAGGCTTGAATCTCAGGGCGAAGGTTCGTGTTTAATGAAGGGCGAGATCATCGCTGGCAAAGCAACGCTACGCAAAAGCGGCATGAAACAAAACTGTGTTTTACGCTTCACTCAAAAAAAGAACGATATTGAAGTTGATGGAACGATAGACATTTGCGAACAAAATTATTGCGAGCTGGCCAGCATTACCAACCTGTATTTCAAACCACCAGGCTGCGCTGTCCCTGAACGTAGCCAGGCAAGAAAAGAATTCAAAACCTTGTACGACAAAAAAGAGTATTCAGCAGCCATGGCCAAGCTGGACCCGGTCTTTGTCAATTGCGGCAAAATCCTTGAACCCCTGGAAATGGGCTGGTTGCGCAATGACCTGGCCCTGGTGCAATACAAATTGCAAATGCCAGACCGCTGCATCACGACACTGCAGCCACTCGCCGAAGAAGCCGCAATGGCGGATAACGTGATCATCAATAATTGCGACAGATGCACAGACGAATACAATCAAAAGTATTTGTCCATGATCAAGGCGACACGCACCAATTTGCGCATCTGCAAAGCAGGAAAATAAAGGACACTCCCCGCATCGCGGCCATGCTTTAGGTATAAACAATTTATTTCATGCAAGCAAAAAGAATCAACGGCCTGGACACCCTGCGCGCCGTCGCCATACTGCTGGTATTAATGTCGCACTACTGCGGCTTTGTAAGCAGGAAACAAACCTTTGGTTTTGCTGGCGACATAGGCTGGGCCGGTGTGGATTTATTTTTTGTACTGAGCGGCTACCTCATAGGCAACCAGATCATGTCTGCTGCAGCCAATGGGCAGGCACTGTCGCTAAAGAATTTTTTCGCCAGACGCTTGCTACGCACCCTGCCCAATTACTATGTCGTGCTGGCTGCGTATTTTATTTTTCCTGCGGCGCTGGCCGGGCGCAGCACTTCACCGCTTTGGCAGTTCCTTACATTCACCCAAAACATAGGCCTGGAATATGGGCAAACCTTCACCCATTCCTGGTCGCTATGCATAGAAGAACAGTTTTATCTGATACTGCCGATAGTCAGCCTCATCCTGGTCAGACTCAAAAGCCCGCTGTGGCTGGCCTGGGGCCTGCTTATCGCAGCGATAGCCGGCGGCATGCTATTTCGTGGCATGGCATTTATGGAAGGTCATCCAGCATTTGATGCGCAAGTCTATTACTCCAGCTTTGGCCGCTTTGATGAACTACTCCCCGGCGTGGCCATCGCCATGCTCAAGAATTTTCATACGAGCTTATACGAAAGGCTCATGCGCCACGGCCATGCCCTGCTCATCACCGGCCTTCTAGCCGCTGGCGGCACCCTGTACTGCATCAATAGCGACGACTACAACAAGCTGATGATCGTCAACTCATTGGGCTTCTCACTCATCGCCATCAGCTTCGCCATCCTCACCCTGGCCGCCCTCAGCCCCACCAGCTACCTGCACCGCCTACGCCTGCCAGGCGCCGCGCAACTGGCGCTGTGGTCGTATGCTGTTTATCTGGTGCATAAACCTGTATTCATGCTGATTGGTGAGCAGTTAGCCAAGCGACACGTAAATGCGAACTCGCCATTGACTATTGTTCTGGTGACTGCAGCGGGGATATTTGGTGGATGGTTGTTGTATCGCCTGGTGGAGACGCCGTTCATGCAGATACGGGCGCGTTGGTTTCCAAGCCTGGGCCAGCAAGCCCAGGCAAATTGAATCATGTCTGCAGTAATAGTAAATCTAGCGCACCTGTATGCGTGACAGGGGAACAATCTCATTGTCATCACTGGAATAACCGTCATAGCCTATGAGATAGTTGACACCTTCTTTCTTTATCACACGGCCTGGATACCAGTCGCCCTTCCACAATATCTTGATTTTGAGCCTTTCTGGCCCCACCCACTCATCATCATCGGCGGTATAACCGACATAAGAAATCATGCACTTATCGGGGGCAGCCTCGGTAATCATTGCCTTGTACCAATCACCTTTCCATAACACCTGTGTCGCTCGACCTACCGTACAGAGTTCCGCAAATGCCGAAGATGAAAAACACAGGGCCAGTATTGCCAGCGAAGACAGTAATGCAGATTTCTTGACATTCATCACACGCTCCTAAAAGTGGGTAGGTCGGCACAACGAGAGACTTGTTAAGTCGATATTGCGCCGATCATTTTAGGATCCGGTAGACGGATATGCAAACCGAGAATCACGCAAATTAGAGCAGCAAAGACCAAGGCAGATCGGCAGGTGAAGACTATAAAAAGCACTCGCGCAGCCCATGGAGCCGTATAGTCATACGCCCGCACCGTGACAACTGCTAAACAGAGGTCGCTAAAATCGATTCGATACTGCTGATGTCGAGATAAGCATCTTGAAATGATTTTCCACTTGGATTAACTAGGCGAATTTTTACAATTTTCGACGCATCACTTATTTCCCTGACGTAGCCAAAATGGGATATCCCACTTTTCATGTGAATTGTCACTGCATTTTTTTTGTCGTCGGTCGAGGACTTAAAATTTAACGTTAAAACCTCATGCATAGATTCCATGTCTATCACCTTTTTTGTATCAGTTTAGGATTGCTCGTCACATAGTGTAATGTTAATTCCATAAAACACAATGAAATCGCAAAAAAGCTTCGCCTGCAATAGGTCTGAAGGATGATATTCAAGATCGTCGCATACTACGGGCGCAAACTCATCACTTTAATGATTACAACGCAGACGTTAAGCAATATGACGGGCATTAAAGCCGGCGCTCCAGCACTGCGAATAAGTGAGAGATGCATTTCAGCATCCAGATTAAAAGCGCGAATTCTTGATATCTCCGCATTTGCGCGTTTGTAAACAGCGATATTTGCCCAAAATCCAATAGCGACACGCATTAGTAAGCTAGCACAGAGAAGCATTGCCATGCCTGCCCTGTCATTGATCCAATGGTCACTATTCAAGGATGAAGTTGCGACCAGGAAGGCAAATAAAGGTCCGAACTCAACAAACAACGAGATAATTCCATTCACATACATTTTATTTACAAAGAACCACTGAAGTCCAAACAGGGAGGCATATACATTGTAGCCACAGTCCTTGGACTCCTGTTTTTGATATTGAAGCCAATATCCAGGAAGGCGACTCTTCTCGCCGCAAAATGCAATCCACTCTGCCATGATATCTGGAGCTTTTGCTGAAACTTGATTGGTCTTTTCAATGGGAGAAGCCCGGTTTGAGCCGTCAAGATAATCCTGAACGGGATCGTTACGGATATGCACAAACGCAGGAATTTCAAGTGCATCTGGCTTTTCGGGTTTCTCTGCCAATGTGGGAATTGGTGCTTTTCGAAATCCCTTGGGTAATTCAAGATACACATTACCAACTTTGACTCGCTCAGACATATAAAGGTTGACTCATACGTTATGTTAAAAACATTTACTGTAATGCATTCGAATAAAAAAATGCATTTTTTTACGCCCATTCGACGAGTCATTTCTGGATCTGACCGGGTTTGACGACATCGTTACGCGCACCAGGGCGATGCGCCTGCAGATAATGAAAGATACAGGTATCCCCGTTTGCGTTGGCGTGGGCCAGACCAAGACGCTAGCCAAGCTGGCTAACTTCATGGCGAAGCGGCACCCGCGATCTGCGGGTGTTTTTAACTTCAATCTGCTGACATCGAGCCAGGTGGACAGCGTTCTGAAAAATATACCTGTCGAGGAGATCTGGGGCATAGGTCGCCAGTTGAGCAAGTCACTGTATGTCAATGGGATAGTATCAGTGCAGCAGTTACGAGATGCTGACCCTGCAAGTATGAAGAGCAAGTATGGCATCGTCATGGAAAAAACCATCCGGGAGCTGCGGGGGCAATGTTGCATCGAACTGGATGATATTGCGCCTGCTAAAAAACAGATCATCAGCAGCTGGTCATTTGAAAAGTCTGTGGCAGAGATTGAGGATTTGCAAGACGCCCTCACCCACTTTATCAGCATTGCTGCCAAGAAGCTGCGCGAACAAAATTCGGTGGCGGGAGTGGTGCAGGTATTCTTGCAAACCAATCGCTTTAGAGAAGACCAGGCACAATACAATCCAATCATGGCGATACCGTTGCCGATACCATCTTCAGACACGATCACGCTGCAAAGATGTGTACTTGCAGGGCTTGACGAGGATTTACCGGGCTGGCCTGCTGTATAAAAAGGCCGGAGTGATACTTACAGACGTGTCCAGCAGTGCGGCTGGACAGCAAGAAATGTTCATGGTGGAGAAAGACCGCACTACCTTGATGGAAACCATGGACGCCTTAAACTCCCGCCACGGGTGCGGGACAGTCAAATTAAGTCAGGATGGCGCACAGCATAGTTGGAAAATGCGGATGGAAGCAAAGTCGCCTTGCTATACGACCGACTGGCACGAACTACCCGTATGCAAATAAAGGGGGATTATTCATTTTTCTTCGTCAGATTTTTTATCAATCAAATTTTGAGCAAACTCCAAAGCCGCAAAATGAGCAACTACTGTAGGATCATAGCCCAATGCCAAAAGTGTTGAAATTACAACTTCCTTTTCAAATCCCTTTGCACGTAAATCATTAATGACCTTAGGCATATATTCAGCCTGCTCCCACCTCTTACTTTTAGTATCCAAAATATTCAGAATATCAGGGGAAGCTGAAACACTCGAATGCTTATGTTGCCTATAAGGATTGAGTGCGTCTGATGAATCCCAAGTTATCTTTGGCATAATAAAATTACGTTCATTACTACGAAGAATCGATAATATTTCTTCGATCAATTCTCGCTCTGGACGTTCTTTTTTTATCTCATCTTTATGAGATATTGTAATGGCAGACATTCTCTTTTCTAATTCAGGCCACCACTTATCAAAGGCTTTATTTAATTGATTTGCATCTAATTGATCTGTGCCACACTGATTATTGATAGTCACAATCAACTTTTTAACATCTGCCTCATTAACAAGTGTCGCTTGAAACGAACCAAGTGGTTGACTAATATTAGAAGGGCTTATTCCATGACAAAACGTGCAAACGTGAGATTTCCCTAATGTGTTTGAAAGCGCCCCTGCTTCAAATAGCAGCCAGGGCGCAGTAACATTTTCAGCGGTCACGCAAATAATCCCTGTCAAACAGCCACTTAAATGAGACTGTATTTCAGTTAGCCAAGAAGCACCTTTCTCAATGTCCGGCGAAAAAAAAGGCTTTACTGTTTGTAGCACACTCGGGAGCCAATCACTGATAATCTCCCCAACCTGTCGGCTATGCTCACCACTCCAACTAATAAATACTTTAGTCGCCATTTTCTAACTCCAGAAAGAAATGAAATAATAACAACAGTAACCGATTGCTTTAACTGAGTAAACTGCAATTAAAAAATTAAAGAAACTATGCAACATAGTTGTATCTGGCTATGCAGCCAGGCATTCATTAATCATAGTCACCAATTACTATGGGATCCAGCAGACATAGCCATTGACGACTATGCTGCAGGAAGTTTCACCTTTTAGCTAGCCTGCATAATCATGAATAACTATACTGGCCATCATAGTCATTTATATCTATGGTGGATCTGTATGGGGTACTTGGGATCAAAGGCGGCTAGCGGCCGCGTATCAGGTAATCATTTGATATGTGCACTGGGTCGAGCATTCCATAGGAGAACAGGCCAGAATCGCAGACCTGTTTTTAATAAATCAGAACAATCCGACCGGGTCGCTTGACCGGTCCCAAGAATAAATAATCACTTCCATTCTTTTCACGGTCTTACTACCTCCCCCGACGCTGTACTTTATCGGCACCGTATCGATCTCGAAGCCCACAAAAATTCGCCGGATATACGCTAAAAGAGTCTTCCAATTACGCATCCATTTAAGGGGAATATGATGACTGCATGGAAATTCGCTATATTCAAAAATGCCTCCGATACCCAAGCCAGTTGCATGGTTGTCGCGGCTGGAGATTCCGAAGACGATGCAAAAATTGTGGCAGTGAAATTTGCAAGTGAATTTGAACTTCACCCAGAGCCAGGAAAAATAACCCCTTGTGGTTTAGTGAGTTCAAGTGACGAGGAAAAATTCCAACTTGCCGATAATGAGAAAGTACGGATGGCCTGGTACAACCCTGAAAAAACAGATAACTAGCTGAAGATCGGCAGAGATTGTTACGCCCAATCTCCACCAATGTTCCGTCTTTTCAGACTGTGCAGACGTCTGCACTATTCCAGCGGTGTGTTGGTCACCGCCTGGAGTTGTTTATAAAACTCGCGCAGCCCTAGCGCTTGCTCACGCCAGGCGAGGCAGCTGGTTGCATTGTGTGCAGTTGTTTCTGCAACCTCAGTGAGCGAAAGTCCGGCGGGTTCTCGGTCAGTATCGGTGGGAGGTCCGACATCGTTACCCGCCCAGGAGGCGTTGTAGCTGCGCACGAAGCCAGCATTAACGGTACAAGCAGCGCTATCGCTGGCCGTGACAAGTACAGATGCATCTTTTTCATTTTTCTCACCTTGTTTGTATACGTTGATAAACCGGTCTTTGCAGACGGTTTGGGTTTCGATCACGACTTTTGTCTGGGCTTTTGCAATAGCGACCATCTGGCCAGCCTGCCTGGTGATGTAATCGTTATGGAACTCACCGGCTACACGCTCACCGTGAATCTGGCCGAGCAAGAACAGAGCCCCAGCCAACACGGCCACCGCAGCCAGACGCGCCCACCAGGGCAATAAAGACAGTAGCGCACTCATACCAGCACCTGCCTTGCCAGAAAATAGAAGGCTTTTCGATCTGCCAGCCCGTTGAGACCACCATTTATCCTGCGGGTGATTTTTTCAAATTCGCCCGCATCTGCCAGCTCGTTGAGGCCACGGTCTTTCCAAAACCAGCAAGCTGATCTTGTCGCGTACAGCGGCTGCTCAAGCAGCTCAGGCTGGTCTATGAAATTGGCACCGAGAGCGTGACCACAGGAGGCATAGTTTGCCCGGCCTGTGATCTGGATCAGGCCCCGCCCTTTGTATCGGACGCCATCGCCTGGCTTGGTATTGCCCAGGTCTTTGCGGCCTTCATAGGCTGCACCGCTCGCCAATTCCCTTACGTAGCGAAACTGGCCGGACTCATGGGCCAATTGGGCTATGAAAGCAGCTTGACGCAAGGGTGTATTAATATTGAACTCGTCCATGGCGGCATTCAGCGGCTCAAGGAATTTTGCTACGTGGGCTTTAGCCAAAGGCATGATTGCCAGTAATTGACTGCTATTCATTTTTTGAATCACCAGAATGAATGGGGTTCGGGAACTTTGCTTCGAAGAATTTTTCAAACATGAAAATTTTGATTGCGAATTCCCATCTCGCGTTGCGATGCCCTGCCCCCCCCCCCCACTTCAGCCTTAGTCGCAAACTACTTACTTTCCCGAGCTCTCTGGATGGCGATCTGCACACGTCAGGAAGTATCACGCTTACTAATGTTTGCCATTTTCACATCTGTCAAGATAGAGTGAAGTAATCCTGGTGTAAAAATGACGTAATGAGAAACAAAAAATTGTCGTTTAAGATGGCAAATTGCGTATTTGAGAAACCAACAAAAAAACCCCGCAGAGCCTTGATTTCATTGGCTTTGCGGGGTTTGATGATGATATGCGATGTAAGTACGTGGTGCCCGAGGCCGGAATCGAACCGGCACGCCCGCTATTAACGAAGCGGCGGATTTTAAGTCCGATGTGTCTACCAGTTTCACCACTCGGGCCCACTACTACAACCTGCTTAGCGAAACGCTAAGTCGGGTTCTGGAAAAAAAGCGCTCTAAAAGCGCTTTTTGTATTTGGAGGCGGGGGTCGGGATCGAACCGGCGTCTACGGCTTTGCAGGCCGCTGCATAACCACTTTGCTACCCCGCCAGGGGTGCTATCTCTGCTTATCGTCTACTGTGATTTTATCACGCTTGATGATTGCTGAAATGCGGTGCAACTTGAACAAAAAAGGGAAGCCTTGCTTCCCTTCAGAATCTGGAGCGGGAGAAGAGTCTCGAACTCTCGACCTCAACCTTGGCAAGGTTGCGCTCTACCAACTGAGCTACTCCCGCAGATGTGCTGCTGATACTTCAGGTACTACGCCATTTTGGAGCGGGAGAAGAGTCTCGAACTCTCGACCTCAACCTTGGCAAGGTTGCGCTCTACCAACTGAGCTACTCCCGCATTTTTACTACCGTGCTGCTTTACTGCTTTTCGCTGCCATTCCAAAAACTTTGGAGCGGGAGAAGAGTCTCGAACTCTCGACCTCAACCTTGGCAAGGTTGCGCTCTACCAACTGAGCTACTCCCGCATCGCGAAGACCAGAATTATATATCATCCAGCCATTGTGTCAACTACCCATTCCAAGATCCTTGCATGCTTATTTCAGGTTCATCCCATTTTGTCGGTAGTTTCCTTGATTAAAGGCCATGCCTTGCGCAGGTAATAGAACATGGACCAGACTGTCAACACAGCAGCCACCAGCAATAACCAGGAGCCCAGCATCTTGGTATCAATACCAAACAACATGTCGTAATACAGCAGCATGGGGATTGCGACCATTTGTGCTGTGGTCTTGATCTTGCCCAGGGAGCTGACAGCGACTGACTTGGATGCACCTATTTGTGCCATCCATTCGCGCAAGGCAGAGATGGTGATTTCACGGCCGATGATGACGAAGGCAATCACGGCGTTGACACGATCCAGTTGCACCAGCACCAGCAAGGCACCGGCAACCATGAGTTTGTCTGCCACGGGGTCGAGGAAGGCACCGAATGAGGATGTCTGGTTCCATCTGCGTGCCAGGAAGCCATCAAACCAGTCGGTGACTGCGGCGACGATGAAAATGGCAGTGGATGCCAGGCCTTTTTCAAAGGGGCTGAGCCAGAGGTCGGGCAGGTAAAAAACACCGACCACCAGCGGTATCAGCGCGACACGTAGCCAGGTCAGCAGGATAGGGAAATTGAAGGGCATGTCTTTTTTGGTTTTTATTCGGTTTATGCATCAGGCATGCTGGCTACAATGCCAGCATTTGACGCAATTATATTTCCCTATCGCAGCCGCTTGTAAATTTCTTCTGCCAATTGACGAGAAATGCCTTCGACACTGGCCAAATCGGCGACGCTGGCATCGCTGACGCCTTTTAAACCACCAAAACGCACCAGCAGGCGCTGGCGGCGTTTTGGGCCTATGCCTTCTATCTCTTCCAGCTGCGAGGTTTGTCTGGCCTTGTCGCGCTTGGCACGCATGCCTGTGATGGCAAAGCGGTGAGCTTCATCACGGATATGGGCGATCAGCATGAGAGCGGCAGATTCCTTGCCCAACTCCTTTGCTTCGCGGCCATCGACAAACACCAGGGTTTCAAGGCCGACCTTGCGGCCCTCGCCTTTGGCAACGCCAACAATGAGGCTGATATCGAGACCCAGTTCGACAAAAACCTGGCGCGCAATTTCCACCTGGCCTTTGCCACCATCGATGAGGACGATGTCGGGCATGCGGCGCTCGTTGGCCTCGTCGCTGTTAGCTACTTTTTCATAGCGGCGAAACAGCACTTGGCGCATGGCGGCATAATCGTCGCCGCCTGTAATGTCCTTGATATTGAAGCGGCGGTATTCACTGTTTTGCATGGCGTGATGGTGGAACACCACGCAGGATGCCTGGGTGGCTTCGCCCTGAGTGTGACTGATATCAAAGCACTCTACGCGCAATTCTTCAAGATTTTCTACTTCCAGCTCCAGCACGCTAGCCAGGGCGCGCGTGCGGGCCTGTTGCGAGCCCTGCTCTGACAGCATGCGAGCCAGTGCCAGTTTGGCGCCTTTGACAGCCATATCCAGCCAGGCGCGACGCTGTTCCTGGGGCTGGAAGGATAAATGAATGCGGTGACCACATTGCTCGGCCAGCGCCAGCATGAGATCAGGCGCATCCAATTCCACATTCATGACTAGTGTGGATGGAATGAATTGATCGACATAGTGCTGCGCCAAAAATGCAGAGATGACTTCTACTTCAATTTCATTTTCTGCGACGCTGAGGGCATCATCAACATGGGTGGGAAAATAAGCACGGTCCCCCAGATGCCGCCCACCCCTGACCATGGCCAGGTTGACGCAGGCGCGACCGCCCTCCACTACCACAGCCAAAATATCGATATCGACATCCCCAGCAGTCTCCATGCTTTGCTGATGCAAGACTTTGGACAGGGCCTGCATCTGATTGCGCACTGTGGCGGCCTGCTCGAATTTGAGTTCCATGGAAAAATCGAGCATCTTTTTTTCCAGGGTCTGCATGACTTCAAGCTGGCGACCACGTAAAAAGTCGGCGGCATTGTTAACGTCTTGCTGATAGTCTTCTGGCGCAATAATCTTGACGCAAGGCGCGCTACATCGACCGATCTGGTACAGCAGACATGGGCGGGTGCGGTTGGCAAACACACTGTCTTCGCAACTGCGCAGCAAAAAGACTTTCTGCAATATCTGCATCGACTCCTTGACCGCCCAACCAGATGGGAACGGTCCGAAGTATTGATGTTTTTTGTCGATCGCACCACGGTAATACATCATGCGTGGCGTTTTTTCTGTGGTGATTTTCAGATAGGGATAAGACTTGTCATCACGAAACAGGATGTTATAGCGCGGCTTTAAGGCCTTGATGAGGTTGTTTTCAAGGATCAGCGCTTCAGCTTCGCTACGAGTGACGGTGGTTTCGAGCTTGGCGATTTTCTCTACCATCATCGCAATGCGCGGACTGGAGAGGTTTTTGAGAAAATAGCTGGAAACGCGTTTTTTTAAATCACGTGCCTTACCCACGTACAGCACCTGGTCATTGCTATCAAAATAGCGGTACACACCCGGCAGGTTGGGTAATTTGGCAACCAGATCGAGCACTTGCTGGCGTGCTTCAGAGATATTTGGTTCGTTCATGATGCAATCAATCTGCGGCGCCGGTAGAAGGTAGAAGTCGCTACTTTAGCAGGGATTGTTCAGTTCGATGATGACGAAGGCAATAGCGTAATCAGTTTCATCACTGACGGAGATACTCGCCTTCAGGCCGCGCTCCTGCATCCACGTCAGCATATTGCCGTTGGGCTGTACCTGAGGCTGGCCATGATCGTTATTCAGTGTTTGCATGGCATGCCAGTTCATGGGGTCACGCATGCCCATACCAACGGCTTTGGAGAAAGCTTCTTTTGCTGCAAAGCGGGTAGCCAGATAACGCAGGCCGCGTGCCTCAACCAGAGCTTTGCGTTCGCGATAAATCGCCAGCTCTTCTGGCCCCAGGATTTTTTCAGCAAAGCGTTCACCGTTACGCGCAATGGCTTCTTGCATGCGCGAGATTTGTACGATGTCGGTGCCTATACCGTAGATCATGTCAGGCTGCTCTATGCAATGTTGCCAGTCTAGCTTTGACCATCAGCGCTTTCATGTCGCTGATGGCTTTTTGCCAGCCTACGAACAAGGCCTGGGCGACAATGGCATGTCCTATGTTCAATTCTGAAATTTCCGGGATGGCGGCAATCGCGGCAGTATTAGTCATGTGCAAGCCATGGCCTGCATTTACTTTCAAACCATGGCGTATGCCTGTGATAGCGGCTTGTGATATGCGCGCCAGCTCTTTCACCTGCAACTCTGGATCAGCCGCATCAGCGTAGCGACCCGTGTGAATTTCTATGACGCTTGCGCCTGCTTCTGAGCTGGCTTGTATTTGCTGTTCATCCGCATCGATGAATAATGACACTCGTATCCCTGCCGCCTGCAATTGCCGGACTGCGGCCTGCACTCTGGCAAAATCACGGGCAACATCGAGGCCACCTTCCGTCGTAACTTCTTCACGGCGCTCTGGCACCAGGCAAACATCTTGCGGCAGGATGCGACAGGCCAGATCCAGCATTTCATTATTGACTGCTGTTTCCAGGTTCATGCGCGTCAATATGCGTGGACGCAATTGCTCTACATCTGCATCGCGGATATGCCTGCGGTCCTCACGCAGATGCAGGGTGATGCAATCAGCTCCTGCCTCTTCTGCCAGCAAGGCGGCCTGCAAGGGATCTGGGTAAGTCGTACCGCGCGCATTGCGCAGGGTAGCGACGTGGTCGATATTCACGCCCAGTTCTATCAACTGGCTTTGTTGATGGATATTCATAGATTTTGCAAATCGATCAGTATTTGCCGCGTGTTCAGTGCAGCGCCATGCAGGTGATGGGCGAGCAAAAAACGCATCAGCAGCTTGCTTTGCAATTGCGTGCTTTGTTCGGCATAGTCGCCGCGCTGCATGGCCAATAAAGTCTTGCCACTAACCCTGGGCACGCTATCGGCTGGCATGGCTGGCCTTGGGCCGCGTTCAGGGTCAAGCACATAGAATTGCTCTGCCTGCACTCGTTCACGCTGTTGCGAACACCGGGTCAAATCACCCAGCAAACCGGATTCGCGCAACAAGGCCAGCTCAAAGCGACGCAGGACAATGGTGGCGGGCTCATCATGGGCAAGCTGGTTCAGCGTGGAGACATACAGGTCAAACAATTCCGGGTGCGCTTCATCGCGCATGAGGAACTTGACCAGCAATTCATTGAGGTAAAAGCCGCACAGCAAGGCAGATTTTTCCAGCGGCAGCATGCCACCTACCCAGTCTGCCGTAGTCAGCGTGCGGATTTCACCCTTGCCTGTCCAGCCTAGTTGCAAGGGCTGGAAGGTTTGCAAGACGCTGCGCAATTGCGAATGCGGGCGCTTTGCGCCCTTGGCGACCAGCGCGATACGGCCATGATCGCGCGTTAGCACATCGATGATGAGGCTGGTTTCTTTGTAGGGCCAGGAATGCAGGACAAAGCCCGGCTGTTCCAGTATGCGCGAGTCTTTGGCGGGGGATTTGCTGGCAACACGCGGCGCGGCTTTGGGTGCCCGTGTGCGGACTGCAGTTTTTTTGGCAGCAGCTGGCGCTGGCGGTACAGCAGCCGCATCTGCTGCGGCGCTGTCTTCCTGCACGGCGACTGCCTGCTCATCCATGGATGGTTTTACTCGTAACCGTAGGCACGCAAACCGGCTTCATTGTCAGCCCAGCCAGATTTGACCTTGATCCAGATTTCCAGGTACACGGGGCCACCAAACAGTTTTTCCATATCCTGGCGTGACTGGGTGGAGATATCTTTCAGGCGCGCGCCTTTATTGCCAATGACCATGGATTTATGGCCGTCCCTATCCACCAGGATGGCAACGAATACACGGCGCAGATTGCCTTCCTGCTCAAATTTTTCTATCAGCACGGTGCTGGTGTAAGGCAGCTCATCGCCAACGAAGCGGAACAGTTTTTCACGGACGATTTCTGCTGCCAGGAATTTTTCGCTGCGGTCTGTAATATCGTCTTCGCCAAACATGGGCGGGTTCAGTGGCAGGTATTTGCGGATTTCGCTTTCCAGATTTTCCAGCTGGAAGCGCAGGGTTGCCGATACTGGCACAATAGCCGCAAAAGTATGTAAGGCCGCTACTTTTTGGGCAAACGGCATCATCACGGCCTTGTCTTTAACGCGGTCTGATTTATTGATGACAAGGATACAAGGCACATCTTTCGGCAGTAAATTAATCACTTGCTGATCTGCCGGGCCAAATGTGCCAGCCTCAATGATGTACAAAATCACGTCTGCCGCTGTCAATGTCGTAGTGACAGTACGGTTCAACGTGCGGTTCAGTGCATTCGAATGGCGGGTTTGAAACCCCGGCGTATCGATATACACGAACTGGGTATTGTCTTTGGTTTGTATGCCAGTAATGCGATGGCGGGTAGTTTGTGCCTTGCGTGAGGTAATGCTGACCTTGGCGCCTATCAGCGCGTTCATCAGGGTCGATTTACCGACGTTAGGTCGCCCGACGATGGCGATATAACCACAGCGGAAATCAGGATTGTCTATTAATTCAGTCATGCGGTCGTCAGGCAGTCTTAGGGTGAGTCTCGGGGTGAACATCGTGCGTCAGCAATTCATCTGCTGCTGCCGTGTTGGTCGTACTTGCTGCGGCCTTAGGCTTGTCAGCCTTGGGGGCTTCAGCATCCAGCAAACTTTTTTGCTTGCCGGATTGTGCTTTGATCTCTGCGGCAGGCTCACCTTGCACGGTTGCAATGCCAGCGAGTTTTAATTGCGATGCACGTGGTTTGGATTTCTTGGCTGCTGGTGAGCGTACCAACATGGCCAGAGCTGTTTCCAGTGCCAGTTTTGCAGCGGCTTGCTCGCCTGCACGACGACTGCCGCCAGTACCAAAAACTTGTATCTCAAGTTTGGGAACCAAGCATTCAATTTCAAATTCCTGGTTATGAGCCGCACCATGGGTAGCCACCACATTGTATTGCGGCAAAGCGATTTTTTTACTTTGCAAAAACTCTTGCAGCAAAGTCTTGGCATCCTTGCCCAGGGTAGTAGGGTCAACGCTGGCCAATACTGGTGCGTACAGGGCACGGATAACTTCGCGCGCAGCATCAAAACCAGCATCAAGGAAAATCGCGCCGAACAAGGCTTCCAGCGTATCAGCCAGGATGGACGGGCGACGAAACCCGCCGGATTTCAATTCGCCCTCACCCAGACGCAGGAACTGCGACAGCTCTATCCTCTGGGCGATTTCATACAGCGACTGTTGCTTGACGAGATTGGCACGTACTCGTGACAAATCACCTTCATCAATATTCGCAAAACTATCAAATAGTAAGGATGCGACGACGCAATTCAAGACTGAGTCGCCAAGAAATTCCAGGCGTTCATTATGCAAAACACTATGACTACGATGTGTCAAAGCCTGCTGCAACAAAGCGGGGTTGCTAAACTGGTGCCCCAGCCTTTTCTGCAATAGTTGTTGATTCATACGCGTAACTTAATCTGCCTTGACAGGTTTGGTAACGACGATACCGTTCTTAGCAGTCGTACCAGAATACTCCATCAAGATGCTTGCAGGGCCAACCAGAGGTATTTTCTTGGCATAAGAAAAATGGAGATCAAAACCGCCATCTGTATTCCTGGTAATGATCAGGTCCTTGCCTGAAACAGCATCGAAATAACCAACCTCTTTTTGTTTGTCAAAAGCATTTTGTATTTCTCTGGGCGTAGACCCAGAATTCTTGGTGCTGTTGATGGCTTTCAAAATGGAATTATATTCAATCGCAGTCGGCACTACCTTCATTGCAATCATGGCAATCAAGATCACCACAGCCATGGCCATGAGCAAACCGATTAAAGTGATCCCTTTTTGTTTTTGGACTGAGAAATGTTGATTCTTAGACATAAATATTCAATTCCTGATTAAGATTGAAGTTTAATGAAAACTACCAATGCGTTCGATGTCACCAAAATTCATCCAGATAAAAAATGCCTTACCGACGATATTTTCATCTGGTACAAATCCCCAATACCGGCTGTCCTGACTATTATCCCGGTTATCGCCCATCATGAAATAGCGCCCTGCAGGTACGGTGCAGGCAAAACCTTCATTATCATACGTACACAGCCCCTTATCCTTGAAATCATATGGCTCAACATAAGCGGGCCTTTGTTCATTGATAAGAATACTATGGCTGACTCCAGTCAGATCTTCCTTGTAATGCTTGAGGTAATCCAGATTATCACGAAAATCAGGCATGTTAGTGTACGAAACATCTTTACCATTCACTGATAAGCGCTTGTTTTTATACACGATTTTATCACCAGGCACACCGATCACACGTTTAATATAGTCCACAGATGGGTCTACAGGGTATTTAAATACCATGACATCCCCTCTTTGCGGATCATTGATGGAAATGATTTTTTTGTTAATTACCGGCAAACGTATGCCATAAGTGAATTTATTCACCAATATCAGATCACCAATAAACAAGGTTGGCAACATAGAACCCGATGGAATCTTGAATGGCTCAAACAAGAATGAACGCAGGAAAAACACTAAGGCGATGACAGGAAAGAAACTGCCTGAATACTCTATCCAGACTGGCTGTTTGAGTAAATTGGCTTCCAGTTCGTGACGTGTACTTTCTTCCAGCTTCAAGCCTTCTGCTGCCAGTTTGGCCCTGCGTGCGTCATACTCCGCCAATGCCTTATCGGCATTTTTACGACGTTGCTTGGCAAATACAAAGACATCCAAAAACCAGATCACACCTGTGACTATGGTCAAAACAAACAGAATCAGGGCAAAATTGCCTAAAATTGATTGAAAACTCATTTTTCATCCACTTGTAAAATCGCCAAAAACGCTTCTTGCGGGATTTCTACCGAACCCACCTGCTTCATGCGTTTCTTACCTGCTTTTTGTTTTTCAAGCAATTTTCGCTTACGGCTGATATCACCACCATAACATTTTGCCAGGACGTTTTTACGCAAGGCTTTAACGTTTTCACGCGAGATAATGTTGGAGCCGATAGCAGCTTGAATTGCCACGTCAAACATCTGGCGCGGGATCAGTTCACGCATTTTGGCAGCAACGGCGCGGCCACGGAAATGGCTGTTTGCCCTGTGAACGATAATCGCCAATGCATCAACCTTTTCACTGTTGATCAACATGTCGACCTTAACCACGTCTGCGGCACGATTTTCCTTGAATTCATAATCCATGGATGCATAACCGCGGGAGGTGGATTTCAGGCGATCAAAGAAATCCAGAACGATCTCGGCCATCGGCATTTCATAAGTCAGTTTGACCTGGCGACCGTGATAATTCATGTCCAGCTGTACGCCACGCTTCTGGGTACACAGGGTGATCACAGAACCTACATACTCTTGCGGCATGTAGAGATTGACTGTGACGATAGGCTCGCGAATTTCCTCAATTTTTGATGGTTCAGGCATCTTGGAAGGATTATCAACCATCAGTATGCTGCCATCGGCCATCAGCACTTCATACACCACTGTTGGTGCTGTCGTGATGAGGTCCATGTCGAACTCACGCTCCAGACGTTCCTGGACGATTTCCATATGAAGCAAACCTAGGAAGCCACAACGGAAGCCAAAGCCCAGCGCTTGTGACACTTCAGGCTCATACATCAGGGCAGCGTCATTGAGCTTGAGCTTTTCCAGGGAGTCACGCAAGGCATCATATTGATTGGCTTCAACCGGGAACAAACCAGCAAACACTTGCGGTTGTACCTCTTTAAAACCAGGTAAAGGTTCGGCGGCAGGTTTGTTGGCCACAGTAATCGTGTCGCCGACTTTGGCTGACTTCAATTCTTTAATGCCAGCAATCACAAAGCCCACCTGACCGGCAGACAATTCAGTACGGCTCAGTGATTTGGGTGTAAATACGCCGACACTTTCAACCAGATGCTGTGCTTCGGTTGCCATGAACAAAATCTTGTCTTTAGGGCGCAAAGTACCGTTCTTGATACGCACCAGCATGACAACGCCGACATAATTATCAAACCATGAGTCGACGATCAGTGCTTGCAAAGGTGCAGTTGGGTCGCCTTGCGGAGGTGGTACTTTAACGATCAGCGATTCGAGTACATCTTCAACACCCAGACCGGTTTTTGCTGAGCAGTGCACAGCATCTGAAGCATCTATGCCGATGACTTCTTCGATTTCCTGACAGGCATTGTCAGGGTCGGCAGATGGCAAATCTATCTTGTTGAGGACTGGCACAACTTCTACGCCGAGCTCAATGGCGGTATAGCAATTTGCCACTGTCTGCGCTTCCACACCCTGGGATGCATCAACGACCAGCAAGGCGCCTTCACAGGCGGACAGAGATCGGCTAACTTCATAGCTGAAATCGACGTGACCCGGTGTATCGATGAGATTCAGGTTATAAATCTGACCATCGCGTGCCTTGTAATGCAGGGCCGCTGTCTGGGCCTTGATAGTGATACCACGTTCACGCTCAATATCCATGGAATCAAGCACTTGCGCTTCCATCTCGCGGTCGGAGAGGCCGCCACAAAGCTGGATAATACGATCTGCCAGTGTGGATTTGCCATGGTCAATATGGGCAATAATCGAAAAATTGCGGATGTTATTCATTGAAATTACGAAAGAAACAAAGGTGAAGCGAATACCAGCTATAAAAAAAGCGCTCTGAGCTGGGCAAGCTTCCCCAGGCGAGCGCCTTCAGTTTGGGTTTTGCAAAACGCCATTTTACCGGATTTCACCCCGGAAAGCCGATAAATCGTCGAGTTGATGTCAGTTGAGCACTACAAAAAAGACAAGAAAGCCAGAGTTTCCACCAAATCTCTTTGTGGCAAGCCCCATTTGTCTTCATAGTCGATTCTGGCCAGGTATAAGCCGTCAGGCATGAAGGTAGGTGCGGCGATTTCGCGGTTCATGCTGGCCAGCACTTCACCCATCCATTCAGGCTCTCTCTTGCCCGTACCAACAAAGATCAGTGAGCCAACGATATTCCTGACCATATGATGCAGGAAGGCACTGGCACGCAAGGTGAAGATGATCATTTCACCCTGACGCCGTATCTGGATGTCGTACATGTGCTTCACCGGGGTTTTGGCCTGACAGCCAGAGGCACGGAACGCGGAAAAATCATGCTCGCCCAATAAATGGGCGGCAGCAGCGCGCATGCACTCTACGTCAAGAGGGCGGAAAGTCCACCCTGCCCGCCCGCTCCACATTGGTGAGCGGATGGCAGCATTGTGCAAAACATAATGATAAGTACGGGCGCGGGCACTAAAACGCGCATGGAAATTGTCGTCGGACTCAGGATCCATAGGCAATTCCTTTGCCCACTGTACAGCTACAGTGGCGGGCAAAAAAGCGTTAACGCCGTTTACCCATGAGTAGGGTTCCCGCACCAGCTCAGTATCAAAATGCACTACTTGCTCGATACCATGAACACCAGCGTCCGTACGGCCAGCGCATGTGGTCTTGACTTCTGCCTTGGTGAATTGCTGCAAGGCCCGCTCCAACGCATCCTGCACGGTATTACCGGAAGGCTGTGTTTGCCAACCTTGCCAGGAGTTACCATCATATTGCACACCTAAAACTAATCGCTTCACCACTATCCCATATCCAAAAAAACAAAACGGGCGCCAGCATATGCCGCGCCCGTCGTGATTACATCAAGAACCTCAAGCCATTTGCACCATCATGGACTTGGCTCTTTCGATTTGCTCAGCAGTGCCGCCCTTGAGCACTTCGTCGAGCAATTCACGGGCACCTTCTTTGTCACCGATTTCATGATAAGCAACGGCAAGATCAAGCTTGGTTGCCATCTCAGCATTGTGCGCTGGCACTTCTGCTTCAGCAGCAACAGGCGCAGCTGCAGGCTCAAGATCCAGATCTATGCCCGACAAATCGAACTCAAAAGCGGAGACTGCTTCTGCTTCAGTTTCTTTGGCCTTTGTGAATTCTGGCAATGGCGTGTCTGCACTCTCACTTGCAAGCGATGCTGCTAACAGGTTTTCATCGATTTTTTCATCGGCCAGCAAATTATCCAGGGACAAAGGTTCCGATGCAGATTTATCATCAGCAAAATCAATGTGGCCAAGATCAAGCTCAAACTTGTCAGCCTCTGACTCATGCGCGACAACTGGAGCAGCGTCAGCAACGGCCGGTACAGGCTCTGGGTCCTTGGTGCCAAAATCAAAATCTATGGTGCCAAAATCCACTTCAGGTGCTGCGACTGGCTCTTCAACTGGAGCAGTGCGGGCAACAGGCTCAGGAATTTTTGGTACTTCTGGCTCTGCCATGGCAGAGATATCCAGATCGAAGTCCAGTGCATGCTCATCCATGGCAGGTTCCTCTGCCTTGGATTTTGCTGCACCGCCATTACGTTCTGCTGTATCGATGATGCTGATGGCTTCCAGCATATCCTGAGAAAGGGAGTTGGCCAGCAAAGCCTCTGGGTCCAGATCTTCCAATGGTTGAGTACCAGAACCCAGACCAGATGCAGCAGCCATCTCGGCCTTGGCCTTGCCGCCTGCATACAGGGGGTTACCTGGCTCCAGAACGATACCCATGGAGGCAGCTTGAGCCCAGTCATCACCCTCACCACTGGTCATGCCGTACAACTCACTGGCCAGACGTTCAAAGGTCTTGGCGTCTTTACGGCCAAAATAAATTTCCAGCAATTTGACCCTGACCGCGTGACGATCTGGCTGGGTACGCAATGCTTCTTTCAGAATTTCTTCAGCCTGAGAGTCGCGGCCATAGGCAATGTAGACATCGGCCTCGGCAACAGGATCGACTTCATTGGCGTCAAGCTGGCTGGCTGATGGAGCGAAGTTTGAATTGAAGACGCTATTATTGGTGTCCACACTCTGACCACCAGTAGAACCAAACATGGAGTTTGCCTTCATACTGGAGCCAGTCAGGATACTATCCTCAAACTGCTGCATTTTCTTCTTGCGCTGACTACTCCAGATACCAACACCACCAAGTATGGCCAGCAAAGCTATGCCACCTGGCAACAGGTAGTCAGAAATACTGTCGAAGAAACTTGGCTCTGGCGGAGGTGGCGGCGGAGGCGCAACAACCTTGCGTTTTACCGGAGGCTTAGGTGTCTCAACTGAAGCTGCTGAGGCAGGAGACGTCGTTGCTGGTGTGCTAGCCGGCGCACTCGCTGGCGCCGCAGCAACAGAAGCAGGTGCCGGTGCAGCCGCCGATGCTGGCGCAGGAGCCGATGCAACACTGGCAACCGCTGGCGCTGGTATTGGCGCAACTGGGGTAGCAGCAGGTGCGCTTGCTGCTGCAGGCACACTTGCTTTTGTTTCAGTACGGCCCTTGGTCAGCTCAGCTTGCTTAGCTGCCAATTCCTTGTTTTTGATTTCTATCTTCTGCGCTTCCAGCAGGTTTTTCAAATCGCTGACGTTCTTTTCCAGCTCCTTGACACGTGCATTGGATTCTTGCGCTGCGCGTTCTTTGGCCAGCTTATCCTCGTCTCCGGCACCTTTGCCTGAAGTACGTGCAGACGCCGGGCCGACCTTGGACAATTTCAGCTTATCAGGTGAGTCAGTTGTTGCATTTGGCACTTCCTTGACCTTGGCAGAGATTTTGCCACCGCCACTTTGCTTGGTGGTTGGCGCTTTCTCGGCTGGTGCTTCTGCTACCTGGCCTGCCAGTTTATTACGATAAGCAGTAAAATCGGCGGCGTGAGCAACGACAACAGAATGCGCCTCATTACCAGTGCCGGCATTGGCACGTACAGAATCGGCATCGGGGATAGTCAGAATCTGCCCGGACTTCAGGCGATTCATGTTATTGCCAGCAAATGCTTGTGGATTTGCGCGATAAAGGCTGACCAGCATCTGGTCCAGTGACACGCCCTCAGCACGATAACCACCTGCAATCTTGCTCAGGGTATCTCCTGCTTTGGTCTGGTACTCGCCGGCAGCAGTAACTTCTTTGCCGGCATCAGTGTTTTTTGTTGCGGGCCTGCTTCCTGCATTGGTTTCCGCCGGGACAGGACGGTTATTTTTTGCGTTAGGAGGAATAATGGCGTTTTGTGGCTTAACAGCAACAACTGTTGGATTGCTGACTTGCGCAGATTGACTATTTCGCAATTCGGCGGGATCCAGCAAGAAGGTGTATTCTCTTAACAGCTTGCCGTTGGATGAGTTCATCTCAACCAGCATGTCAACGAATGGCTCGTTCATGGGCTGTGAAGAACTGACGCGTATCACATAATTGGCGCCGCGCTGCTCAACGGCAAAACGCAGAGACAATAATGCCGCATTAAAATCTATGTTCGCTTGCTTGAAAGATTCCTGAGATGCCAGTTTAGGCACCAGTGAATCGACTTCATCCTTAGAGGGAGAAGTCAACTCTATCTCAGCGCGAAGCGGCTGTCCCAGAGCGGACAATACGGTCAGCTTACCGAGACCGGTAGCATGCGCACTGGAGAGCATGAACAAGGACGACGCTACAGCAACACTTAACGCCTTGCGTCCCAGGGTAATCACAGACGATTTTTTTTGATTATGCATTTTGTCAGACATATTGGGAATTTTTGGCGAACAAAGTCCGCTGGTTGACGCTTTTCACATTACCTAGCGACGCGTCCTAATGTTTCACATTAACATTACAAACATAGCCACGCAAGCTTAACGCGATTTGTCACAGTGGTAAATACATTAAGAACCTTGAGTTGCAAGGATATCGCATAAATGTTGTTGCCAAATGACAAGTGAAAAAATAATCGCCAAAATCCTAATTATTTATTATTAAAATTAAAACTAAATACCCGTCAGTAAAATCGACGAAGTTTTTGAAGTTTCAAAAACGACAAGGGGGCGTTAAACGCCCCCCTCTATTTTACAACATCTTTTTCAGACCACCCGAAAACGTCAATCTTCGATCAAAATCCGCAGCATGCGACGCAGTGGTTCTGCAGCACCCCACAGCAATTGATCACCGACTGTAAACGCACCCACATACTCAGGGCCCATCGCCAGTTTCCGGATACGGCCAACTGGAATTGTCATCGTGCCAGTAACAGCTACAGGAGTCAGATCACGGATGCTCGCTTCACGGGTATTTGGCACAACTTTCACCCATTCATTGTCAGCAGCAATCATGGCCTCGATATCTGCCAGGGGCACGTCTTTTTTCAGCTTGAATGTCAAGGCCTGGCTGTGGCAACGCATTGCACCAATACGTACACAGAAACCGTCAACTGGAACAGCAGCCGTACCAAAGCCTTCGCCCTGACCCAATATCTTGTTGGTCTCGGCCATGCCTTTCCATTCTTCTTTCGACATACCGTCACCCAGATCCTTATCGATCCATGGGATCAGCGAACCACCAAGTGGCACACCAAAATTGGCGGTTTCATCAGAAGTCAAGGAACGCTGTTTGGCAATGATTTTACGGTCGATTTCAAGAATGGCGCTTTTTGGATCATCCAGCAATGAACGAACTTCTGCATTCAAGGTGCCGTATTGCGTCAGCAATTCACGCATGTGCTGGGCGCCGCCGCCAGATGCTGCCTGGTAAGTCTGCGTACTCATCCATTCGACCAGACCAGCCTTGTACAAAGCGCCAACACCCATCAACATACAGCTGACTGTGCAATTGCCGCCTATCCAGTCTTTTTGTCCATTGACCAGCGCTTGCTTGATCACAGGCAGATTGACCGGGTCCAGCACGATGACTGCGTTTTCATTCATGCGCAGACTGGATGCCGCATCTATCCAGTGGCCATTCCAGCCAGTTGCGCGCAGCTTGGGATAAATTTCATTGGTGTAGTCACCACCCTGGCAGGTAATAATAATTTCGCACTTCTTGAGCGCATCAATATTATTTGCGTCTTGCAAGGTCTTTTCATTCTTTGCCATCGCAGGGGCCGCGCCACCTGTATTGGACGTTGAAAAGAACACGGGTTCAATATGATCGAAATCACTTTCTTCCTGCATGCGTTGCATCAGGACAGAACCCACCATACCACGCCAACCTACCAGACCTACCAGCTTCATCATTTTTCCCTAAAATTTTGCAGGACGTCCCTGCCCTTCACGAACAAAAATTTAACTCAATGCCTGCAGAACAGCCTGACCCATCTCGCCGGTGCCGACCTTGGTTGTACCTGCCTCATAAATATCAGGAGTACGCAAACCCTGCGCAAGGACTTTCTTGACGGCATTTTCAATACGGTCGGCCTGCTCTGCTTTATTCAGAGAATAACGCAACATCATGGCAGCGGACAGAATGGTTGCCAGCGGATTCGCTACGCCTTTACCCGCGATATCAGGTGCTGAGCCATGTGAAGGCTCATACAGCCCTTTGTTATTTGCATCCAGCGAGGCAGATGGCAGCATGCCGATGGAACCTGTCAGCATGGATGCCTGGTCAGACAAGATGTCGCCAAACATATTGCCAGTGACGATAACGTCAAATTTCTTCGGCGCGCGTACCAGCTGCATGGCGGCGTTGTCCACATACATATGATCCAGCGCCACGTCAGGATATTCTTTATGCACTTCGGTGACGATGTCTTTCCAGAACTGGAAAGTTTCCAGCACATTGGCTTTATCAACGCTGGTCAGTCGCTTGTCACGCTTTTGTGCAGCCTGGAAAGCAACGTGGGCAATACGACGGATTTCTGATTCTGCATAACGCATGGTATCGAAACCTTCGCGCTCACCTTTGAATGGACCATCAGGACATACGCGAACACCGCGTGGCTGACCAAAATAAATATCGCCTGTCAATTCGCGGATGATCAGGATATCCAGGCCAGAAACCACTTCAGGTTTCAGTGTCGATGCACCTGCCAGTTCCGGATACATGATGGCCGGGCGCAGATTGGCGAACAGTTTGAGATTTTTACGCAAGCCCAGGATGGCTTGCTCAGGACGCAAAGGGCGATCCAGCGTGTCATATTTCCAGTCACCAACTGCACCGAACAAGACCGCATCCGCTTCCAGTGCCAGTTTCAGCGTTGCTTCAGGCAGGGGATGACCAGATGCTTCATAGCCGGCACCGCCAACAGGCGCGGTTTCCATTTCAAAAGGCTCATCGAGCGCGTTCAATACCTTGACAGCCTGTTCAACGATTTCAGGACCTATGCCGTCACCCGGCAAAATAGCAATTTTCATATTCTCAAGAAATTAATATAGATAATCTGGATGGCTGATTCAGTTAGCTTGGATCGCTTAAATTGTATTAGCAAGCCATGGCTGCGCAGCGATATGACGCTCTTCAAAGGCGCATATCTTGTCGGCTTGACGTAGAGTCAGACCAATATCATCCAGCCCATTGAGCATGCAGTATTTGCGGAAGGCATCAACATCAAAAGAATAGCTGGCGCTGCCATTGCTTGTTCGTACGACTTGCTGTTCCAGATCAACGATCAGACGGTAACCCGGGAAGGCTTTGACTTCGTTGAACAGTGTATCAATTTGCGCTTCACCAAGGACGATAGGCAACACACCGTTTTTATAGCAGTTATTGAAGAAAATATCTGCAAAACTGGGGGCAATAATCGCGCGAAAACCGAATTGCTCCAACGCCCACGGCGCATGTTCACGCGAAGAACCGCAACCAAAATTTTTACGAGCCAGCAAGATGGAAGCACCCTGGTAGCGCGCCTGATTCAAGACAAAATCCGGATTAACAGCACGCTTGCTATTATCCATACCAGGTTCGCCATGATCGAGATAACGCCATTCATCAAACAGATTAGGACCAAAGCCACTGCGTTTGATGGATTTCAAAAACTGCTTGGGGATGATGGCATCAGTATCTACATTGGCCCTGTCCATGGGCGCAACCAAACCATCGAGTAAAGTAAATTTTTCCATGTCGCTACTTATTTTTTGCCTGCATTCTCGACTGCTTCGCCAGCCTTTTTAACGTCTTTTCCCAAACCCTGAACGGTATTGCAGGCTGTCAGCACCAGTGCGCACATTGCCAGTAAAAATATCTTTTTCATGTCATCTCTCCATCCACATTAAGATAAGCCACGTACGTCTACAAAATGCCCGGCGACACCGGCCGCAGCAGCCATCGCAGGCGACACCAGATGGGT
>Ga0207952_1000270_pt1 | contig 49899 bp, 48 predicted proteins | sample SubbioR12Aug_8Ca_FD_184831 | JGI IMG/M metagenome (GOLD analysis project Ga0207952, IMG submission 184831) | Serpentinite rock and fluid subsurface biosphere microbial communities from McLaughlin Reserve, California, USA - CR12Aug_8Ca (SPAdes) | ecosystem: Environmental > Terrestrial > Deep... | reverse complement strand
CCCATTGCCCAAGGCACAATAACGATCCGGAGAAACGACGGCAATCAAGTCGCCGAGAGCTCCCTGTAGGAATCAGAAAAATGCAAACGTAAAAATGGCCATTTTCTCTCCCAACTGTTTGACTATACACCCGCCGATTTTCGGCGCTTTGACGCGGCTCAAATGTGAAGTTATTTGTTGCGTTTGGTATTATTCAATCTCTTTTGGGTATAGGGGCTGTTACGTGTCAAATGAGAGAGAATATTAAGGGCTAAAGGAGTATCATGGGGGCCCCCTTGAGGTATGTTTTTGAGTCATTATGAGTGAAACTACGTTGATTTTCCCTTTGATAGCTGATGGCGAAGATAAAAGCTCACCTTTGAAAAACCGTATTCGTAAAAACTATCGTCATGTACGGAAGTGGGCAAAACGGACAGAGACCAATTGTTTTCGCATCTACGATCGAGAAATACCAGGGTATCCATTGGCGATCGATTTTTATGATGGGAAATTCTGTGTGCAATATTTTTTGCGCCTGCAAGACCTAGAAGAGCCTCCTTTAGAACTGATAGAGGAAGCTACGGATGCTTTATGCTCTATTTTTGGGTGCTCTTCTGAATCGATTTATTGGCGCAACCGTATAAAACGAGAGAAAACCGAGCAATACGAAAAGATAGGGGAGTCCAAGGAGTTTTTTACAGTGTTTGAGCATGGGGTCAAGTTTAAGATTAATCTTCTTGATTATCTCGATACAGGCCTTTTTCTCGATCATCGTGAAACGCGAAGAATAGTCGCGTCGATGGCCAGGGGCAAGCGCGTTCTTAATCTTTTTGCTTATACTTGCTCATTCAGTGTGCATGCAGCCGTAGCTGGTGCGCTCTTTACAAAGAGCGTAGACATGTCTAATACCTACACAGCGTGGGGGAAAGAGAACTTTATCTTGAATTCGTTGTCGCTGAAAAACAATGAGATCATTCGTGCAGATTGTCTTAAATTTCTAGAGGATGAGATAGATTCCGGAGCTAAGTACGATGTGGTGATTATCGATCCACCTACAATATCTCGTTCAAAGAAAATGGATAGAATGTTTGATATTCAAGAGGACTATGTCTTTCTGATAACAAAAGCCTTAAAGCTGCTTTCCAATAGCGGGATGATATTTTTTAGCACGAATTCGCGCAAATTTTCCTTTGATCACAGCCATTTTGACGCGTGTTCCATTGAGGAAATCACTCACAAAACAATTCCACTAGATTTTCATAGGGCAAGGATACATCGCTGTTGGAAGATTATAGTCGATTAAATCGAGAATTTCTTTAGTCAAGGCGTGTCTTAAAAGAAGCTTGTTGAATCATGCGAGCAGTACGTTCCCCGGACTCACAAGCAGCTTCCATGGTCCCAGGTGCCTCTAGTACAATGGAGGTATGCTCTCCAGCAAAATAGAGAGTGTGGTTAATCGGAGCAAATAGCGTTTTTACTATCTCGGCTCCTTCTTTTTGCATAGAACCCAACAAAGTTTCTCGTCCTGGGGCTATATAAGGATAGGAACCTTTTGCATAAGGATCATTTGACCAACTATGTCCAACAGGTCCTTCATAAGCCACAAAAGATCGATCTTGAGCTACCATAGGAGTGGATAAGGGTGGGATAGAGCCTCCAAAAGCAGCTTCAAGCATGGGTCGCTCTTGTTGATATGTTTCTAAAATAGTGTCAGAGGAAAATCTGCTTGCTTCACCTGTGTAGTAAAGAGTTAAGATGTCACGCTTTGCGTTAAAAAAACTCACGACGCGATCATTGATCAGGCATCTTTTTGTAGTTAGAGGAGGTTGAGGAAAGGGGACCAATAGTTTTGCATTCGTGCCATAGGGTATGCTCTTTATGGCGTCGAGTGTTGTTTTAGGAAGAATTTCAGATTCAAAGGTGATATCGCAATACACAGAACAAGGCATCGCAAGCACTAGGATGTCTGTCTGTACACATTGTCCATTTTTGAAAGTAAGAGTATATGAACCATTCGAACCTCTGGTAACTAGGGCAAGAGGCATATTTAAGTGTACTTTTTCAGAGAGAGTTTGAGCCAGAGCCTCTGGGAGAAGTGCATTTCCCCCCTGAATGCTCATAAGATCTATAGTAGGTTGGGTTTCCCCTGGATGTTGATGAGCATGAGGTAGTCCCTTAAGAAGCATATAATATAAGGTTTTTGCGTATGACGAAGATAAGTGGTCGATGGAACCTCCTTCATAGGCCGCCAACCGTACAGAGAGAGCTTTATAAAAAAAATCGTCGTCTTTAAGAAATGTATTGAGCACTTCACGCATATTCCGAGACTGTTTGGCAATCTCGGCTAATTGTACTTGAAGAGTTTCTGGATCGAATATTCCGGTATGCAACAAATGATCTGGAATGAGTGTTTCTCCAGTAAAATAATCATACTGAAAATTGATGGTGTTTTTTTGTAGTGTAAGATGGAGTTCGTCAACCAATCGGTATATGTTTTTGGCGGTTCCTCCGTCGGAAATATTGTGTCCGCCTAGATCAATTGCATTACCTTCTAAGATCGCAGTAAATATGCGACCGCCAACACGAGGTCTTGCCTCATAGACATGGACATCCATGCCGCTTTGGTGTAGGCGGTACGCAGTAGTCAGTCCGGCTAGACCGGCCCCGATGACAACGACTTTAAGTTTTTTAGGGGCAGAAATAGCTATAGAACACCTCTAGTTCTTTAGAACAAAACATCCTACTCAAGGGATATAGTAAAGAGGTCTCTATCGGGATCGCTAGAGGCTTTCATCCGTCCGTGGTTTTCTTGTATAAATACCGTTTGCAGGGCCTGGTATGTAGCTTTATTGACTAGAGCACAAGTAGCTCGAATTTCACACAAAGGAAGATAGACCCAAGCGATTTTTTTGCTCTCGGTATCTCTGTGCACTTGAAGTGCCTCAGGATTATCAGAGCAGAGTTTTTCTAATCCTTCTTGTTGAGCCTCTGTGACATCACTTGGTACCAGCTTCGTATTCTCTTTTAAAGAACGTGCATAACCGACAAGAGCCCGAAGAACTTCAGTGTTGATCTCAGAGCCTCCATCAGTCGGCTTATAAGAAGAGTCCATCACACCAGCTATCTCAGACCAGCCGCGCGTAGGATTGTCATTTTCATAGTCCCCATGACCAAGAATTGCATGGCCAATGACTCGATTCGAGACTTTATCTATAACGGCAAGAGCGGAATATGGATGAAAGTCCCACCGTTGTACCCACTTTTGAAAACGATCTGTAATATCTCGTGGTCCACCTCTATAGAAACGCATAGCTATAGAGTCAGAAAAAAGTTGTTGATAATCCTTTAAGTCTGTTGATACTACAGGGCGGAGGCTAGTGTGTGTTGTTTCGATGGGATACACAATCTGTGTGACCATTGCCATATTTTTCCTTATTGTAAAAGCAGTGAGCTAAACGGATTTAAGGTTTTCTCTAGTAGCAATGTAAAAAAACTAAATCAATACATTCTACGTGACCCTAAAATATTTAACCTCGGCGAAAGAGTATAGAGAAAGATCGGTTTTTTTCTAGAAATTTTTGGTGATTGAGATCACTCTTTAAGCTGGGGAGTATAATACGATATTAACAGGACAAGTAAACAGATGAAAAAAAATATTGGACCAGATCCGAACACGATCTACCCTATTAAAAATTATGACAAGCTGGTGTTTTTGAAAAACTTTATCAAAGCAAGCAACATTGTTGTCGGAGAGTATACGTATTTCGATGATCGGCGTCATGGACCTGAAAAATTTGAAGAATACAACGTCTTATACAACTATGACTTTTCTAAGGTGAAGTTGATCATCGGTAAATTCTGTGCTATCGCGGCAGAAACACGCTTTATTATGACGGGTAATCATAAATTAGATGCGATTAGCACGTACCCATTTCCTGTATTTCAAGAGGGGTGGGAAAACGCTTTTGACATCTTTGGTTTACCTGTACGAGGGGACGTTGTCGTGGGGAACGATGTGTGGTTTGGGTACGATTCTCTTATCATGCCTGGAGTAAAGATTGGACATGGGGCGATCATTGGAACACGTGCTGTGGTTGTCAAAGATGTCCCTCCCTACTCGGTTGTTGCCGGGAACCCAGGTAAAGTGGTGAAACAGCGTTTTGATGATGCAACCATTGCACGTCTTCTGCGCATTGCCTGGTGGGATTGGGATATTGAAAAAATCAATAAACATCTTTCCTTGATTTGTGGGTTGGATATTGATCGATTGGAAGCTGTAAGTGTGGAGTAATACCAAACGCAATAAATAATTTCATATTTGAGCTGCGTGAAAGCTGTCGACAAATTGACGATCATAAACAGCATAGTATTAATGCAATACAATGCCGTTTACGATCGCCGATTTTCGGCGCTTTGACGCGGCTCAAATGTGAAGTTATTTGTTGCGTTTGGTATAAACCAGGAATGGTTAATTTTTAACGTGCTGCAAATAAGTGAGATAGAAAGATTATGAAAAAAAAGCGCGACAAATATACATGTAATGGTGTACCATTACATGAAGATGGTAAAGAGTCTATCGAGAATGGTTGGCAAGGATTCCTAGAGTTGTGCTGTAAGATCAAGGCCCCCGAAGATCTCGATAGACTGTTTGGTTTGTTTTTAACAATTGAGGAAAAAGAAGCGCTAGCCGCACGGTATTTGATCATTAAAGCTTTGGTGCAGGGGCAATTAACCCAAAGGAAAATTGCAGAAATTCACCAGGTGAGTATTGCGCAGATCACGCGCGGCTCTAATGCCTTGAAAATTGTCGGAGATGAGCTGTACAAGTTTTTAGAGAAACAACTCAAGTGAAATAGATGGCGTCTATCAACTTAAAATCTGTGGGTTAGTATGGCAGTCGATTTTAGTTATTCAATATATTGGCAAATCCTTTCTTGGGGTTAATCCCCTGAGTATTTCTTTTCCTATTACATTTTTATTTTTTAACTTTAAGAAAGGGTAAGTATTATTATGGCATCGACAATTTCAACTCAAACCTTCGGCCTTCTTTCCTTTTATCCTCAAGAGAAAAGGATCGCCTTAGTAGACCAACATACCGTGCAACATTATTTAGGGATAGCAGAGACGACTCTGTGTGCTCTGGAAGCCCTGTCTAGTGGGCAATTAAGTGCATTTGATGCTGCTAGCATACAAGATTACCAATGTCAGGCAAGAGCGCTACAAACAGTCCTTATTGCCAGAAGTTTGTTGCCAATAGTGGTTGAGGAGCAGAGAATACGCATTGTTAAAACAATAGAGAGAGTAAAATATTTTGCTGCCGAACAGTCAGGAGAGATGGATGAACAAAAAACTTCCTCTACTAAAAAGGTAAAACGGGTAAAGCATTTGCCTGCTACAGAGACAGTAGGCGAGTTTTTTGAACGCTTTGATAGAGAAATTTCTATGACTGCGGAGATCAGACGTATTGTGGGTCATTATTTTTTGGCACATCCATGTGACCCAATTGATTTTCGCTACAACGAGGATAACAATGGAATTATGAGAGTGTTTACCCGTGTTGATGATAACCTGGCAGATCGGAAGCTCTCTAAAGCTTTTGCAGAAAGCGTTCGTTCAGCACTTGCCAAGGAATTATCAAAACAAACCTGTACTGATTTAGCCGGAGAAGATGAGACAATTCTTGAAGAAACTCTCTCCTTAGCGGATGGTCGTATGATTCCACCTTTTTTTTCTTCTGTTAAGATGTTTCTCAAACAGGCATGTCAGGCAAATCTGATGCTCGTTCTTGGGGTGGATTTTGCTCTCGATTCTCGTAGGGTAGAGCTGCCATTTCGTCTTAAAATGGAAGGGGCTCATATGACCTCGGAGTTTCTTTGGCGAAACGCCGCCTAAGGAACCTGTCATTGTTGTTGACACGATCTCACTAGGGGTTTCCGGTGTGATCGAGAAAATTAAAGCTCTTGGACCGATTCACATTATACTTGGGTGTGCAGCTGCTCATCCTACGTATGGCAAATTCAAAGAAGCTCCTTTACCAGAGGGAGCGACTAGAGCTAAAGAAGAGGGGCTTACTCTCGATAACCCTTCTCTTTGTGTTGTTTACAAGGTCCGGCCAGGAATGGTGTTATGATCACATGGAAAGAACTTACAGGGCTTTACTTGGGGGGGGCATTTTGTCTCCCTTTATTGCTCATTGGATTTAGAGCAGGTAGCCAGCACGGTTTATGCGGTGCTTTAATAGCAATTGCTCTTGGCAACTTAGCACTTACTGTACTAGCCCTTTTCACCTCACGCCTTGGAGTCGTGACAAGGAAGACCACTGTTGAGCTAGCGGAAGAAAAACTTGGACCTAGAGGAGGTCCTATTTTTGCTGGGGCTATCTTACTCATTCATCTGCTCTGGTTTGCTTTGCAGCTAGATCTTATCGCTCAAGGGTCGTATAGCGCCTATTTTATTCTAGGTTTTTTAAGTGTTTTGAGTGTTTTGGGGGGAGTGAAAAAATTGTCATATATTGCAAATTTGGCATTACCCATTTTAATGGGCGTACTTTTCTACGCGATGCTAAGAGCTCCTCTGCCTACACTGACGTATCATCTTGATGGCATTGAAATAACCACTGGAATTTTTATAGCAGCAGGACTAGCTGCTGTTATGGAAATGCCGACATATTTTAAGAAAGCTCGTTCGATAGTAGATAGTCGCGTGGCTTCTCTTTTGATTTTTGGATTAGGGGTTCCTTTAATTGAGGGAGGTGGGGCTTATCTTGGGGCCTCTATGCCGCAAGGTCATTTGATCACTATTCTTGAAAGTGGGCTTTCATGGACATCACTTTTTCTGATTATTGCTGGAGTAACTACGAATAATAATAATTTATATGCAGCATCTGTCTACGCTGAGCGATTTTTTCGCAAAGGAAAGGTGGTTTTTTTGGCGGCTCTTGGCATTTTTCTATCCTTGCTCCATCCAGCAGAACAGATGCAAAGCTTACTACCTTTGATGGCACTTCCGTTGGGTAGTATTGGAGGTGTTATTTTGGGAAAGGGAACGGTAATTTCCTTTATCATTGGGCTGCTTTGTGGTTTTTTCGGGCCGATTCCACTTCTTACTGCATTTATAGGGAGTTATTTAGCATCAATAGGGGAACGGCGCTATGCAGCAATTAACAATCGATAACCTCCAGGCATATGCCAAGGGGTGTGCTATTCTAGGATCAGGAGGAGGAGGTGATGTGCGATATCGCCAGTATCTCGTTGCAGGGGCTCTTAAAGAATATGGCCCAGTATCCATCATCAATGAAGTGGAGCCCGAGGATCTTATCGTGCCCGTCGCTTTTCTTGGAGCCCCATTGGTTTCTAAAGAAAAACATTTTACCCTCCAGAGTTTTGAAGCCGTTATACAGCGAATCGAAAAGTACTATGGTAAAAAGCCAAAGGCCCTTATGCCAGCAGAAATTGGAGGAGGTAATGGACTTACCCCGTTCTGTATAGCGGGTAAGCTGGGATTGCCTGTGTTTGATGCTGACCTTATTGGGCGTGCTTTTCCGACCATCAAGATGACAGCGGCGTATTTGGCTGGATTTTCTCCAACTCCGGTGTTTCTTGCGGACGCTTTAGGTCAGACAGTGGTGATTGAATCTACAATAGATTCTGTTGAAAGATTAGTACGTGCTTCAGCTGTTGCTATGGGATCGCAATGTGCTATTGCGACCTATATCATGAAGGGCTCTCAAATCTCGCTGGGAAGTGTAAAAGGATCAGTTAGTGGGGCTTTCTCGACATCATTTCATGGAATTTCTCTTGGTAAAGATATAGATATCCTTGACGTCATCTCGTCTATCGAAGGAGGGTTTTTGAAGGGAAGGGTTATTTTAGAAGGGGGGATAGAGATCTTTTTTCAAAATGAATATCTCCTAGTTAAACGAGAAGGGGAGATTCTTGGCAAGAGTCCGGACATCATTTGTCTTTTAGAAAAAGGCGTTCCCGTAGGCACGGAGGAGTTGCGATTTGGTATGACGATGGATTTACAACTTTTTGAGGCTCCAAGTGTTTGGAAAACACCACACGGGCTCAAACTAGCTGAAGAGGTTTTATGATCATTGGTATCGATGTTGGAGGAACTTTCACAGATGCTGTTCTTGTCGATGATACAGGGGCTATTGTCTCTTTTAGAAAAAAACCCACCTCAGCTGATATTGAAACCAGTGTGAAAGCGCTCATTGATGAGTTGATGCATCCCATGGTGACATCTATTCATATAGGGACTACACATGCTCTAAATGCCCTTCTACAAAGAAAAGGGTTGGCTTCTGTTGGCCTTATACGTTTAGCTGGCCATCGTCCTGATTTTGTTCCTCAATTATGTAATATTGATGTGAGAATCGAAACAATAGGTGGTGGATTTGAATGTGATGGTCGTCCCATTACGCCTTTTTCTGAAAGAGAAGCAAAAGAAGCTATCGAACGTTTGATTGCAGGAGGGGCTCAGAGATTGGCTGTTGTAGGGACCTTTTCTTCGCTCTACCCCGAGCAAGAATTAGCTATTGCTGCTTTATCTCCTTTACCTGTGACGCTCTCTCATCAGCTAGGAGGGTTTGGTATCATAGAACGCGAAAATGCAGCAGTGATTAATGCCGCTCTGCAGCCCTTATTTGAGAGAGGGTTTTCTTCGTTAAAATACAAAAACACCCCGCTTTTTTTATCACAGAATAATGGGGGATTGCTACCCCTTGAAAGAGCTCTAGAGATGCCAGTTCTTACGTTATCTGCTGGACCTGTTAATTCATTTATGGGTGCTAGTCGGATCGCTAAATGCGAAGATGCGATCATTGTTGACATTGGTGGGACTTCGAGTGATATCGGCTATATTGAAAAGGGTTATGTCAAACGTAGTTTTCGCCTTTCAGAAGTGGCTGGCATACCGTTAAATCTTCCAATGCCTGATCTTTTTTCGTTAGCAGTTGGTGGCGGTAGCTTTATTGATCAAGGAGGAATTGGGCCCGAAAGTGCAGGTTCGGCTCTTTTTCGAGAAGCAGCCGCTTTTGGAGGAGAGCGTTTGACTTTAACAGATGCAGCCATAGCTCTTGGATATGTCACTATTCCTATGGCCAATCCAAAGAGAGTCTCTTTATCTCATAACGAGGCGAAACGCTTTATTCAAAGAGCAGCAGAAAAGATTTTATCCAAAATAAGAGGTCATAAACCTCTTTTTTTTGTTGGCGGAGGAGCTCTTCTTTTTCCAGAATTTTTGTGGAACAATAGAGGGGAAGTTTTGCCTGAAGCTTCCGTAGCGAATGCTTATGGGGCGGCTTTAGCGGAAAAGGGTATTACTATTGATAAAATCATTCCTTTATCAGAACAAGACGCATTGGAGGAGGAGGTTCTTCATAAGGCAATTCAAGAGGGTGCCGATCCTAGGAAAGTTCGTGTTGTCCAATGTGATGTTAGCCCTCTAGCTTATGACTCTATGAAAAGGGCTCGTATTATCATTACGGCTATGGGATAAGAAAAACATTAGAGCTCTATTATATTAATATTAATGCTCTCACAATGCGTATAAAATCCTCTTCATGGAAACAGCTGTAATGTGCATACGGGCTGGGTGCTTCGGTCTCCCTAAGTCTACGGTGGATCACAATGGCACCAGCTTTATTAGCGGATTCAACCCCTTTAGGGTCGTCTTCGATGGCAATACATCGCTTAGGTTCTAAGGGGACCTCTAAGAGGGATTCCATTTTTTTAAAGCCAGTGAGGTATGGCATGGGATCAGGTTTTTTCCCTTCGTAATCTTCTTTAAAAAGAACAAATTGCATCATCGGTAGGATGTTTTTTGCTCGTAATACAGGTTCTGCGGAATTACGACGGGCATTGGTAACAATTGCCTGAGGAATGTCTAACCCATCGATGAGTTTGAACAGTTCGGCTACTCCTGGCCGCATTTCTAAGGTTTCTAGATGCCTTTGAAATTCAGTATCGACAGCTTCAAGGTATTCTTTTTGAGCGACCTTTAAGCCGAGCTCTTCTTTCATCCATGCCCAATTTTGGTAGCCATTATTTTCATAGATGCGCTGATGGAATGCATCGCTGAGTTCAATGCCGTTTTTTGCTAAAATAACTCGATGCTTATGGATATGCGCTTCCACGGTTTCAAGAATCGTATTGTCATAATCCCAGAAAAAAGCTTGAATCTGTGTCATCTATAGATTTCCTAAAATTCCAGAAGAAATCATAGATGAAAATTTTCTTTTTATCTACAAAACTTGGGTTTTTTAGAACTGAGATAGAAGGCGCTTTCGATGAATCTGGTGAATTTTGCTGTTTTTGAAAAAAGCAGGAGCGGTAATCTATCTCTATCTGGATTAACAAGAAACAATAGATAACCGACTGATTATAAACGTGATGCAATACGTTTCATGCGTTTTTTCTGCACAATCGCATGAGTGCTAAGGCGATCATGTGTAGAAGTTGAGTTAGGGAAAGAACTATAGGGACACTATGCTACACCAGGCTTCCGGTGATTTTCATGAGGTATTAAAAGATCCGAGCTTATGGGGAAATCTGGATTTCGAAGGCTCAAAGCCTTTGGGTCATGGCAACCCTGATTTTCTCTACGGTGTTGCTACTAGCATGTATCAAGATTCTGGAGCGGTGCATTGTCCCCAATCGCAATGGAGTGATTGGGAAAGTCGTTGTATGCCCGCACATGACCGATCGGGGGCAGCAGTAAATCTCTTTGCCCTATATCAGAAAGAGCCTCTTAGCGTTATCAGTAAGTTGCAGCTTTTAGGGGTGAATACTTATCGTTTTAGTATTGAATGGTCTCATCTTGAACCTGAAAAAGGAAAATTGGATGTAGAGAAATTAAAGACCTATGTGGAATTTTGTAAAATTCTTCGTGATTACGGGATTCAACCGATCATCACATTACATCATTTTTCCGAACCACTTTGGTTTCACTCTAAAGGGAGTTTTGAAAAAGAAGAAAACATCTCCGATTTCCTCGGATTTTGCCAATGGGCGGTCAAAGAGCTCGCACAGGAGTATCAAGGCAAACCACTCGTTCAATATTTCTGCACGATTAATGAGCCCGGTGTAGAGGCTTACAGTCGCTATCTACTAGGTTTTTTTTCACCGAATCTGCGTTTTCGTTTTACAAGAGGCGCTCGCTTTTTGCTGAATATGTTAAAAGCGCATTGTCGAGTGTATTCTACTATTAAAAAGACGGAAGATGTTCGCATAGGGATCAGTCATCAGTATCTGCAGTATTATTCTACGCATTTTTTGATGTATCCTATGGCAAAGATTCTGAGTCTATATCATCAAGCTGTCCTGAAATTTTTTAAAACGGGTCTTTTTGACTGTAAGATCCCATTCCTTAGCCATGTGGAGGAGGACTGCATCGAAACAGAAAAGCCTAAAGTCGATTTCGCTGGTGTCCAGTATTACGGTCGTATTTTTCTTGGATTAAAGGGCCTTGATCCTAAAAATAAACCAGCAACTACCATGATGGGGATCTGTGAAGACCCTGAGGGGCTTTTCGAAGCGATCATTGCCGTTTTTGATGCATTTAGGTCCCCTATCCTCGTTTCGGAAAATGGGATTTCTACAGAATGCAACGAGCAGCGCGCTAGATATGTATCTAGAGCACTCTACGCGGCTGAGCAAGCTAGAAAGAAAATCGGTTCCGAAAATATGCTAGGCTATATCCTTTGGTCGTTTACCGATAACTTCGAATGGTCTTTTGGCTGGAAACCGCAATTCGGCGCTTTTCCTCTCACCAAGGACCGTTCTTTAGGAGAACAGTATAAGCCCGGTATCCAACCTTTTGTCGATACTATAAGAGCCTGGAAAAGCACGCTGCCCAGCTTTGAATAATTTCTGCAGCAAGAAAGAAATAGGACGGTAATAATACCAAACGCAATAAATAACTTCATATTTGAGCTGCGTGAAAGCTGTCGACAAATTGACGATCATAAACAGCATAGTATTAATGCAATACAATGCCGTTTACGATCGCCGATTTTCGGCGCTTTGACGCGGCTCAAATGTGAAGTTATTTGTTGCGTTTGGTATAACTAGGATTGAGACGGGCTAGACATTGTGTTCTGTGTGTTGTAGCATGAACATACTTTACGTTGACCGTTTTTCTACGGGACATGTCTGCATCAACCCATTAGTTAAAAATTATGACTTTCACGAACCCAAATAGCCAATTTGAACAAGTTTCTAAAAACGGAGTGAAAAAAGAGATCGAAGTTGTTCCCTATAATCCAAAGTGGCCGGAGATGTTTGCAGAAGAGGCAGAGCGGATCCAACACGCTTTGGGGGACAATTGCATAGCTATCCACCATATCGGCTCAACCTCTATACCTGGGTTAAGTGCTAAACCCATTATTGATATACTTCCTGTTGTCAGAGATATCCTAGCTGTGGATCAGGCAATAAAAACTATGGAGGCTCTTGGATACGAAGCCAAGGGAGAATATGGGATTGCCTTTCGGCGTTATTTCCAAAAGGGTAGGGAAGAGAGAACGCATAACGTCCATGTGTATGAAGAAGGCGACCCTGAAGCAAGTAGATATATAAAATTTCGCGATTGGATGCGCTCTCATGAAGAGGACGCTAAAAGTTATGCGATACTAAAGTTAGAATTGGCTGCAAAATTTCCTAGGGATATTCTCCAGTATTGTTCTGGCAAAGACGCTTTTGTAGCAAGTATCGATGCTAAAGACGGTTTTGATGGTTGGCGTATGGTGCAAGCCCTGACAGATAGGGAATGGACGGCTGTACAGACGCTGAGAAAGACCTGTTTTGGCTCATCGGATCTCGATCCTTTTACTTGGACGTTTAAGCATAAAGAGCATGTGCATTTTATTTTCTATAAAAATGCAGAAATCATCGGTTATGCACATTTGCAACTCTGTCCAGAAAATATGGCTGTATTGAGGATGATTGTTATTGATGAACGGTATCGCAATCTTGGATTTGGCAGTCGATTTCTACAGCTGTGTGAGCGTTGGTTATGCCATCAAGGCTATAACAAAATAGTCGTTAAATCTTCACAGACAATATACAAGTTCTATCAGCATTGCGGATACACAGACATGTCATGGAATGATCCTGATGCTCATAAGGTGGGTTCACAGGAGATTGAGATGGGTAAAACACTTACTGTGAGAAGAACCTAAAAATCTATATACATATCACTACGAGCAGTAGTAGGTATATTGCTCATAATACTTTCAAATTCTGTTAGGTTTTTTTGGCTTGATTGTAAATGATTGTTCATTTACAATCAAGCCAATTGAGGGAATATGCCACCAAAGAAAACCATTGATGATGCGCTTGTCTTAGAGAAAGCGCTTTTAGTGATTAGCGAGTTGGGACCTGAAACTTTCACCTTAGCGGATATCGGTAAGGTAGTTGGCCTTGCACCAGCGACCCTCATGCAGCGGTTTGGATCAAAACAAGCCCTTCTCATCAAAGCAGCTAAACATGTTCCCGCTAAGCTCAGCGTTGATTTAGAAAAACTAAAAGCTAGAGCCCTTACATGGGATGTAGAGTTAGTGGAGCTTTTAAGCCAAATGCCCGAGGGTTTTGGAACTCGGCAAGAGATTGCTAATAGTTTAGGACTACTGAAACTCGATATGGTCGATCCCGAACTGCACCTGATTGCTCGGCAATTGTTTGAACAGTTGAAAGAACGAATTAAAGAACTACTAGAGCAAGCAAAATCACAAGGGAAATTGACGCCTAAAAGTGATGTCGATGCACTTGCTTGGGAACTCGATGCATTGCGTCATGGGCTAGTGATCCAATGGGCATTGAGTGGGGACGGCTCACTCCAACAGTGGTTACAAAAAGGTTTACAGAATTATTTAGAGGGAAAAAAGAGATGAGATATCAATTCTATCGTGAACACAAATATGTTAGTGCTGCTCTCAATGATCTTGAACGATTGATTGCGCGAACAGATTTTTGTGATTTGTCTGCTTTAGAGGGGGTAAAGAGGGCTTTTGAATCTCTTGCAGAGATGTTAAAAGGCCATGCTCAATATGAAAATGATCGGTTACATGTCTTGCTTAAACAGAAAAACTCTTCTAGTACCGTTTATGCGCACATAGAAGAAGACCATAGTGTACAAGATAGGCAACTAACCGAAATTGAGAAAAGCATTCAAGGAATTTTCCTCGAACCCGAAAGTGCAAATAAAATGGAACGGGGCTATCACCTCTATCTCATGTATCGTAAATTTGTAGCAGACAATCTAGCGCATTTACATGAAGAGGAGACGGTGATTTTGCCAGAGTTGCAAAGACTCTATACAGATTCTGAGTTGCAGCAAGTGGAGGCTCATGCTTATGAAGAGATGGCCCCGGAGGAAATAATTCATATGCTGGAGATTCTTTTTCCTCATATGAATGTGCACGATCGAAGAGCTTTTCTTATGGATATCCGTTCTCTAGTTCCGGGAAAATTTAAAGCTGTTTGGGAAGGTATTCAGTCGAAGATGGGCGGTAATGAACTAGCAGCCATTGCATAGACTAAAAATAGACCGCTCAGATGTATGCTTTGCTGAGCCCCCTGCATAATACCAAACGCAACAAATAACTTCACATTTGAGCCGCGTCAAAGCGCCGAAAATCGGCGATCGTAAACGGCATTGTATTGCATTAATACTATGCTGTTTATGATCGTCAATTTGTCGACAGCTTTCACGCAGCTCAAATGTGAAGTTATTTATTGCGTTTGGTATGATTCGTTTTAGCGATCTTTCGTTTTTTGCTCGCCCTCTATGAATTATTTTGGGTATATGTGGGCTCGCTCAAATCCGAAATCTCGCTAAAACGAATCATTTTTTCCAAAGGTACTGAGTTATGCAGGGGTCTCTTGCTCTTTAAAGATGGAGGGTAAAGCATGCCCGGAACTAGGCCTGTGGATGATTATTTTCGAAGGTTTACCACTTGACCTTCGGTCATCTTGAGCAAGTCAGATGGGGAAAGTTGGAATACAGAGTTAGGAGTGCCCGCTGCTGCCCACAGCTCTAAATAGGTCATTAGATCCTCATCAATAAGTGGTTTTATATCGAGTGGGTATCCAATAGGAGACACCCCTCCTATGGCAAAACCTGTATGTTGTAAGACGTATTCAGCTTCGGGTTTTTCGATCTCTTCCCCTATGTATTGGACGATTTTTTTTTCATCGACTCTATTTTTACCGCTGGCAATTACGCAGATAGGCTTTGCTGAGCGTTTACCCCGGAAGATCAGTGTCTTTGCTATTTGTCCTACTTCACATCCAATGGTATTAGCAGCTTCCTGGGATGTACGTGTGAGCTCTTTAAATTCGATGACTTTTAGATCAAGACCATATTGATGTAACAGGTCTTGGACTCGTTGAGAAGAGTTTTTTAAAGTGTAATGCATAAAAATACCTGATGTTCAATTTAGATGTGCTTAATGTAGTTATAGATGCTAGCTCTAGAAATTTTGAGCTTTTTAGAAATGAAAAAAGTAGCGTTTTTATAGTTAAAGATCCCTTTATGATATAAATGTTGCACCAGCTCTTTTTTTTGCTCGCGGTTCAAAAAATTCAAAGCGAGATGTTTGTCATCGATATATTGCTGGATCATAGCAGTTGCTTGTTCTTCACACTGCGCACCAAAAAGCTCTATGGGGTTCTCCGCTTTATCAGTAGTTTTCAGGAATGTTTCCAAGAGACGGTGTGCATCTTGCATAAAGCTTGTATCCACATTGATGCAGATCAAACCAATAGCTTTTCCTGTCGTATCTCGAAGTGTAATAGAGGTGCATTTCAGGGGACGTCCATCCCAATTTTTTTTATAATAGGGGACAAAATAGTCTGGGAAATCCTTAGTCTCCACTTTTAGTTCTTTAAGAGGCGATAGATCACCTATCTTTCTTTGCGAAATATTGTGGTAGATAGCAACGATTTTTCCCTTCTCAAGATCATGAACAGCTGCTTCTACAAAAGGAGAAAAAAGCTCCACTATAGCTTGTATCATGGGCTCATGTTGCTTCCAAAGGGTAGTAAAAGGACTTTTTTTCATGGATTCCTCGTGTGTAACCCACAGTATACATAGATTTAGACGTTTTGTCAATATTGTACAAATTGACTAATTTTTGGAGTAATGGTATAATTTGGTTTAAAAAAATGGGGAATGTTTATGACCAGACACTTAAGAGCATCAAGACTTGCTAAGGTTCCCGGTATTGGCGTAGATCGCATGGGAAATGCAGCAGATGCTTCCCATGACCCCGACATGTTACGTCTTGAAAATCTTGATACAGATATTGCGCCTCCAGATGTGGCTATTGAAGTGACTAAGAAGGGTATCGGGAATGATGAAAATAACAGCTACCTGCCTTTTCTCGGTCAAGAGGTGTTAAGACAAGCAGCTACACAACGGGTAACACGTGTTAGTGGTGTGGACTACGACTGGCGCACGCAATGCATTATCACTGCAGGAGGCATGTCGGGTATTTTAAATTGCCTACTGGCAATGATCGAACCTGGAGATGAGGTGATCGTTACTGATCCGACATATGCTGGCATTATTAATCGCATACGTCTTGCTGGAGGTGTGCCCGTATTTGTTCCACTCATACCCTCATCTACTGGGTGGCAATTAGATATAGAGGCACTTGAAAAAGCAGCCTCCTTACGCACAAGCATGATCGTCATTAGTCCAGGCATGCCGACAGGTCATGTGCTTACTCAGGCTGAATGGAAAGCTGTTGCTCGTGTCTCTATAGGGACGGATGCATGGTTATTGTATGACGCGGCAATGGAACGGATTCTATATGACAAGCGTTCTATAATACATCCAGCAGCATTGCCTAATATGCAAGAGCGCACCATCACTGTTGGGGCAGCTTCTAAAGAACTTCGGATGATAGGGTGGCGTGTAGGTTGGGTTGTGGGTCCACAAGTCATCATGAATGACATTGGGTTGGTGAGTATTTCGAATGTTGTTTGTCAAACAGGGATCAGTATGGCTGGAGTGGCTGCTGGATTGAATGCTGTTGAGGATGGATTAGAAGAAGCGCTAGGTATATGGGAGCTAAGACGCAATACTTTGCTACAGGAGTTAGACGGATTGCCTGTGATTCCTCCCCACGGAGGGTGGTCTATGTTGCTAGATGCAGAAGCTTTTGGTATGACGTCACAGGAAATGACGAATAGATTATTTACAAAAGCAAAAGTAGCGACGACCCCAATGGTTGGCTGGGGAGATCAGGCTGCTAAATATGTAAGATTCGTATTTTCTAATGAATCCAAAGAACGTCTGATCGGTATTGGAGAGAAGATTAAAAGAGCTATAGTATGAGAAAAGTATTTTGGGATAATCCTTATCAACATACCTTGACCACTAAGGTAGACTCGATTATCGGTAATCAAATTGTATTTGAAGAAACCATTGCATATTCTTTTTCTGGTGGGCAGGAGAGTGATAAAGCTTACATCAATGGTGTACCTATTCTTGACTCGAAGATGGAAGGCAATTTGATTTACTACGCCTTGTCAGAGGAACACGGACTTTCTGTTGGCGATGAGGTTCAGATGACTATTGATTGGCCTCGTAGATATAGGCTCATGCGATTGCATTTTGCCGCTGAATTAATCCTTGAAATTGTGACACAGAAATTTCACTTGGAAAAAGTAGGCGCACATATTTCTGAAGCTAAAGCTCGAATAGATTTTATATTTGTTGGACATATTTCATCTATATTCGAAACGGTACTAGAAGAATACAACAAGGTAATACACTCTGATAAGTGTATTCAAACGGGTTTTTCAGATATACAAAATCAAAGACGTTTTTGGCGTATTGATGGGTTTGCAGAGGTTCCGTGTGGTGGAACGCATGTGAAATCTACAAAAGAAGTGGGACTTGTCACATTAAAAAGAGCTCGTGCAGGTAAATCTATAGAAAGGATTGAGATTAAGCTCATTGATGATGCCATTTGAGGTGGGTTTTCTGTGTAGCAGTTCTTGTATTTTCTTACTGTTATGGCAATTTATACCAAACGCAATAAATAATTTCATATTTGAGCTGCGTGAAAGCTGTCGACAAATTGACGATCGTAAACGGCATAGTATTAATGCAATACAATGCCGTTTACGATCGCCGATTTTCGGCGCTTTGACGCGGCTCAAATGCGAAGTTATTTGTTGCGTTTGGTATTAGTTTTTAGTTGTAAGCTTTTGCAGGTTATGGTTCTCTAGCTCACTTTGCGAGTTTTCAAAAAGATGGAAATTATGAAAAAATTGCTGTGTGCGTTTCTAGTGTTGAGTTCTAGCTGTTTTGCTAAGGAGCAGGTAGATCTACTCATTAGCAAAGAGGAGATTGCGGAAAAAATTGCAGAGGTTGCAGCCCAAATCAATCACGAATATCAAGGGGAAGAACTTACCGTGATTATGGTTATGAAGGGGGCGGTTTATGTTGCTACAGATCTTACAAAAAAGATTACAGTTCCTTGTTCATTGGAATATGTAAAAGCTAGCAGCTACGGGAAAAATGGTACACAACGCGGAGAGCTCACTCTCCAGGGGGTAGATTTCCTAGATTTGACAGATAAGAATATTCTAATTATCGACGATGTTTTTGATTCAGGTCACACGATGTTTTCTATCATAAATATCCTTAAGAACAAAAAACCAAAGAGCATCAAAACTTTAGTTCTTTTGATCAAACAGATTCCTCGAACGATTTCCTATGTTCCCGACTACTGCTTATTTACTATCGGCAACGAATTTGTTGTAGGATACGGTCTTGATTACAAGGAAAGGTACCGAGGTTTAGAAGGTATTTATACTCTTTCATTAGAGTAACTTTCTCAATAGAACAGAGTCTTTAATAAAGATCGTGCTAACTTTTTAAGGAGTTAGCGTAATTTAAGGGACTGTGAAATAATAAAGTAATACCAAACGCAATAAATAATTTCATATTTGAGCTGCGTGAAAGCTGTCGACAAATTGACGATCGTAAACAGCATAGTATTAATGCAATACAATGCCGTTTACGATCGCCGATTTTAGGCGATTTCGCGCAGCTCAAATGGTTTACTTTATTATTTCACAGTCCCTAAACTAAAACATCGACTAGTTCATGTTTAGGGTTGTTTTTGATGCTGTATTGTTTGTCCCACTGGCTAGTGAATAGTGCAATAGGGCGGCCTTGTCTGTCTTGTACGATGACGGAACCGGAGGATTTCGCAAACGTTTTGATATCTCCTAAAATCCAAGCGCTACACTGGTAGGGGAGAGAAGAAAGGACTGTCTCGACACCATATTCATCTTTTAAGCGGTATTGCATGACCTCAAATTGCAATTGCCCTACGGCTGCAAAAATAAGATCCCCTGTTCGATCGGTGGAATGGAATACTTGAATGGCACCTTCATTGGAAAGCTGTAAGATACCTTTGTCAAAAGATTTTCTTTTACCAACATCTTTGGGATGGAGTTTTGCAAAAATCTCAGGTTGGAATTGAGGAAGAGGTTTAAAATTAAATCCTCCAGTCATCGAGATCGTATCTCCAATAGCGAATAATCCTGGGTTAATCACTCCGATGATGTCTCCTGGATAGGCAAAATCGATGGTGGTTCTCTCTCCAGCTAACATACCATGAGGTCGCGTGAGACGGAGTTCTCTGCCCAGACGGTGATTTTTTACAAGAAGATCTCTTTCAAAACGACCAGAGCAAATACGTATAAAAGCCATGCTATCTCGGTGGCGGCGGTCCATATTCGCTTGGAGTTTGAATACGTAGCCACTGAAGGGTGTGGTTATGGGATCAATGGTGATCTCTTTTCCATTAAGGTCGGTGGCTAAACGGGCATGGGGACAGGGGGCAAGATGGATAAAGGCATCAAAGAAAGGCTCCACGCCAAAATTTGTCAAAGCAGAAGCAAAGAACACTGGAGTCACTTCTCCAGCTAGGAATTTTTCAGTAGAGAAGGGGTTGCCTGCCAGTTCTAATAGATCCAATTCTTGAAGCACTTGTTGATAGTGTTCATCACCTAGCTTATCCTTAGTTTCTTGGCTGTGTAAAGGATAACGGGCAATACTTGCTTTTTGGGCCCCTCCGTGAGAAGTTTTCGTAAAAAATAGACATTCATTTGTCATTCGATCGACAACACCTTGGAACTCTTTTCCAGTTCCAATCGGCCAATTCATGGCCGAAGAGTGAATTTGCAGAACGTTTTCTACTTCATTCATGAGTTCAAGAGGGTCGCGTCCTGGCATATCCATTTTATTCATAAATGTGAGTACGGGAATTTTTCTAAGACGGCATATTTCAAAGAGTTTGCGCGTTTGTTTTTCGACGCCTTTAGAAGCATCGATGACCATGATAGCGCAGTCAGCAGCAGTGAGCGTCCGATAAGTGTCCTCTGAGAAATCTTCGTGGCCAGGTGTGTCTAGAACGTTGATAATTGTGTTTTTATAGGTGAATTGCATGGCTGAAGAGGTGATGGAGATCCCTCTTTCTTGTTCCATAGCCATCCAGTCCGAAGCTGCAGCCTTACGCCCCTTACGCCCTTTAACCATACCAGCAGTGAGAAGCATGCCAGAATAGAGAAGAAGTTTTTCTGTTAGAGTGGTTTTTCCAGCATCGGGGTGACTGATGATGGCAAATGTACGTCTTTTAGCGACTGCTTCTTGAATAGAAGATTGTTCATCCATGGTGTATTGATTTAAGCTTTTTTTATAGGAATGTCTTGAGTTAACTAGGATACGTAAGGAGAGGATCTATGGGAAGTCCTTTTTCATAGGGGCTGTAAATAATTGTTTGAAGTACTTCTCTATATAGGCCTCTTTAAATGGGATGCTTCGACATCCAATATAAGTGTCTGGTCGGATAATGTAAGCCGCTGTTTTTTTCACTCTATAGATCCTATGGGCTGTATAAGAGGGATCCAGCATTACGCGTATATTGGACGAGAGCTCTACAGGGAGTGGCTCATGCATGATCAGTAGCGAGGCGATTTGCTGTGGATAAAGAGTAGCTACCTGAGCTGAAATCGATAGAAGACGTCGTAATTCTGCAGGGGTTGAATGGGGGCCACTAAATAAGAGTAGGTGATGAGTTGTTGTATTAGCCAAAAGTGTATAGAGATCTGTTGCGATGTTTTGATCGAGTAACTGGGCATTAGGAGCGCGTACCCCAGCTTTAGGACCTGAATAGAAGGGACCAGCATCGATCACAATAGGGCTCTTACGGTAACAAATAGCAATTTGAGAGATGGCTCTGGTGAGTTGCTTTTGAATGAATGGGTAACGCATGATCCACGACATCAGAAGATTACGAAGAACAATAGCTACAGGGTTTTTTAGAGTAGCCATATGAGAGGCTAATTTTGTGGTTTTTAATAGCTTCTTGCCGACGGTATGTCGTTCTTGACTGTAGCTTGCTAGAAGGGTTGGATCTGCTTTGCCCTGATGTACTAAGGCTAGCTTCCAAGCAAGGTTAAAGGCATCTTGCAAGCCAGTATTCATTCCTTGCCCGCCGACTGGGCTATGGATATGAGCGGCATCTCCTACGAGGAAGATTCTTTCTTTATGGTACTCTTTTGACATGCGGCTATTGATACTAAAGTGCGTCATCCAGATAGGGTCTCTGACTGCGGCATGAGAACCTGCGTATTTGCTGAGCATGGCTTGAATTTCTTTCATAGTAGGATCGGGAATGCTCTCTGATGAGGGTGGTTGGTCGGGGTGTTTGAGAAAATTACGGCATCGTTTGAGTTGAAAAATAAGGCGATAACGATGGTTTTCTGGCAAAGGAACGGCAGCCAGAACTCCATCTGCATTTAGGAAGATATAGAGCTGATTATGTGGGTAATTCCAATCAATATGTACATCGGCTAGGGAAAAGAGGTCTGAAAAAAAGGTTCCCTTAAAGGGGAGATGTAAGGCTTTGCGTACGGTACTATGAGCACCGTCACAACCGATAGTCCAAGATGTTCTTAATCTTTCTTCCTCTCCTGAAATACAAGAGCGAAGGGTCGCCACTGTCCCGAGTGGGTCCTGTTGTACAGCGAGTAATTCGATATTATGTTCTACATGTACACCTAAAGAAGAGAGGTGCCTGGTTAAGATTTGCTCAGTTTTGCTTTGTTCTAGGCTAAGGGCAAAACGAAAGGGGGAGTCGATATGATCAAAGGTCATATGGGCTATAAGGTGACAATTGCTTATATCGTTGACGGCTCTTAATGGTAGACCTTCAGCTAAAAAGAATTTGACAATGCCGATATGTTGAAAGATTTCCAAGGTTCTAGCTTGAATAATGATCGCCTTGGAGAGCGCAGAAGGAGAAGGGTTTTTATCGATGATTCGACAGGAGAGGCCGTGACGAACCAACATACTCGCCATCAGTAATCCTGATGGACCTGCTCCTACGATAAGGGCATCTATTGAGTTCATGGAGATCCTTTATATTGGAGCTCTTTCGAAACTAAGGCTTCGTCGATTTTAGGGTTCTTTTGAGTCTTTTTTCGACCCTTTTCTTTGGGGTAATATCAACATTCATATATTACCCCAAAGAAAAGGGTCGAAAAAAGACTCAAAAGAACCCTAAAATCGACTGAAGTTTAGTTTCAAAAGAGCTCTATTATCATCCCAGGTCAGCAAGAGGCGCGGTACTGAATTAGGTCGTATCCATTCAAATATAAAATAAGGATGGAATAGTCAAATAAACTATTCAAAAAATAGAAAAAATTGTCACACTCTATTGCTAATTTCGGTGTGTGGTGAATGGGGGAATTTATCCTTCATTATTAAAGACATAGATGGGATCTCATGGTGATTTTTTGTTAAAAAGACTGTCGCGATTATTTTCTGTAAAAAAAAGATCTAGAACTATCAACCTCTATCCACGTGGTGATCTATACGACCTAAAGCAGATTTATGATAAACTCAACGAGCGCTACTTTTGTAACCAAGTAGATCTACATATTACATGGTTTGGGAATAAGAAATTTAGGCCTCGTTCACGCATTAGATTAGGATCGTATCATCCGCAACATCGGATGATTAAGGTCCATCGGGTGTTGGATCAAGCGCATGTTCCTGAATATGCCGTGTCTTTTGTTGTGTATCATGAAATGTTACATCACGTATTACCCCCTATACAAAAAAAGAAGGGGAGAAGGCATATCCATCATCGAGAATTTCTCGTTAGGGAAAAACAATTTCAGGAGTATACCTTAGCAAAAGAGTTTAGAGTTGTTTTAAAAACCATCTTGTTTAAGTGATTTATATGGCCATGCATACGTTAAAGACAGAGAATGTAGTTAATATACAACTTGGGCAGAATATTGAATTGTATATTGAACGTTTAGGCATCAATGGAGAAGGGGTTGCGCATTGGCACGGTTTCACAGTTTTTATAGAAGGGGCTCTACCTGGAGAAACGGTTCTTGCCACTTTGTACGAAAAACGAAAACAGTTTGGACGAGCTAAACTCATCAAACAGGTAGTGAGTTCTCCGCATAGGATTGATGCTCCTTGTCCTCTATTTTCTAGATGTGGGGGGTGTCAGTTAATGCACCTAGAATATGCCCAGCAGCTAGAAACAAAAAGAGAGCGTGTGGTGGATGCACTTGAACGTATAGGAAAGATTTTCGATGTGGAGGTCTTGCCTTGTGAGCCTTCCCCATCTCCGCTTGCATATAGAAATAAAATTCAATTGCCTTGCACATCTGGAGAATCGACGATTCGCTTAGGGCTCTATGCGCGTAACACACACGATCTTGTCATAGTTGACAAGTGCTATATTCATTGTCATTTAGGGGAAAAGGCATTTCAAAAGATTCAGAGCATTCTTCAGACCTCCTCGTTTAGTGCCTATGACCAGCACACAGGAAATGGTGAACTGAAGCATGTGCTCATTAAAACAGCTGTATATTCAGGGCAGGTTTTAGTGACTATAGTGACGAAGACAGAAGGTCCGATATTTTTACCCATGTTGGCACAACAGATGATGGAAGCTGTGCCTGAGATCCGTGGTGTTGTGCAGAACATAAACCCAGCCAAGAATAATGTCGTTTTAGGGACACAATATCGAACTCTTGCAGGAGAAGATTTTATTGAGGAAAAACTGCTCGGATTGTGTTTTAAAGTGTCTTCGGCATCTTTTTTTCAAGTCAATCCTGCTCAGGCAGAAAAATTGTACAGGAAGGCTCTTGAATTTGCGGCTTTGACGGGTAACGAAACTGTACTAGATGCCTATTGCGGTGTAGGTACCCTATCATTGATCTTTGCCAGCCAGGCTAAAGAAGTCATTGGTGTGGAGTGTGTTCCAGAAGCTATTGCGGATGCGCAAGAAAATGCGCGCCGCAATGGGATACGTAATGTACATTTTGCCTGTACAGAAGCAGAGGAATGGATTTCTACATTTACTGAAATCGATGTTGCCGTACTCAACCCTCCTAGAAAGGGTTGTGAGCGCCAGTTTTTAGAAAAAGTCATCCTATTACAGCCTCGAAGCATTGTTTATATTTCTTGTGATCCAGCTACATTGGCTAGAGATTTGCTATTTCTTAGCAGCAAGGGTTATAAGATTGATGCTGTACAACCTTTTGATATGTTTCCACAAACCGCGCATGTGGAGTGTGTGGTTCGGATGAGCCTTCATTCCACGCCAAGAGCGCATTATGAGAGTGAATAGGATGTGCAAGATGTCTAAAGTGCTTTTTTAAAGATCAAGGTGCTTAAAATCTCTTCTAAGCACCTTTTTATGAAATGGGTCGGACTTATTTACAAGTAGAGCAAGAGCTTTTTTTTGTTTTTGCTTTTGTCTTTGTTTTTTTTGCTGCAGTGGCTTTTTTAGCTGGTGCTGCTTTTTTTTTCTTAGCCATATATTCCTCCATGAAAGTTATGGTTTTAACTTTTCTATAGTCAATATGAACATTTGAGTGAAAATATTTTTTTTATGGAGAAAAAAAAGACGCGAAGCTCAGCTCCTTAACGAAGGGGATCAGTCATGCAGAGTTTTCTCAGGAGCTGCTGGTGATTGATGTAATCTGGATAATCGATGCATCAAAAGTGCATCAGCTAAAACAAGAGCTGCCATTGCTTCTACAACAGGTACAGCGCGGATGGCTACACAAGGGTCATGACGTGCGCCTTGCGGTAGTGTAAGAATGGTTTCTTTTTTGTTAAGGTTGAGCGTGGATTGATTTTTTCTTATGCTTGAAGGAGGTTTAAAAGCTACGCGTAATAACAAAGGTTGACCGCAAGAAATGCCACCAAGGGTGCCTCCAGCATGGTTGCTTTTTAATGTAATGGAACCATTTTCATCAGTTTCAAAAAGATCATTGTGTTGCGAGCCTCGCATTGTAGCAGATGCAAACCCTTCACCAAACTCGATGCCTTTGGATGCGGGGAGAGAGAGCATGGCCTTGGCCAAGTTTGCTTCAAGTTTTTCATAGATAGGATCGCCAAGGCCTACAGGGAGTGGCGAGCTGCTCAGTTCGACGACTCCACCGATAGAGTCTCCATCATTACGCACAGCGTCGATAAGAGACATCATCTCATAGGCAGCTTTAGGGTCTGGGCAAAATAGCGGGTTGTTATGAATTTCTTTTAAGAGAACAGTTTGAGCTTGGATATGACCTACTTGTTTTAGATAGGCATAGAGTGTGATGCCTTCTTCAGAGAGTAGTTTTTTAGCGATAACTCCTGCAGCAACTCTTGCTGCAGTTTCCCTAGCAGAGGCTCTACCTCCACCCCTGTAATCGAAGATGCCATATTTAGTGAGATAGGTAAAATTTGCATGACCGGGTCGAAGCAAACTTTTGAGGGTAGTGTATTGAGAAGGATCTGCTGTTTCATTAGAAATCAGAAGGGAGATGGGTGCACCCGTTGTGATATTTTCGAATACACCAGAGAGAATTGTCACTTGGTCAGACTCTTTTCTTGGGGATGTATAGGGAGACAGGCCAGAACGTCTACGAACAAGATCTTGCATGATCTCTTCTTCAGAGATATTGACCCCAGCTGGGCATCCATCGATCACAACGCCAATGGCAGGACCATGAGATTCGCCCCAAGTAGTGATTTTAAACAGGTTGCCAAAGGAATTACTAGCCATGAAAACCCCATACATTAGAGATTTCGGTCATGATATCCTCAATCGGTTGATGAGCAACACGAATTTTGTAATTTGCGATGGAAAGGTAATGCGATAGCCTTTCCTCATAGAAATGTTCAGGATTTTTGACAAAAGAGGGGAGACCTTTTATTCGCCATCTATTTTCTAAGGTTAAGCGATCTACATCGAGAAATAGGAGGGTTCCTAGATTTTGAAGATGGATAAGGTTCTCTTGGTCAAGCAACGCACCTCCACCGACAGCAATGATGCTTGGAGAACGATTTTTAAGTGAAAGAATGATCTGTTTTTCAAGAGTTCGAAATAATTGTACACCGTATATCTGTGCAATGTCCCTGCAACAAAGCGCTGTCCCATGTAATGCTTCAACTAAAGCATCTGTGTCAAAACAGGGAATCCCTAAATGTTCAGCAAGACGTTTAGCTAGGGTACTTTTACCTGACCCCGGAAATCCGAAGAGAATTAGGGGTGGGTGCAGAGATTGCATGACCTAGCTCCTGTAAGTGCTGAACAAATTGTGGGTAGCTCTTGTTGATACAGTGGGTGTTTTCAATAGTTGATGGCCCATGTGCTCTTAATGCAGCAACACATAGAGCCATGGCAACTCTATGGTCGTTATGGCTTAAAAGAGAAGCTCCCTCTAAACAAGAAGGATAAATAGTTAGTGTATCATGAGTCATTTTGATTTTTGCACGCATTTTAGAGAGCTCTTGGCTCATCGTTAATAAACGATCCGATTCTTTGTATCTAGCAGAACGCGCATTGATGAGCTTAGTGGGAGAAGTAGCGTAACAGGCAAGAACAGAGAGAATGGGTATAGCATCGATAAATAAGTTCACATCGATTTCACCCCCTAATAAAATAGTGCCTTGGGAAACAGTGAGGCTGTTTTCTGTAAAATGAAAAGAACCTCCTTGTTTTTGGAGGTGGGTAAAGAGTTCTTTATCTCCCTGTGGATCATCCATGGAAAGATGATGCAAAGTAGTAGGATGCCCGGTGATCAGGCTGGCTGCCATAGGAAAGGCAGCAGAACTAAAATCTCCGGGGACGGTGAAATCAAAACCTTTAAGACGTAAGGAGCCAGGAATACGATAATATCCGTAATCAAGACGTTCTATCACAGTTCCAAACCTCTGCAGCCACCATAATGTGAGATCGATCCAAGGCTGTTCACAAGGGTCATGGACAAAGAGTTCAGAAGATCCAGATAAAAATGAAAGAGCCATTAATAATCCAGAAACGGGTTGTGAATCGGTACCTGTAAGCGAGGCTGTTCCTGAGTGGATAGGTCCACAGATTTTCACTGGTGCAAATCGCGGATTTCCTAAGTAATGCGTTGTAGCACCAAGTTGATGGAGTGCATCTATAAGAGGAGAAATAGGGCGATTGGATGTAATAGAATTATCGCCTGTCAAAACGATAGGATAAGGGGAAATGGCTGCTATAGCTGTGATGAAACGTAACACTTGCCCTGAATTACCAACGTTTAAGGTGCAGTGCGGTGGGGATAAGATCCCTGCTGTTCCTTGAACAACTAGAGTATCGCCTTTTTTTTCTACTCTAGCTCCTAAAGAAGAGATGGCTTGTATCATGGCCTCAGTATCTGGAGAAGGTAGAAAGTTACGGATAGTCGATCGTCCCTCAGCCATTAAGCTAAACAATAAAGCGCGCATAGTGTGAGATTTAGACGGGGGGATCGTTATGTGTTGCATAGTATGGATATAGCCTCTTCGATCAACTTTTCCTCAACAGTACGGCAGAATTGCCCATCAAATGGTAAAGGATGACCGATACTTCCAAGAAGGACAAAGCGAATTTTGGATCTTAGACATTTTTTGTCAGAAAATAGTGCCTGATGGATTTTTTTGGTTTGTAGGGATGGGGGAGAGGGAAAGCGAGTTAACAGATGTTCAATAGTATCGAACTCTTCACGAGATAGATAGCCTAGGCGATGACTAAGCCAACTTTCAGCGCGCATACCCGCGGCAATAGCAAAGCCATGAGGAATTCGATAGTCACTTGCAATTTCCAGTGCATGGCCAATAGTATGCCCAAAATTTAGAATCCGTCTTTGCCCCTTCTCTGTAAAATCACTCTCCACAATCGTTTGTTTAATAGAGCAACTTTGTCGAATGATCTCGAGGATAGGTAGATTATCTTGAATGTCCTCGATGAGTTGTGGAGATGCTATAAAAGCATACTTATAGACTTCGGCCATCCCATTGAGAAAAGAAGTATGATCAAGTGTCTCTAAAAACTTAACATCAATTAAGATCGCCTTAGCGGAGTAGAAACTACCAATAGCATTTTTGGCTAAAGGAGTATTCACTGCTACTTTACCACCTATAGATGCATCTACCATCCCCAAAAGAGTAGTGGGAATCGCGATGAAGGGAATACCTCTGACATAAGTTGCAGCAATAAATCCTGCAAGATCAGTCACTACACCACCTCCAAATCCGATGATCGCACAATCTCTATTGAACTGTTGAGAAAGGAGAAGATCCTCTATTCGATCTTTTGTTTTGCGGGTCTTAAACTCTTCTCCGGCTGGGAAAGGAATAAGAACATGTGGTAGATCTTCTTGGTCTAATGATGCACTTAAATACGTTCCATGAATCTTGGCGACATTGGCATCAGTGATAATGGCTATACGATGACATTCTTTAGGTAGATATGCCTTAATTAGAGCTGCAAGATTAAGACTCTCTCCAATGAGTATAGTAGAACTAGAAGAACATGAGGAATCGACTAAATCCATATGGAGAGATCATAGGGAGAACAGAATAAATCCTCAAAGAAAACTCCTCTGGTATGTAGTGAATACTCACTGTCGATGCTATCTGTAGCAAGTGTTCAGAGGCTCTTTTCGATTTTTTTCTTGGAGGTATACTAACATTCATATACCCCCAAAAAAAAGAATCGAAAAGTGGCCGAAATAATTCCTAAAATCAACGAAACTTTAATTCAGAGAGGATCTCTTAGTTCCGAAAAAAGTCTATTTAGAAAAACAAGCATTTTTACTGTGTATCTTGCTTTAATCGTTTTTCTCGAAAGTTCCCTTCGGGCGGCTTTCTTGATAAAATCTCTTGCACTACTGGTTGAGTCATCTGGTCTATGCGTTGTTGTGTCTGAACAATGAGCGTTTCTGGTGAGCTTAAGTAATCTACAGATGAAATATAAGCATCCTTTTCATCAGGATTAATGTACTCCTCGACATTAGATAAATAAAGAGAATCAATAGTGAATCCACGCTTTTTGAACTCTTGAGAAAGCCCAAAGACTCTTTCTAAAGAAGCTATATCCAACAGCACAAAGTGAAAACGGCTATGATCGAAAATCCGTTTGATTCTAACGAATTTAAGATCATCTGAAAGCCAACTGATTCCGTTTTGCACTTCTTGATCTAGCAACGTGCAATAATGTTCGGCAATTTTAGTAGATGTCTGACAGTATGCGCAACTGCCTCCAGAAAAATATCGACTTTTTTCCTTAAGAATGAGTTGCTTAGTTTTTTCCAGAACTTCTTGGCGAGTGTTGCTTTTTTGTATGATGGGTTGTATCGATTTCCAGAAATGTTCCATGCGTATACTGCGGTCCATAATGACGACGTTTTCAATTGCAGCAGGGCTTTCTGATCTAGTACCCCGTACGGCAGTCATATTCAGAAGACAAAACCCAGAGACACCTGCTATTGTATTCCCCACTATGGCTTTTCTAGCTAGCGAGGTGAGAGTGTTTTCTTGATTCGTTTCATTAGAACAGACAAACACGCGATGATCCCAGTCATCATGACCTAGACAGGGTGGAAAAGAATCTTTCAAGGGATAATCAGATAAACTAGGTCGATGCACAGTCATAAGGTTCTCCAAGTAGTGTGATTGAGGATCATAAGTTCAGAGTTCAACAAATAGAAATCGTGGGATAAACCCCCTACTGACAGCGAGTTCATGGAAAATCTCTAAGTAGAAAAAGGGGTTATTGAGTAGATTACATTGTTTTTTTCTCTTTTCAGCGAAAAAGTATACTTCAGAGTTTGAAAATAGAACAATGCTTTTTTTCTTATTCAATGTTCAAGGAGGAATATGTTAATAGGTGTTCTTACAGGCCCTACCATAAAGGAAGCTTTAGAGCAGATGCAGAAAGCTCTTCCATGGGTAGACGGAGTGGAGTGGCGACTAGATTTATTTTCTTCCTTAGAAATGGAAGAAGTCGGTGCTGCTGTAGAACAGTGGCCTAAGTGGACAGTATTTACATTTCGGGGCGCGTCTAAAAAGACGACGGAGCAGTGGTTAACTCTACAACCCGATTTTTTTGATATAGATTTCCGTGAAGGGAGTCATTGGGTAAAAGAAATCATAGAGGCATTCTCTAATACTAAGATCATTCTTTCTTGGCATGACTTTGATAAAACTCCTGACGACCTTGAGTTTTTATTTAATAAGATGCAGAGGATTCCAGCATATGCTTACAAAATTGCTGCGAAAGCACATTCTGTTGTAGACGCTTTTAGGATGTTAGTTTTTGTGCACACTCATGAACGAGTGATCGGGATTTCGATGGGGGAAGAGGGACAAGCTTCTAGAATTCTGGGACCTATCGTGGGTAATGTCCTAGATTATGCTTCCTTAGGAAACGCAGATCCTGCTCTTGGACAGATCGAAGTAATGGAGCTATGCACTGTCTATCGCTATCGGAAGCTCCGACGAGGGGATCCTATCTATGCTCTTCTAGGTGATCCGGTATGTTATAGCATTTCTCATACAACACATAACAGATGTTTAGAAGATTTTGAACTCCCGGGTGTATATCTGAAGCTAAGATTACGGGAGAAAGAATTGCAGACATTTCGTCTGCTGGCCAGTACCTTGCCTTTTCGAGGCTTTAGCGTCACCATGCCTTTAAAGAATGCTATTCGAGGTATTCTGGATGTCATGCCTAAGGGGCCCATCAATACGATTTCCATAGAAAAGGGTATTTGGATAGGTAGTAACACAGATGGAAGAGCCGTTGTAGCGTTATTGGAAGAGCATTTTCTTCTTCAGGATAAGAAGTGTCTAATTCTTGGGGCTGGAGGGGCTGCCTATGCTATTGCTATGGCTTGTAGGATGCGAGGTGCTAAGATAGCAATAGCCAACCGAACCAAAGAATCTGCGGAAAACATAGCCAGAGAAGTAGATGGAGAAGTGTTTTCTCTTGAAGAGCTACCTAAGGAATATGACGTATTGATCCAAGCAACGAATGTTGGGATGTCTCCGGAAGAGGAAAAAATGCCGGTGTCTAAGGAGGCGATTCTCTCCTCCAGTCTCGTACTTGAAGTGATTTCTTCTCCAATAAAAACTAGAGTCGTTGCTACAGCCTTAGATAAGGGGTGTCTAGTTATTAGCGGAAGGGAATTGTTTTTAGCACAAGCAGCCGCTCAATTTCATATCTGGACTGGACGGCTGCCTGATCTCATGCCGCAGGATCGTTCTGCTCTTCTGGTGTAGCGTCATTAAGAAGATTTTTAAAAGGTTGTAGCAGCTTCTGGATCCCATTTTGAGGAGAAGGAACGAGGTCCTGAAGCATATTTTGGAGTCCTTCGATAGAGAAGATTTGTTTTAGCATTTGCTGGAAAATGATATTTGAAATTTGCTCATAAGGAAGGCCTTCTTCACTATTTAGGTTATCAAACTCAAGGCGTTTAATAGGAGCTAAATGCTTAACAGGTGCACCGCCCTGGCGGTAAACGAGGTCTATGCTAATATTCGTAAGAACTAGTTTTTTGATGAGTACAGTTTTTCCTGGCTTGGCTCCAGTTGCGTGTTTAGGTGCTTGCAAGGGTGCCATGATTGTATACCAATTGCCTCTGCGACTCGATTTTGAATCAAATTCTAAGCCAACATAGACATTTTGGAGTTCGATATTATCGATAACAATATGGTTATCGAGATAGTTCGTAAGCGGCGCCTCTACGAGGATTTGTTCGGCTGAGAAAGCTTTGGATAAAATAGAACCGGGAGGATTGCCGATTTCTGTTTTTTGTAGATTAATAGTCTTCCAACCAACCTGCATATCATCGATGTTAACGCGTACTTTCATTGTTTCAGACAATTTAGAAGAGATGATGTTAGGGATGTGAGACCAACTCATAGCGATCACGATAGTAGCTATAACTAGGATAAGGACGATGATTCCTGAAATACTCATGAGAAAGCGCTTCATGAGAAAAGCTCCTATTGTCTTTATTTAGAGAGTGTTAAATAGGTCTTAACTAGTTAACGTTCTATTAAATTATTACCATATAGATTATCTGTTTATACATCAATAGAACTCTTTATATAGGCTATCTCCAAAAAAAAGACCTCTTGGTGTTGTAACCCAAGAGGTCTTTTTAACTTCAAATCAATGTATGGATATTAGTAGTCAGCCCCAGACATTGCAGGAGTTTGTTTTTCTTCTGCGTCTTCAGTGATGATGGCTTCTGTTGTGAGAAGCAACGATGCAATGGAAGCTGCAAGTTCAATAGCTAATCTTACCACTTTTGTGGGGTCGACGATTCCCATATTGAACATGTTGCCGAATTGGTCGTTTTGAGCATCCCAACCATCATTAAGATCCATGCTAGCAATTTTCTGAACAATAATGGAACCTTCTTTCCCAGCATTATCAGCAATTTGACGCAGAGGCCATCCGATTGCTTTAATGATAATGTCAACGCCGAGTCTCACATCACCTGTAAGAGAAGAAGCGAGTTTCTCAAGAGCTGGAATACAGCGGATAAGAGCTACGCCTCCACCAGGAAGGATGCCTTCTTCAACAGCAGCTTTTGTCGCATGCTGAGCATCATCAACGCGATCTTTTTTCTCTTTCATCTCGACTTCAGTGGCCGCGCCAACGCGAATGATTCCTACGCCACCTGTAAGTTTTGCAAGACGTTCGAGAAGTTTTTCTCGGTCGTAGTCAGAGACGTTTGGATCGTCAATTTGACGGCGGAGCAAAGCAATGCGCTCTTGAATTGCAGACTTTTTACCTGCACCATCAACAAGGGTAGTATCTTCTTTACGGATAACGACTTTTTTGACTTTGCCGAGCATGTCAATTGTAACGTTATCGAGTTTAAGACCGATTTCTTCGCTGATAAATTGACCACCTGTAAGAATAGCAATATCTTGTAAGATAGCCTTGCGACGATCGCCAAAGCCAGGCGCTTTAACAGCGCATACTTTAAGGCCAGCACGTAAACGGTTGACAACGAGCGTTGCTAGAGCTTCACCTTCGACATCTTCAGCTATGATCAGGAAAGGACGACCGCTTTCCGCAACAGTTTGCAGAATGGGCAAAAATTCTTTCATTGCAGCGATTTTCTTATCATAGATCAAAACGAAAGCATCTTCAAAGACAGTTTCTTGTGATTCTGCATTATTGATAAAATATGCAGACAGATAGCCACGATCAAAATTCATACCTTCTACGACATCGAGCGTGGTTTCAAAACCTTTCCCTTCTTCGATAGTGAGGGTTCCGTCTTTTCCAACGCGCTCCATGGCCTTAGCGATGATTTCACCGATTTCGACATCGCCATTTGCGGAGATTGTGGCTACTTGGGCTATTTCTTTACGATCTTGAATGGGTTTGCTCATTTTTTTGAGCTCAGAGGAGATTTCTTTCACGGCATATTCAATACCGCGTTTGATCTCCATAGGATTAGCTCCAGCGGTCACATTGCGAAGACCTTCGCTAAAGATCGCCTCAGCTAGAACAGTTGCAGTAGTCGTTCCGTCACCGGCTCTATCTGCAGTTTTGCTGGCGACCTCTTTGACCATCTGGGCACCGATATTTTCTTCTTTGTCTTCCAACTCAATCTCTTTAGCTACTGTGACGCCGTCTTTAGTGACATGCGGAGCACCATAGGAGCGATCGATAAGAACGTTGCGACCTTTGGGTCCGAGAGTGACTTTAACAGCAGAGGCGAGCGTACGAACCCCTTTTAGGATCTTCTGACGCGCTTCTTCCTTAAATAGGATGTTTTTTGAAGCCATGATTCAACTCCTTAAAATAATTATTCAATGATCGCAATGATGTCTTCGGAACGTAGGATCACAAAATCCTCATCATCGATCGTCACTTCTTGACCGGAATATTTATCCATGAGAATGGTATCGCCCACTTTCACAGATATTGGGATCAATTTGCCTTCAGGTGTTTTCGCTCCGGTACCAATCGCTACGATAAGAGCGCTTTCCTGTTTTTTCTTAGCGGTATCAGGAAGGATAATGCCACCTTTTAAGGTTTGCTCCTGTTCCATTCTCTTGGCAAGTACGCGGTTGCCAAGCGGCTTCAAGGTTATTTTTTTTGCAGCTTGTTGGGTCATACCTGGTCTCCTTTCAGTTGCTAGAAATCTGTTGCTATTTGATGTGTTGAATTGTACTCGACGACTCCATTTTTTTGCAATAAATTAGCACTAAAGTTTTGCAATTGCTAAATTTCATTCGAGCCAGTTGACAGTCAATATTTAATACGGCAAGATGACCCTTCTAGCTCTAGCGGAGGAACCTATGCTTGTAGAACGTGAATCTGTACCTGCCGACGATCGTTGGAATGTGGAAGCTTTGTACCCCTATTCGGATAGTTGGGTTAGAGAATTTGAGGCGGTTCAGGGTGGCTCTAAAACCCCACAATGGTCTCATATTGAAGCTTATAGGGGACGTTTAGGGGAGTCTGCGGATACCTTGGCAAAAGCGATTGAAGAAATTCTTTTCGTCGATCGCAAACTTGCTCGACTTTATACCTATGCTCATTTGCGTCATGATGAAGACTTGGCCGAACAGGTAAACAAAGATAGGTACGAAAAGATCATGTCGCTTTGCTACTTTTTTAAGCAGCAAACAGCTTGGTTTGATCCAGAAGTACTCGCTTTACCACAAGAGACTATAAATACTTTTTTAGAAGACCCCTGCTTAAGAGAGTATACTCTTTTTTTGCAACGGATTGTTCGTAAAAAAGAGCATACGTTGGATGCAAAGCAGGAAGAACTTTTGGCTCTTAGTGATCAAGCATTGAATACTGCACAGAAAGCCTTTAGTGCTTTTAACAATGCAGACCTCAAATTTCCTCCCGTGCTCAATGGAGCGGGGGAGTTATGTCAGTTAACGCACGGTAGCTTCATCAAATACTTAAGAGAAGAGGATCGAACTCTTAGAGAAAATGCCTTTAAGGCAGTACATCGAGCTTTTGCCTCGTATGAAAATATGCTTGCGGAGCTCATCAATGGACAAGTACAAAAACACCTTTTTGATATGAAGGCGCGTAAGTTTAGTTCTTGTATGGAGGCTTCTCTTTTTTACAACGAAGTAGATCCTAAGGTGTACTACCAGTTGATTGCGGCAGTGCGAAACAATCTCCCTGTTTTACATCGATATATGCAGAAAAGAAAAGAGTGGCTCGGTGTTGATCAACTTCATCTTTATGACTTATATGCTCCTGTGATGCGAGATGTGAAAATTTCGATGGATTTTAGCGAAGCTGCATTGACAGTAGCAGATTCTGTAGGGGTATTGGGCAAAGAGTATCAGCAGGCTATTAAGCTTGGGCTATTTGAGCAGGGGTGGGTGGATAAATATGAAAATTCTCGCAAACGTAGTGGTGCCTATTCCAGCGGATGCTACGATAGCATGCCCTATATCCTCATGAATTATAACGGTACATTTAATGACGCAAGGACTTTGGCTCACGAATGTGGACATAGTATGCATAGTTACATGAGTCATAAACATCAGCCATATCAGTACAGTAACTATTCTATTTTTGTTGCTGAGGTGGCTTCAACATTCAATGAAGAATTGATGATGGAGCACTTTATGCATCGACTGAATCAGCCTGAAGAAAGGGCATTCCTTCTTTGCCAGAGGATTGATGATATTAGAGCAACATTCTTTAGGCAGACAATGTTTGCAGAATTTGAACTTAAGATTCATGAGCTGGCAGAACAGGGAGTTCCTTTGACTGCAACCCTTCTTAAAACGCTTTACCGTAGTCTAAACCAAGAGTATTTTGGCGAGACGGTTGTGATTGATGAAGAGATTGATTGGGAGTGGGCTCGCATTCCTCATTTTTACTATAACTTCTACGTTTATCAGTATGCTACGGGGCTTAGTGCTGCCTTTGCACTTTTTGAAAAAGTACAGCATGAAGGGGAGCCTGCAGTGAAGAAATACTTGCAGTTTCTTTCTTCAGGGTCTAGTGAAGGTCCTATTGAAATTTTACAAAAAGCTGGTGTTGATATGAAACAACCGGCTGCTGTCGAGGCATTGATCCATAGGTTTGATTATTTGGTTAATGAGCTTGATGAAATCTTTAAGAAAAAAACAGATTCCACAAAAAGATTGCCCAAAATCCCAGCGAGCAGTATTTCTTTTGGAGTCTAGAAAAAAGTTGATGAGACCTGTGCTGGAGAAGTGACTGGGAGCTTCTCAGTTTTTTAGATCGATTTCCTAAAAAAATCTTTAAGATTGAATCGCGATGTCTGGGAAAAAAACGAGTTGTAAGGTGAAGCAGTCTTTTATTATCTCTAATGAAAGGGGACTCCACACGCGTCCCTCTGCGGAGCTTGTGAAATGTGCTTCTTCGTTTAAGTCTAGTATTTATCTTATTCATCAGGATCTTACAATCAATGCAAAGTCCTTGCTTGGTGTCCTCATGCTCGCTGCAGCTAGAGGCACTCGCCTCAGCATTGAAGCTGAAGGGGAGGACGCGGAGGAGGCTGTTGCTAGTATCATTGACCTCGCCCGCAATAAGTTCAATATCCACTACTAGCTAGATGGGGTTTTGCATAACCACAAGATAGATAAGCCACTAGTCAAACTAGTGGCTTCTTAATACCAAACGCAATAAATAATTTCATATTTGAGCTGCGTGAAAGCTGTCGACAAATTGACGATCATAAACAGCATAGTATTAATGTAATACAATGCCGTTTACGATCGCCGATTTTCGGCGCTTTGACGCGGCTCAAATGTGAAGTTATTTGTTGCGTTTGGTATAACTTCCCTTATACACGTAGAGGGTCTCTCTTAGGCTCTGGGTTCAATCTTTAGGAAGTTGAGCGGTTTGTAGTGCTCGATCGGCCTCTGTATAGAGTTTTAACAATTGATCAAATCGCTCGCGTTGTTTTTGCAATTTACTTAATTGGGATTCTACCTGTTGGAGTCTATTTTGCCATGCCAAGATCGCGCTCTGAATCATTTGTTCGGCAGTTAATGGGGGTGGCATTGTGTGGGGGGTGCGTCCAGAAGGATCTTGTGTTTGGGGGGGTACAAGATAAAAGCCCATAGGGGGTAGAGTTTGCTTCTGTAGTGCGTCTAATTGGAATAAGATATGTTGTATTTCTCGATACAATTCTTGTTCTTTCGGTTCGAAAAGTGTTTTGTATAACAAGCCGTGGATATGCTCTTTACGGGCAGTCAATGGGTCGACTTCCTGAGCAAAGAGACCTTGAAGGGGGGGCACTAATGCTGATGCATGATCCTCTGAGTTAGGTGGAGTGAGAATTCGTTCTGGAGAGAATGGATCATGAACTGAATTTTGAGGGGTGGGATTAGGAGATCTATTCCCACTTAGATTCTCCGGATGGAAAAGAGCTAATGCTGAGATATCACTTAGTCTATCTTGTGTAAATTTAACGGACATGATTTACCTCAAAATAATAACGCATCGCGAAGATAGTAAGTGCGCAGATTTTGTCAGTCAATAGTATTTGCTTACTATTCCGGAGATATAGTGACTAGTCTTGGTAAGCGATCGCTTTATCGAAAATTTCCTTACGACAAAAAACAGGAGAACTTGTGATCAAAGCAAAGGTGATAGCATCGCTTGGACGTGCATCGATCTCTATAATATGTCTTTTATCATTGATTTGTTGTTCGATGAATAGACGAGCCAAAAACACAGTTCCCTCAAGCTCGTGGATTACAACTTGAAGAACTTTGGCCTGGAGATTTTCTAGAATAGAAAAAAAAAGTTCATGCGTCATAGGTCTTTGACGCTTTTCCTCAGTAAGGAATCCCTGAAGAATTCGACCTACTTGCGGTTCTGTATAGATCGCAAATCGTTTGTGCTCATCTCCTAGTACGATGGCTGTATAGGATTTAGATTGCATGATCTTGCTAAAACTTACTGGAATTAATTCGTTTTCCATAATTCCTGGTTTAACGAAGTAGCGATTTTCCGTCACTCTCGGATCGTGATCTGTCCATCAGAAAAGCCGACAATAACACGTCCGGCTAAATGGAAAAAGAATCCCGTATCGATAACGCCGGGAATGGATTTGATCTCTTTTTCCCAAAATTCGGGGTTGTCGATAAGAGAGGGGAAATGAAGATCGAGAAGATAGTTGCCATTGTCGCTAAGGAAGAGTTCTCCTTTTTCGGAAAGGCGCCAGTCAGCTTGAAGGCCAAGATTTTCTAGATGTTGCTTGGTAGTATTTCGACCAAAACCTAGAATTTCAACAGGTAACTTGATAGCTCCTAGCTTGCTTACTAGTTTGCTCTCATCGACGATGATGACTAGTTCTCGGCTCATGGTGGCCACGATTTTTTCTCGGACATGGGCACCGCCACCCCCCTTGATCATTCGTTTGTCAGAGTCGATTTCGTCTGCGCCGTCTACAGTAATGTCTAGAAAACCAATTTCATCAACGTTTAGGATTGGAATGCCTAATTGTTTAGCGAGGTCTGAAGAGGTTGTTGAACTAGCTGTGGCTGTGATGTATAAGCTCTCTTTTTTACAGCGTTCAGCTAGAGCTTCGATAAAGCAATGAGAGGTTGTTCCTGAGCCTAGGCCCACTTTCATACCGGAGGAAATAAGCGCTGCCGCTGCTGTTCCTAACCGTTGTTTGACTTGCTTTTGAGAAAGGTGGTTCATAACGTTTTTTTTAACAAACAATAAACCATTTTCGTTTTTACTTGGAATTGAATTATATTCTTGATATTTCTACACTCCTCACCTAGAGAAGAGGGCAGAAGAATGAGTTTAGATCAACAGACAGAACAAGATACAGACTTAAAAGACCACGCACCAGAAAGTGCTCAAACACAACGTGCCAGAGAGAAGTTGCGCAGATATTTTGATGATCTTGATAAAAAAATTACGAGACAAGCGCTCGAAAAAAAATCAGTAGAAATTCACCGCTGGATCGCTCGTCATGCTCACCACCGAGTTGTTCTGCGCAGTAAGACAATTTCATTATTCGATGAGAATCAAAATACTGCTAAGCAGAGTTTGCGTATTGCTAAAATTGCCCAAACACTTGGTAACAACCTTGATAAAGATTGATGAGTAGAGATAAGATCGTTGCCTTATTTATTTTGGGAACGATATGTCGACAATAATAGATTGCCTTAAGACAAGAGGTCTGATTGACGCGATAACTTCAGAAGACCTTTGTGAACGTGTCAAACAGCCTATTCGTTTCTATTTGGGTTTTGATCCTACGGCGGATAGTCTTCATTTAGGCCATTGGTTGGGCATTGTTGTCATGAGGTGGTTTCAGCGTTATGGTCATACTCCTATTGTGATTTTGGGTGGGGCTACCGGACGTGTTGGAGATCCATCGGGTAAAAGTATAGAGCGTCCTCTACTCAGTGAACAAGATCTGACTAATAATGTGACTTCTTTGCGTAAACAATTTGAGAGAGCTCTAGATTTTTCCGAGGGGCCCGCATCTGCGCAAATGATAGACAATTATGAGTGGCTCGGGAAATTTTCTTTTTTAGATTTTTTGCGTGATGTAGGCAGACATTTTCGTGTAGGGTCGATGCTAGCCAAAGAAAGTGTTCGTGCTCGTATTCAATCGGAAGAGGGGATTAGTTTTACTGAATTTAGTTATCAGATGCTCCAAGCGTATGATTTCTACCATCTTTGCAAGCATTTGGATGTTGAATTACAGCTTGGTGGCAGTGATCAGTGGGGTAATATTACCGCTGGGCTGGACCTTATTCGCAAATTAGAGAGCAAAACTGCGTATGGACTCACATTTCCATTGCTGACACGTAGCGATGGTAAAAAATTTGGTAAGTCTGAAGGGGGAGCTGTTTGGCTTGATCCGGAAAAATTTTCCCCATACCAATTTTATCAGTATCTAATCGGCATTCCGGATGCTGATGTTATCAAAATGCTTAAAATGCTCACTTTCCTAGATCTTTCTGAGATCGATGCACTGGAAAGAAGCATGCAGCAATCAGATTATATTCCCAATACAGCCCAGAGAAAATTGGCTGAAGAATTAACTCGCTTGATCCATGGTAGCACAGGGTTAGATAGAGCCTTAAAAGCGACTAAGGGTGCTGCTCCAGGTGCTGAAACGGCTCTCAATATCGAAGTGCTAAGAGAAATTGCTGCGGACATTCCACATACATCTTTGCCTCGGGCTAGTGTTACCGGTGCTAAGCTTGTCGATCTTTTTGTGCAGGCAGGGTTGACCTCCAGTAAAGGAGAAACACATCGATTGATCCAGGGGGGTGGTGGGTATCTGAATAATCAAAAAATCGAGGATCCTCATCAGAAAGTTTCCGAAAAAGATCTTATTGGGGACCGCTTTGTTCTTCTTGCTGTGGGCAAGAAAAATAAGGGGCTGATCGAGATTCAATAGAGAATTTTTCCAGGTAGTATTGTTCGAGTAGTGAGTATTGTTCTAGGTAGAAAGGTAAAAGAGATGGGTGGTTGCTCTCGAGCCACTGGAGGAATCCGGCATTTTTCGTTTTAAAATGGGCTAGATCAGTTTTAAATTGGTCTGGTGAGGTAGCTAGATAAAAACGGCCAACGTCGATTTGCAATGCTTTATCTTCGAGAATACCTAGGTTTTTCGTTATGTTGGGATCACGATCGAGAATTCCCTTTTCTAGGCGTTTGCGAGTTAGATCAAACAAGGCGTTAAGAACCTTTTTAGCGTCGTCCTCCTTGTGTGCAATCATGGCGGTTGTAATAGAAGATACAGCTAAGTGTGCACGTTTTTGTAAGAGAAACTCCAAAGATCCCAGCTCAATATCGTGGGCGATATTTAAACGATCTATCAATGTAATTTTTTTTAATGGAGTCTGTTCAGGGGCCAGATGTAAGTAGACCAGTCCTGTTTCTTCTCGAAAATGGTCATAGGCTATTGTATAGCTTAAAAAATCCTTGTTTCGTTCTTCCTGTCCTTTCCGTTTATAGAGAACCTGATTAAAAAATTTTAGGACGTACTGCCCATCTTCCGAAATGAAGACATAGCATTGTGCACCTTTGGCGAGGTATCGGAATGATTGGTTTAAGATCGTATGGAATTCCAGTGGAGGCTTATCCGCAAAAGATACATTCCATTGTGGATCGCTTGGAAAGATGCTCTGAATAGCATGGATCGTAAACCCATCTGTAGCTCTTTTTGTTAAAGATTTGCTGAAAAGCACGATGGCACAAGCGAGTAGAGTGCCAATGGTATTCAAAGCTGTCTGTTTGGACATAGTCTTGCGTTTGCGTTGCACTTCAAGCACCTCCATATGGGCAGCTGATCTTTATCCACAACCTTCATTTCCATAGGGGACTGCGGATTTGCCATATACTGTTTTTATCTATGGACTTCACCATTTGGACTTTTTACGTTTCCCTCTAGAAACAGGAGTGGGTAAGGATCAGTTGTAGGCAGGGTATAATGTACTCTATGAAAAAAACAACGAGATTTGTTATCTGAATATCTTATATTGCATCTTCGATGCATGAGGTTTTCATCCGTCTGTGAAGGGCTGCTCACCTCTTGCAGGAGATAAAATTAAAATTTTACTAAAAAGCACTTGCTTGAAAATAAGTACGATACAACAATAGGGTTAACAACAAGACACCTACGAAGCCGCGGCTAACATCATAGGAGTTGCAGGTATGGCGACGATCACTAAGAAGAAGTTGATTCAGGTAATTTCTCAGAGTAGGTCAGTGCATCCAAATGACGTGCGTAATGTTGTGCAGTCATTTCTTGATGCTATGACGGACTGTCTTGCAAAGGGAGATCGCCTCGAGTTTCGTGATTTTGGAGTTTTTGAGATTGTTGAGCGTAAGCAAAAAATCGGCAGAAACCCAAAAAATGCAGGTGTGCCCATTATTATTCCAGCCCGTCCGGCCGTTAAGTTTACACCTGGAAAGAAGATGCGTAAAGTCATTGAAAAAGGTGCTAAACCCACGACCCAGACTGTTAAGTAAAATTTTACCACATCTCACATGCTTCTCATTAGAAGTATTGTTTGGATAGGGTAGGATTTTTCTTTATTCTTTATGTTCTAATTGCAGATTAGAATGTTGATATAAAGATGGCTTATCCGCTCTGGTAGAGTAAATTCATAACCGTTTTAAACTCAGCAGCTTGATCAAATGGCTCAAGTAGGCAGTTTATATTGATTCTAAAAGATTTAAATTTGCCATCATGCTTAGTTTTATTGAAAAAATATTCTCGTTTGTAGATAATCGCTGTCATATTTTGAGATGACTAGGAGTTGTCGCTTGTCATTACCGAGAATGATTATCTTAGGTTCGGTTATTCTGTTTATTGGGATCGGAACCGTGGCGATCATAAAAAAAAACGGCAAGCAGGATGTGAAGTCTGCTAAAGCTCTCGCGACGGAGCTAAAGACTCCGTTGCCTCAAAAAAAAATCCCTCTACCGGCTACCCAACCTATTCAACCAGCCTTAGCTACAGCTACTGCACAAAAGGTAGATGTACAAACCTCTACGAATACAAAGCTTCAGCAAGCAGGGACTGTATCGACAGAAGATTTCCCTTCAGTAGACCGGATGCAACAACTTTTTGGAACCACAGGTAATAAGTTACCGATTGTCGAAACAATTTCCTATACGAGTAGGGTGGATTGGTTAAAAGGCAGGCCTGCCTGGATAGCGGATTATGCTACGCATTACGCCACTTCACGCCACTTTATTGCAAGAAGCTTGAATGGGCGTTCAGACTATTTTACTCAAAAAGTATCAACAGCTAGTCGTTTTAATGTGTTTCGTCGTGACAAAGAGATTCAGTTTTACCTTTTGGTAGATGTTTCTCGTTGCAAGATGGGGCTTTATTATCTTGATGTGGGGATTAATGAAAGGGTATTACTTAAGACCTATGACGTTGGATTAGGAAGACCCGATGCTCAGTCGCCTTCAGGTTGCCTTACCCCTCTTGGAATTTATTCTCTCGGGAGCAAGATCGCCATTTATAAGCCCGGGGTTATCGGGCAGTTCATGAACAAGTCCGTGGAAATGGTACGAGTCTTTGGCACTCGATGGATTCCTTTTGAACAGGAATTTGAGGGTTGTACAGCCCCAGCTAAAGGTCTTGGATTTCACGGGGCCCCTTATTATGAAGAATCCCCAGGCTCTCTACTTATTGAGAACCGTAAGTGTATTCGTACATATGATAGTGATGGATGTATAAGGCTTAATTCTGAAGATGTTGAAGAGATATTTTCTATTGTAATCACCAAGCCCTCTTTTGCAGTCATCGTTAAAGATTTTCGACAAGCCAAATTACCAGGTGTTGAAGTGACGACACCTAGCCGTTAACGAGGACAAATTATGACTATGCTTCCTCATGAAAAACAAATCCAGGAATACGAGAAAACGGTCCAACAACTCAAAGATCAAAATAAAAATAATTCGCTTTGGTCAGAAGAGGAATTAGGTAAACTTGAAACTAAATTGGAGCATCTTAAGAAACGAGTTTATTCTCAACTTACACCATGGGAACGTGTTGCTATTAGCCGTCATCCTAACCGACCCCATACAGTGGATTATGTCAAACATCTTTGCGATAGTTTTGTGGAACTATTTGGCGATCGATTGTATCGGGACGACCCCTCGATTGTTGCTGGGTTAGCCAAGATCGGCGGTGTTAAATTTATGCTGATTGGGCAAGAAAAGGGCAATGATACGCAGAGCCGTCTGCAACGTAATTTTGGTATGGCACACCCAGAAGGGTATCGCAAAGCTATGCGTTGTATGCGCCTTGCTGCAAAGTTTCACCTACCTGTATTAGCCTTGCTCGATACTCCAGGGGCTTATCCTGGGCTTGCAGCTGAAGAAAGGGGGCAGGGCTGGGCTATTGCAAATAATCTTTGGGAAATGGCGAGACTTCCAACCCCTATTATTGCACTTCTTATTGGAGAGGGATGTTCTGGTGGGGCACTAGGCGTTGGCGTTGGGGATGTCATAGGAATGCTTCAGCATTCTTATTATTCTGTGATATCTCCAGAAGGGTGTGCTTCGATTCTCTGGAAAGATACAGGTAAAAACGCAGCAGCAGCTGAAATGCTGAAAATGCAGGCCGAAGATTTGCTCGAACTGGAAGTGATCGATGCCATTATAGAAGAGCCGATGGGGGGTGCGCATCATGACCCACAGGCAGTATATAATTCTGTACGTCACTTTGTTCTTGAACAGTGGGGATTACTTAAGCATACCCCGATGGATCTATTGCTCGAAATGCGTTATCAAAAATTTCGTCGTATGGGGCGAGTTCTCCATGCTGATGAACTTTCCCTAATGTCATGAGGCTTCTTTTTCAAGCGGCTTTACGGAGTAAGGCGCATCTTCCCCTTCTTATTTTTGTCGTACTTACATTGTTGGGTCTTACGGTTGCCAACCAACTTGAAATGTTCGCTCTTGGCATTATTTCTAATACAGGAGCTGATTTTTTTGCTCTCTTTAGCCATGCCCAAGAGGGTGCGGTAGCTCTTAGCGATGTTCAAACTCAATGGTCTAGTATTGATGTTGAAGGCACCGGGCTAATTACTAAAAAAGCGGCTTCTGCATACATGGCAGCACAAAAGCAGGGGAATCCTTTGCAGTGGGTCATGGGTAAGTTAAGCGCTGATTTTAATTTGGACAGTAGTTTCCAGGCGTTGATTTTTGTGCTTGTTTGTGTCGCCCTTTTTAAAGCGATTTGGTTATTTTTTAGTCGGTATACAAGTCAATTATTGGCGATTCGGGTTAGTAGAGATTTACGTCAGCAGTATTTTAAACATATTCAATCATTGCCGATGAGTTTTTATCAGGAATACAACATCGGGAGTCTTTCTTCTAGGGTCGTCGTAGATGCTAATCAGATTTCTTCCTCAATGAACTCATTGGCGACAAATCTGTTGCAGATGCCGTTCACATTAGTTAGTACTTTGAGCCTCTGTTTTTACCTTTCTTGGAAACTATCTCTAGTGATTTTTATTGGTGTTCCATTGATTATCCTGCCGATCATCGTTTTAGCTAAGAGGGTCAAAAGGGTTTCTCGTCAGCTACAGACTAATCAGGAAAAATTTGCCTCTGTATTAATAGATTTTTTGGCAGGCATCCAGACAGTAAAGATCTTTTCGATGGAGCCGTTCTCTCTAAAAAAATACCAGGAACAGAACGAAAAAATGGCAATGCTAGAAGCCAAAAATGCCAAGTATGGTCTTCTAACACGTCCCATTTTGCATATGATCACTACATTTTGCCTAGCGAGTGTTGTGATCGTTGGTTTACACACATTGCATATGACGATGTCGCAGCTCATTGTTTTTTGCGGTCTATTGCATTTACTCTATGAACCTGTTAAGAAATTTGCAGAGGAAAACACGAATATCCAAAGAGGTATTGTAGCAGCAGAGAGGATGTTCGATGTTCTCCATCTCAAATCGCATATCGAAGATCAGCCCCAAGCAATTGAGCTATCGAATTTTAGCCAAGCCATTGAATTTGATCATGTTTGGTTTCGCTATGAGGGTGAATGGATACTTAAAGACGTGAGTTTTACCGTTAGAAAAGGGGAAACAGTTGCTATCGTTGGCCCTACTGGAGCTGGTAAGTCTACTATTGTGCAACTCATTCCGAGATTATTCGATGTGCAAAAAGGAGACATAAAAATCGATGGCAGATCAGTCTCTGCATATACCCAAAAATCATTAAGGCAGCAGATTGCTTTTGTGGCACAAAAACCGTTCTTATTCTACGACACAGTGCTTGCTAATATTAGCTACGGATGTGAGCACACAGAAGAAGATATTGAAAGAGCGGCTAAAAGGGCTAATGCGGATGAATTCATCGAAAGGCTTCCTCAAAAGTATAATACAATGTTAGCGGAGGGAGGGCAAAATCTTTCTGGAGGACAGCAGCAAAGATTGGCCATTGCACGAGCCCTATTCAAAAATGCTCCTGTGCTGATTCTTGATGAAGCAACCTCGTCACTAGATGCTTTAAGTGAGCTTAAAATTAAGCAGGCTATTACAGGGTTGCATGGAGAGATTACCCAAATTATCATTGCACATAGACTTACAACTATTGAGCATGCAGACCGGATTATCTACTTAGAGCGTGGAGAAAAAATTGCCGAGGGCACCAGAGAAGAGTTGTTAGTCAGTTGCCCGCAGTTCCGTCTGATGTGGGAAACACACTTCCAAACGATGGAAGACTTGGCGACAATTTAGTACAGATTCTTAGTTTCTGAGTACCTTTGAGCCATTCTCGATGAGGTAATTTTCCTGCGGAAAATTACTCATCGGGAAAGTAATACCAAACGCAATAAATAATTTCATATTTGAGCTGCGTGGAAGCTGTCGACAAATTGACGATCATAAACAGCATAGTATTAATGCAATACAATGCCGTTTACGATCGCCGATTTTCGGCGCTTTGACGTGGCTCAAATGTGAAGTTATTTGTTGCGTTTGGTATAAATTACCCCAAACTCTCTCTTGGAAAACCAGTCGATAAAATAAAAAACACACGAAATCCACCCCAGCTCACAAAAAAATAATCTCAGAGTGTGTTTTGAGGGCGTTTTTGACAGAGTATCCTATGAAAAATGAGTAGAAACCAACATAATGTGTTTAGCAATAATCACTTAACGTAGGAGTCTGCTCATGGCCGATTATATCGGATCTATATTTATTTTCCTGGAAAACCTTTCACGACACCCTACAAACTCTCGGGGATCTGGAAAGATTGCAGCTTGTCATGGAGACAATTTTTTGTTGCTGTGACGTCAATTTTAACTGAGTTATTTGATTGCTGACTCCTTGATTTGGAGCCTCTTGCTCTGAAATGTCTAAACCTTGTTTGAGAAGGATCTGTAGTCTTCCTATAAAGAAAGCCAACATTTGTTGATTCCAAGTCACAGCTCCTTCTGCTGGGGCCTTATCATGGCCAGATGCTATGTCTCTTGCCTTTCCATCAAGCGGTTTTATCTGAGGCTGAAGATTTGTATTGCTTGTGTCATGGGTTGCTATCTCTCCCCCTTCTTGATGATGAGGTAGGTTTTCTGCTGCCATAGCATGTAAAGGATCATCTGCAGCAATAGAACGCGGCGTTCTTGGGACATCTACGTATAGGTTAATGGGGGCAAATCCGAGGTCGTAAATCATTGAGATTGGGATGGTCTAGGTTATGCATGAATCTTAAAATATCCATGGCTAAAGCTTGGCGCTGATCAAAAGGACGCGCAGGGACAAAGAAACCCATATTTGGGTGAGCAAAAATTGATGGGGGTAGCTCTGGAAACTCAAAACTCATACTAGCCTAGCTTTTTTACACCTATAATAACCACTCAGAAAGTCTAACAAAATTTGAAATAAAATTAAATACGTTAATTAATGTAGTTGTTTTTTTTGTTTATCTATATAAAGCAATTAACCATAAGTCTCTTGTATAGAGATTGTTGCATAATTAATTAAAAATACACATTGATATTATTACAAATTATTTTGTATAATAACTACATTCAATATAAAAAATATAACGGATTGTTTATGTCAACAGTGCAAAACACAATGAGTGCAGATTCTTCTAATGCCGGCTTAGCCCAACCCCTACCTAGAGAACTTTCCCAGATTGACCAGAGGATCGCTTCTTTAAGAAAACGACTCTTGAGCGTAACCTGCTCTCAGCAAACAACCTGCACCGACACAGCCATGCTCCGGAAGAAAAGCGCAATAGAAACACGCCTTGCAGCACTCAAAGGAGATCGTTACCAAGATCCTAAGTCTCTTTTAGATCAAGCATCCAAACAGGCCAAAAAAGATCCCACACAGCAAAAGAGATTTAAGGATCTACAATCCGAGTACGAACATCTCAAACAGGAACTCTCAGAGATTCATCAAGCAATAGAAGCAGAGCAACAGCCTCAAAGAAAACACCACATCGAAAAAGAACTCCAAGAACTTTGTGGCAGTGGATACGGAGACAAAAACAGTCTTCTATCTAGAGCCTGGAGTGCCTACAAATCAGGACAGGGCACTAAAGAGGCATACGATCAATTAGAAGCTCATAGACAAGCCCTATACAAAGAAAAAGCAAAGATTGAAGCAGAAGTTTCCTCAGCAGAATCCTTGAGTATCTCACACCCTGCAAAAAGGGACTTAGAGATGTCGATCGATGCACTCCTACAACAACGAGCAAAAGTAGCAGCCTTTGAAGAGAGTCTAACGAGCTGGTGTGAAAGAAAAAAAGGCTCTTGGGAATACAGCGAACGGCTCAAGGCTGCAGATAGGATACGTAGCTGTTATAGAGAAGGGAAGGCTGACTTAGATTTAGGAAACTTAAGATTGACCTCACTGCCAAAAATTATTGGCCAGCTCGTGCAGCTCACTACACTCAATGTCTCTAGAAACCAGCTCCAAAGCTTGCCGGCAGAGATCTGCCAGCTCGTGCAGCTCACTAGACTCGATGTCTCTAGAAACCAGCTCCAAAGCTTGCCTAGAGAGATCTGCCAGCTCGTGCAGCTCACTGCACTCTATGTCATTAACAACCGACTCCAAAGCTTGCCGGCAGAGATCTGCCAGCTCGTGCAGCTCACTACACTCAATGTCTCTGGAAACCAGCTCCAAAGCTTGCCGGCAGAGATCTGCCAGCTCGTGCAGCTCACTACACTCAATGTCTCTGGAAACCAGCTCCAAAGCTTGCCTAGAGAGATCGGCCAGCTCGTGCAGCTTACTGCACTCTATGTCTCTGGAAACCAGCTCCAAAGCTTGCCTAGAGAGATCGGCCAGCTCGTGCAGCTTACTGCACTCTATGTCATTAACAACCGACTCCAAAGCTTGCCGGCAGAGATCTGCCAGCTCGTGCAGCTCACTACACTCAATGTCTCTGGAAACCAGCTCCAAAGCTTGCCTAGAGAGATCGGCCAGCTCGTGCAGCTTACTGCACTCTATGTCATTAACAACCAGCTCCAAAGCTTGCCTAGAGAGATCGGCCAGCTCGTGCAGCTCACTACATTCGATGTCATTAACAACCAGCTCCAAAGCTTGCCTAGAGAGATCGGCCAGCTCGTGCAGCTCACTACACTCAATGTCTCTAACAACCAGCTCCAAAGCTTGCCTAGAGAGATCGGCCAGCTCGTGCAGCTCACTAGACTCGATGTCTTTGACAACCAGCTCCAAAGCTTGCCTAGAGAGATCGGCCAGCTCGTGCAGCTCACTAGACTCGATGTCATTAACAACCGACTCCAAAGCTTGCCGGCAGAGATCGGCCAGCTCGTGCAGCTCACTAGACTCGATGTCTTTAACAACCAGCTCCAAAGCTTGCCTAGAGAGATCGGCCAGCTAGGGCAACTCATTACACTCGATGTCATTAACAACCGACTCCAAAGCTTGCCGGCAACATTGGCACGGCTACAGAGATCTTGTACCATTATTGCAGAAGGTAATCATCTTACCCTAGGAGCGATCCAAGCATTTCAGCAAGAAATTGCAATACAGCAGGCTACCAATGCAACCTTAGGTCCTCGATTTTTGTTTTCTATTTACGAACCTCGAGCAGCAACAAACACC
>Ga0207952_1000269_pt1 | contig 49946 bp, 41 predicted proteins | sample SubbioR12Aug_8Ca_FD_184831 | JGI IMG/M metagenome (GOLD analysis project Ga0207952, IMG submission 184831) | Serpentinite rock and fluid subsurface biosphere microbial communities from McLaughlin Reserve, California, USA - CR12Aug_8Ca (SPAdes) | ecosystem: Environmental > Terrestrial > Deep... | reverse complement strand
CCCGGCTCGTCGGCCACGATCACGTCGGGATTGACCGACAGGGCCTTGGCGATGCCCAGCCGCTGGCGCTGGCCGCCGGAGAATTCGTGGGCGTACTTGCGCATCGCATCGGGCCGCAACCCCACGCGCGCGAACAGGCGGGCGACACGCTCGTCGGTGTCGCGACCGCTCGAGAGGCCGAAATTCTCCAGCGGCTCACCCACGATCGTGCCCGAGGGCAGGCGTGGGTTCATCGACGAGTAGGGGTCCTGGAAGATCGTCTGGATGCGGCGGCGGTGCGGCCACATGGCGCCGGGTTTGAGTGAAGAGATATCTTCGCCCGCCAGCACGATGCGCCCGGCGGTGGGCTCGACCAGTTTCAGCACCGTCTTGCCGATGGTCGATTTGCCGCAACCCGATTCGCCCACCAGGCCCAGCGTCTCGCCGCGGGCGATCGAGAAGGAAACGCCATCGACCGCCTTCACCTCGCCGACACGCCGCTGCAGCAGACCGCCATGGATGGGGAAATGTTTTACGAGGCCTTCGACCTCGAGGACCGGGCGTTCCGTCGTCATAGCGCGCTCGCCCGCACGCGGTCGACTTCCCAGCAGGCGACCGTGTGCCCCGCCCCGACATCGATCAGCGGCGGCGCCTCGAGGCGGCAGCGCTCGGTCGCGAAGCCGCAGCGCGGCGCGAAAGCACATCCGGGAATAGCTTGTGTGAGCCGCGGCACGAGGCCGGGAATTTCCTGCAGCCGGGGCCGCGTGCCGGCGGCGTCGGCCTCGATGTCGAGTCGCGGGATCGCCCGCATCAGGCCGCGCGTATAGGGGTGCAGCGGCTCCTCGAACAGCGCCGTGACCGGCGCCTCCTCGACCTTGCGGCCGGCGTACATCACCACAACGCGCTCCGTCGTCTCGGCCACGACGCCAAGGTCGTGGGTGATCAGCACGATGGCGGTGCCGGTCTTCTCCTTGAGCTCCAGCATGAGCTGGAGGATCTGGGCCTGGATGGTGACGTCGAGCGCCGTGGTCGGCTCGTCGGCGATCAGCACCTGCGGATCGCACGACAACGCCATGGCGATCATGACCCTCTGGCGCATGCCACCCGAGAGCTGGTGCGGATATTCGTCGAGCCGGCGCCTGGCGTCGGCGATACGCACCAGATCGAGCATTTCGAACGAGCGGTCGCGCGCCGCGCGCCATGGCACGCCCATATGGCGCACGACGTTCTCGGCGATCTGGGTGCCCACCGTCAGCACCGGATTGAGGCTGGTCATCGGTTCCTGGAAGATCATCGAGATGCGATGACCACGCAGGCGCTTCATTGCCTCCTCGCCCAGGGTCGTGAGTTCCTCGCCCTCGAACTTGATCGAACCCGCGGCAATGCGCCCGGTTTCGGGCGGGATCAGGCGCAGGATCGAGAGCGCCGTCACCGACTTGCCGCAGCCCGATTCGCCCACGATGCCGAGCGTCTCGCCGCGCGCCAGGTCGAACGACACGCCGTCGACCGCGCGGACCACGCCGTCCAGGGTGTTGAACTGGGTCTGGAGGTCCCGGACCTCGAGGATATTCTCCGCCGCGGCGCTCACAGGCGCCTCGCCAGGCGCGGGTCGAGCCGGTCGCGCAGGCCATCGCCCAGCAGGTTCACCGCCAGCACGGTGATGGCGAGGAACGCGCCGGGGATCAGGATCGTCCACGGCGCGATCTGGAAGAAGGTGCGGCCCTGCGCGATGATGTTGCCCCAGCTCGGCACCTCGGGCGGCACGCCGGCACCGAGGAACGAGAGCCCCGCCTCGATCAGCATCGCCGAGGCGCAAACGTAGGTCGATTGCACGATCAGCGGCGCCAGGGTGTTGGGCAGGACATGGCGCAACAGCAGCTTGGTGTTCTTGGTGCCGCCGGCGATGGCGCTCTCGATATAGGGCTGGCTGCGGATCGACAGCACGACGGCACGCACGACGCGCACGATGCGCGGCACCTCGGGAATGACGATGGCCAGGATCACGATGCCGAGGCTGGGACGCGTCAACGTGATCAGCGCGATGGCGAGCAGGATCGAGGGGATCGCCATCAAGCCATCCATGATGCGCATGACGATGCTGTCGACCTGACGGAAATAGCCACACAGCAGGCCGAGACCGAGGCCCACGGCGCTGGAGAACAAGGCGACCGAGAGGCCGACGATCAGCGACACGCGCGCGCCGTAGACCGTGCGCGAAAAGACGTCGCGACCGAACTGGTCGGTGCCGAACCACCAGCGTTCCGACGGCGGCCTGAGGCGGTTGATCGGCGAGAGTTTGAACGGATCGCTGTAGGCGATGTAAGGCGCGAAGATGGCCACGACGATCAGCGCCGCCAGCAGGACGGCGCCGAACGTGATCGTCGGATTGCGCCGGATGGCGGTCGGCAGCGAGAAGCGGCGCGGCGGCAGGGCGAGGTCGTCGGTGATCGCGGTCATGTCAGTACCGGATGCGCGGATCGAGGAAGGCGTAGGAGATGTCGATGAGCAGGTTCACCAGCACCTTGGCGGCGGCGAACACCAGGATCAGCCCCTGCACCACCGGATAGTCGCGCTTCAGCACGGCATCGACGGTGAGCCGCCCGAGGCCCGGAATGTTGAACACCGTTTCGGTGATGACCACGCCCGAGATCAACAGCGCAATGCCGATGCCGATCACGGTGACGATCGGTACCGCAGCGTTCTTCAAGGCATGCAGCAGCAGGACACGGTCGGTGGCAAGGCCCTTGGCATTGGCGGTGCGGATGTAGTCCTGCGCCAGGACCTCGAGCATCGAGGCGCGCGTGATGCGGGCGATCAGCGCCATGTAGGTGACGCCGAGCGCCACCGAGGGCAGGATCAGACACTCGACGAACGGCCACAGACCCTCGGCGATCGGGCGATAACCCTGCACCGGCAGGAGTTGCCACTGCACGGCGAAGAAATAGATCAGGACATAGGCCAGCACGAACACCGGCATGGCGAAGCCCAGCACGGCGAAGCCCATGACCAGGCGGTCGACCAGCTTGCGCGCCTTCCACGCCGCAACGACGCCGATGGGAATGGCCAGCGCCACGGCCACGAACAGGGTGGACAGCGTGAGCGCCACCGTCGGTTCGAGACGCTGCGAGATCAGGCGGGTGACAGCGAGATTGGAGAAGATCGACACGCCCATGTCGCCCTGCAGCAATTGTAGAACCCAGACGAAGAACTGCTCGACCATCGGCCGGTCGAGGCCGAGCTTGGCGCGGACGGCCGCAATCGCCTCGGCCGTCGCGTCCTCGCCGGCGATGATCGCGGCCGGATCGCCCGGTGCGAAGCGCAGCAAGAAGAACACGAACAGCGCCACCACCGCCATCACCGGCAGGGTGGCGAACAGTCGGCGCACGATATAGGCGGTCATGCGCGCCGCTTCGACAGGAGCGTCACTTCTTGGTGATGCCCCACAGGACGGCGAGGCCAGTATTGGGCACGACGCCGTCGATCTTGTCGGCGCGGAAGGCGAGTGGCGTGTTCCATTGCCCGAACGGGATGTAGACGACTTGCTCCATCGCCCGCGTCTGAAGGTCGGTCGCGATCTTCTTGCGCTCCTCGTCGGTCTGGGCGAAGGCGAAGGCGTTGCGCAGCTTCTCGATCTCGGGATCGCAGGGCCAGCCGAACAGCCCCTTGTCGCAGGCCGCGCCGATCCAGGTGTGCAGCACCGGGTTGGAGGCACCGACACCACCGGTCGTGGTCACGAAAATGTTCCAGCCGCCCTGGGCCGGCGGGTCCTTCTTGGCGCGGCGCGAGACGACCGAGCCCCAGTCCATCGACTGGGCATCGACATTGAGGCCGGCTTCGCGCATCGCCTGCACCAGCACCTGGGTCGCCGGCGTAATGGTGTTGTGGTCGGTGGTGAACAGCACGGTGATCGGCTCGCCCTTGTAGCCGGCCTCCTTCATGAGCTGCAGCGCCTTCTTGGGATTGTAGTCCTTCAGGTGGGCCGACCCGCCGGTGTTCTCGTACGGACCGCCGCAGGTCAGCAGGCCGTGGCAGACCCGGTAGAATTCGGGGTTGCCGACGATGGCGCGCAGGAAATCCTCCTGGTTGATCAGGTGGTACATCGCCTGCCGCGCCTTGATGTTGTTGAATGGCGGATGGAGATGGTTCAGCCGGATCATGCCCTGCGTGCTGTCGATCTTGCCGGTCATCATCAGCTTGACGCCCTTGGCCTTCGCCAGGATCGGCAGGAAGTCGTTGTTTGGCGCTTCATAGAAGTCGATCTCGCCGTTCACCAGTGCCGACATCGCCGTCTGCGGATCGGAGATCCACACCAGCTCGATGCGGTCGACGCCCGGGATCTTGCTGCCGGCAAAGGACGAGGGCGGCTCGTTGCCGGGACGCGGCACGTAGTCCTTGTTCTTGAGATAGACCGCCTTGCTGCCGGGGACCCACTGCTCCTTGGCGAACTTGTAGGGGCCCGAGCCGATCGCCTCCTTGACCTGCTGCTGCGGGTCGGTGAGCGCCTCCTGTTCGCGCATGATGACGGCGACCGAACTGCCGCTCTTGCCGAGCGACTCCAGCACCATGCCGTAGGGCTCCTTCAGGACCATCTTGAAGGTCTTGTCGTCGACCGCCTCCTGCTTGACCACATAGGAGAACAGCCGAATGCCGACGCCGTCCTTGGAGCCCCAGCGCTTGAGCGAGGCCATGACGTCCTTGGTGGTGACCGGCGAGCCGTCGTGGAATTTGAGGCCGTCGCGCAAGGTGAAGGTATAGGTCAGCCGATCGGGGCTGACCTCGTACTTGCCGACCATCTGCGGCTGCGGCTTCAGATTGGCATCGTTGCCGAACAGCGTGTCATAGATCAGCATGCCATGGATGCTGGCGATGGTCTGGGTGGTCCAGATCGGATCGATGACGCGCACGTCGGCGTGCATCACCGCCTTCAGGACCTTCTCCTGCGCCTGCACCGGCGCGAACGGTATAGACAGCGCCAGCGCGCCCGCGAAAATACGCTTCAACATGCGAACGTCTCCCTAGGCTCCCCGCATCGAGTATGCTGACCGCCACTCACGCTTGTCCAGCACCGCCAACCATCGGCCCCATACCTAGGGCACAATTCGTGCCGGCAGATCGGCACAATGTCGGGCGATGGCACCCGGCGTCGTCAGCCATATCGCATCGCGGTGCGCAGCGATGTGCCGCAGAGCGCGCTTGAGATGCCTGAGGCGATGCGGCTGGCCGACGATGTAGGCATGCAACGCAACGCCCATCACCAGTGGGCGCGCCTTCGACAGCTCCAGCATCTCGTCGAACTGGTCGATGACGATGTCGGCGAACTGTGCCGCGCCGTCCTTTCGCCCGACCACTGACGGAATGTCGTTCGCCTCCTGTGGATAGGGCACTGCCAGGATCCGCGCGCCGTCGCGGCAGCGAAACCAGATCGGCTGGTCATCCATGCACCAGTCGAGCAGATAGTCGTAGCCGGCCTCGGCCAGCAGGTCGGGCGTGCGGCGGCTCTGCGAAATCCAGGGCCCTAGCCAACCCTGCGGTGGGCGCCCCTCTTCTTTCATCAAGCGCGCCGTGGCCTCGACGATCAGCGCGCGCTCCGCCGCTTCGTCGAGCACCCCCTGACGCTCGGCGTTGGTACGGCCGTGGCCGACGATCTCGTCGCCGCGCGCGCGACAGGCCGCCACCAGTTGCGGCGCATAGTCGTACATCGCGCTGTTCACCAGAGCGGCCATCGGCAATTGCAGCCCGTCGAACGCGTCGAGCAGGTACCAGGCACCCACCCGGTTGCCCCAGTCGCGCCAGGCATAGTTCAGCACGTCCGGTTGCGGCCCGCCCGGGGCCAGTTCGGACCCGAGACCTTCGCCGAAGGAGAAATGCTCCAGATTGAGGGCGAAGTAGACGGCGAGCTTCTTGCCTTCCGGCCACGAGTAGTCGGGACGGCCGCGCAAGGGTACGTAATCGTATCGATCGTGGGTCGGGAGCTTCATAACCAAAGCGTAGCGTCGGATTTCCCGATGGGCTACGGTCGCATACCTATAATGAAGAAGCCGCGGGCTGCCGCGGACGCATGGGAGGAAAACGTAGCGTTGACGACGACTGCTGCTGCATTACCTGCATCGACCGAACTCCAGCACCCGACGCGCCGCCTGGCCGCGCCGCTGTGGGTGGCCGCGCTGCTGCTTCTGCTGGCCTTCCTGGTGATCTACCCGCTGCTGATGCTGGTTTTCGGGGCGCTCAGCGACTCCAATCCGGTGATCGACGGCTTCGGCAAGTTCAATCCCTCGGCCAAGCATTTCCTGGAAGTGCTGGGCAACGAGAACGTCCACCTCGCCTTCTTCAACGCGCTCGCAGCCTGTGGCGGCGGCACCATCCTGGCGGTGGTGATCGGTCTCGCCTTCTCATGGATCGTCGTGCGGACCAATACGCCGTTCAAGGGCTTCATCGCCGGCGCCAGCATGGTCCCGCTGTTCGTGCCGCCCCTGGTCGCGGGCGTGGCGTGGGGCATCCTGGGTTCGCCCAAGACCGGCCTGCTCAACACGGCGCTCAAGTGGATGAACATCGACTTCCGCTTCGACTTCTATTCGATGTCGGGCCTCATCATCGTGTTCGGCATGTATTACGCGCCCTACGTCTACATGTTTACCGCCTCGGCGCTCAGGAACATGGACCCGAGCCTCGAGGAGGCCTCCGAGGTGGCGGGCGCCAGCGCCTTCGCCACGATCTTCACCGTCACTTTCCCCTTGATCGCACCGGCAATCCTGGCGGGTTCGCTGCTCAGCTTCGTGGTTATGCTGGGGATCTACGGCGTGCCGGCCGCGCTCGGCGCGCCCGCCAACATCAGCGTGCTCACCACCTACATCTTCAAGCTCACCGCCTGGACTCCACCCCTCTACAACACCGCGGCCGCCGTCGCGATCCTGTTGATGGCGGTCACGGCCATCCTGGTCTGGGCACAGCAGCGGATATTGTCGGGCCGCAGCTTCGCCACTGTCGCCGGCAAGGCCTTTCGGCCGCGCAGCCTCAATCTCGGTCCGTGGCGGTGGTTCACCTTCGGGCTCGCACTGATCTATCTGGTGATCGTCGTCGTGCTGCCGACCTTGGCGTTGATCATCGCGGCGTTCCGCAAGTTCATGTTCTTCAAGGACTTCGGCGCGCTGTTCGACATGAGCCAGTACAGCTGGGTCCACTTCGACAGCGTGTTCGACAATCCGCTGACCATGCTGTCGATCTGGAACACCCTCAAGGTGGGAGTCATCACCGCCGTGGTCGGCGGCGCGCTCGCCTTCGCCATCGGCTACACCGTCAACCGCACGCGGGTCACAGGCCGGATGTCGATCGACCTGCTCGCCACGCTGCCCGTCGCCATTCCCGGCCTGGTCATCGGTGTCGCCTACCTGTGGGCATGGATCGGCCTGCCCGGCGGCCTCTACGGCACGATCTGGATCCTGGCGCTGGCCTTCGTCGCACGGTTCATGCCGGACACGGTGAAGGCGCTGTCGACCTCGTTCCTGCAGATCCACAAGGAGCTCGAGGAAGCCGCCTGGATCTGCGGGCGCGGCCTGCTGGGGACCATCCGCACCATTGTGCTGCCGCTCGCCCGGCCGGGCGTGGTGGCGTCGATGACATTGCTCTTCGTGCTGGCGATCCGCGAGCTTGGCAGCTCGCTCTTCCTCTATACCAGCGACACGACCGTGATGGCCGTGTTGCTGCTCGACTATTACGAGGGTGGCAATACCGGCAAGACCGCCGCCTTCAGCCTGGTCCAGACGGCGATCCTCGCGGCGCTGCTCGGTATTACGACCTGGCTTTCTCGCGAAACGACGCAGAGCGTCCGCTTCAACTGAAGAAAACGACGACAATAGGAGGAGACCACCGATGAAACGCAGGATGACTATTGCGACCGCCCTTGGACTGGCAGTCTCCCTGGCCGGACTCCCGGCCTGGGCGCAGAACGAATTCGGCTCCAAGGAGCTGATCGCCGCGGCCGAGAAGGAAGGCCAGCTCACCTACTACACCGCCAATTTCGCCGAGACCGAGCAGGAGGTCATCAAGGCCTTCAACAAGCGCTTCCCCAAGGTGAAGGTATCGATGGTGCGCGCGCCGGGCGGCCAGCTCATCACCCGCGTCAAGACCGAGGCGGCGGCCGGCAAGCTCGCCGCCGATGCCATCAGCCATACCGACCGTGGCCTGATGAAGGAGCTGAGCGACCTCTTCCAGGACTATGCGCCGCCCAACGCCGCCGACTATCGGCCCGACTCGCTCGTGTCGCCAAAATTGTGGCCTGGCGCCACGCTGGGCTGGGCCATCTCCTACAACTCGGCCTTGGTCAAGAACCCGCCCAAGAGCTGGATGGATCTCACCAAACCGGAATACAAGAACAAGTTGATCGGTCAGGTCGTCGCCCCGTCGGGCGGCACCACTTGGACTCGCTCGATGTTCGAGCGCCAGGTTCTGGGCGAGGACTACTGGGCCAAGCAGGCCGCGCTCGGCATCGCGCTCTATCCGTCGGGCGCGCCGCTCTCCGATGCCCTGGTGCGTGGCGAAGTCTCGATCGCGCCCTTGCTCTACAACATCGCCTACACCAAGACCCGCGATGGCGCGCCGCTCGAGTCCATCTTCGCGCCCGAGGGCGTTCCGATCATCCCGTTCGCCGACGGCATTCCGAAGACGGCCAAGAACCTCAACGCCGCCAAGCTGTTCATGAACTGGCGCCTTTCGAAGGAAGGCCAGGCGTTCCAGATCAACACGCTGGGCAACATCACGTCGCTGAAGGAGCCGCCGGCCTATCCGAAGGGCTGGGACCCGAAGGTGGTCAAGGTCTGGGTGCCGAATTTCGAGCAGTTCGAAAAACTGCGGACGCCGTGGATCGAGCAGTGGAACAAGACCTACGGCTACCGCCAGTGAGCTCGGCGCTTCTCATAGAAGATCTGGTCAAGCGCTTCGCGACCGGCAAACCCGCCGTCGACGGCGTGAGCTTCGACGTTCCGGCGGGCGAGATCGTGGTTTTGCTGGGGCCCTCGGGCTGCGGCAAGACCACGACGCTGCGCTGCGTCGCCGGGCTGGAACATCCGACCGGCGGCCGCATCTCGATCGGCGGCCGCGTCGTGTCCGAGCCCGAGCGCGGCATCCTTGTCAGTCCACGCGAGCGCGACATCGGCATGGTCTTCCAGTCCTATGCCGTGTGGCCGCACATGACGGTCTACCAGAACGTCGCCTATCCCCTGAAACACCGCCGCAACGGCGGCGGCGACATTGCCGCCAAGGTGCGCGACACGCTCGAGCTGGTCGGGCTGGGCGATTATGCCGAGCGGTCGGTGACGTCGCTGTCAGGCGGCCAGATGCAGCGCGTGGCGCTGGCCCGCAGCCTCGTCTACCGGCCGCAACTGCTGCTGCTCGACGAGCCGCTCTCGAATCTCGATGCCAAACTGCGCATCCGCCTGCGCGACGAGTTGCGCCGCATCCTGAAGCAGACCGGCATGACCGGACTCTATGTTACCCACGACCAGTCCGAGGCCGTGGTGCTGGGCGACCGCATCGGCGTCATGCGCGACGGCAAGCTCCTGCAGATGGCGCCGCCAGACGACATCTACAACAGGCCGGCCGATCCCTTCGTCGCCAACTTCACCGGCGCCTCGAACGTGCTCCTCGGCAAGGTACTGGAGCGTAGCGGCGAGCGGACAACGATCGACCTCGGCGCGGCGGGCCGCATCGAGGCCTGGACGCCGCAGTCGCTCAGCCCCGGCGACAAGGCCCGCGTTGCCCTGCGTGCGGAGAACGTACGGCTGGGCGAACGCGGCCCTGCCAATGCCTTCACCGGCCGCGTCGTCGAACGCCGCTATCAGGGCATGCAGACGGTCTACGACGTCGAATTCGGCGGCCAGCGCCTGGAAGCCCTAGAACTCGGAACCGCCGCCCGACACCAGACCAACGGCGAGGTCGCCCTCACCCTGCCGCCCGACCAGTGCTGGGCATACCGCGACGAAGGTCAATCCGCGGTCGACTGAAGGGCTGCCCGGAGCGCCGCTACGAGTGGCGCATCGTGTTCGGGCAGCAACACCTGCGGGTCGAGCGTCAGCACGCCGCGCGCGGCATGGCGCTCGGACAGATGCACCGGCGGGTCATTGCGCTGCAGGCGTGCACTCACGGACAACGCATCGGGTACGGCGATTTCCAGCACCGGCACGCGCCCGGTCTGCTGCACCGACACCAGTCTGACGTCGACACCGTCCAACGCCGCGGCGATCGCTTTGAGGCGCGTTTCGAGGGCGGCATTGTTGGCCGCATCGTCAGCTTTGACGAAGCGGTCGAGCGCCGTCAGCAGGCCCACGATCTCCTCCTTGCCCGCTTTGAGGCCACGGCCGATGCCATGATGCGGCACGCCGCGCAGATTGGCGCGGTCGACCATCTTCGGCGGTGCCCAGGTCTCGGGCGCCACGTCCATGTCGAGCTGCTGCAGGAGTGCCGACGCCACGAGATCGCGCCGGCCGGCGAGAATGCCGGAGGCCTGCGGTCCGCCCAGCGCCTTGCCACCGGAGAAGGCCACGAGATCGACGCCCATGCCGATGAAGCGGCGCAGGTTCTCCTTGGGCGGCAGCTGGGCCGCGGCATCGACGATCAAGGGTACGCCGTTCGCCCGGCACACGGCGATAGCAGTCGGCAGGTCGACGATGCTGATGGCGTTCACCGAAAAGGCCATGGCAGCGACCGACGACGTGAGCGCCGTCTCGATCTCCCACGCTTCCAGGCCGCGCACCCCGGCGCCGGTGCCGCGGTCGTTGTGGCCGATATCGACCAGTCGCGCCCCTGAAGCTTCGAGCGCATGGGCGTAGCCCGTGCGATGCGTGCGCGGGATCAGGATATCGTGCGGGAATCCGTCGGCATGCGGCAGGGCCGCCATCCGGGCCACATCCCAGCGTGCGATCGACGCGGCCGCGGCCAGCGTGAGCGCCGCCGCGGCGCCCGTGGTCACGAGGCCGGCTTCGGCGCCGGTCGCCTCGGCGATGCGGCCGCTCGCGGCATCCTGCAATTCGCCGATATCGACCGAGGCCCTGGAAGCCGCGGCCATGGCGGCCATCACTTCAGGCGCCATCACGGCGCCGCCCAGCCGCGTCAGCGCGCCGGCGGCATTGATGCGGCGACGAACGCCGAGAGTTTCGTAAGGGTCCGATGGTGTCATCGGAGGAGCTTAGCCCGGCCGGTCAGACCCGCCCAATGATCGCGAGGGGGCCGCCGCCGGCCGGGCCCTGGTGCTCGGCGCCGCCGGACACATAGAGCATCGTGTCGCCGATCACGCCTGCCAGCACGCCGCCCACCAGGGCACGGGCATGGCGGGTCGAGTGGATATCGCTGTCGTCCAGCATGGTGTGGCGCCGCCCGCGGATCACCCCGGAGGGCGACGCCTCCGCCTTGGCGAGCACCGCAACGATCTCGCCGCTGATCTTGGTCAGCACGCGACGGGCGGCCTCGGCATCGATCGCGTCCTTCATGACGTCATGGTCGATCACCAGATCGCCGGCCCAGCCAGCGGCGTTACCCAGGACGACGATCTCGTTGCGCAGCAATTCCACGCCGGCCGAGGTGCTGGCGACTTTCGAGTACAGCGACCAGTCCCGGCAGATCGCCGCCTCGGGCGCTGCCTTCACTTCGCCCAGGGCCAGCGCGACGCCCAGAGCCGAGGCGCCGCGCGACAGCGCCATCGAATGGTAGGTGTCGGCCGTCGCGGTCGTGGCGCCGCGTCGGGCGGCGTCCTCGATGCGCTCCTTGGTGAGCAGCGGGCATTTGATCTGAACGAAATGAACGTCCCGGGCAGAGGCGATTCCGGCATCCTTCATCGCCATCGTCACGGCGGTGGCTGTTTCCTCGAGCTGGGCCGTGCGGCCGATCTCCTCGGGCTTGAAAGCACGCGTCAGGCCGATACCGATCGCCAGTCGCGGCACGGACGAGGCGACCGGCACCGTATCGCGGCAGAACACCAGCAAGTGTGGTGAGAGCCCGCCCTCGGTGCCGCCTGACATGACAATGGCGATGCGTTTCTCGATTTCCGCAATCGCGCACTTCAGGCGCTCGGCCAGCAGAAGCTTTAGCGCCAGGGTGGCATAGCCGCGGGTGAAATCGTTGACGCAGCCGTTGCCCTCGGTCTTGCCGACGATCGCCACGATGGTGGCGGGATCGATCTCGCCCCGGTCGATGGCGGCGGCGAGCGCCGCGGTATCGCTCGGCCCCGCCGTTGGCAGACGTAGCATTTTGGCACGATGGGCCATCTCAAGCGGCCCTGCCGGCGTCGCTGCCGAGGCGGGCCTGGCGGCGGCGCAGCCACGTCACCGACACCAGGGCGATGGCGATCACGGCGAAGGACACGCCCGTGGTCACGGTGCCCAGCGCATAAAGGACCGGCGTCGTCACGTTGGTGGTCATGCCATAGATTTCCAGCGGCAGGGTATTGAAGGTGCCGGCGGTGTAGAGGCTGCGCGCAAATTCGTCGTAGGAGAGCGTGAACCCGAACAGGCCGACGCCGATGAGGCTGGGCAGCAGGATCGGGATGACCACGTGGCGGATCGTCTGCCACGAGGTGGCGCCCAAATCGCGCGACGCTTCCTCGTAGCGCCGGTCGAAGCGGTTGAAGACGGCAAACATGATCAGGAGCCCGAACGGCAGCGTCCAGGTCAGATGCGCGCCGAAGGCCGAACTGTACCAGGCGGGATCCCAGCCCAGCACGCGGAACAGGAGGCCGATACCGAGGCTGATAAGGATCGAGGGCACGATCAGGCTGGCGATGGCGAGATAGAAGATGATGCCGGAGCCGCGGAAGCGCGTGCGGAAGGCAAGGCCCGCCGAGAAAGAGGCAACCACCGTCACCAGCATGGTCGCCGCCCCCAGGATCATCGAGCGCTGCAGCGAGCCGGCGAAGTCGCCGACCATCTGCTTCTCGAACAGGTTCTTGAACCAGTGCACCGAGAAGCCGTTCATCGGGAAGGTGAGCCCACCCGACGGACCCTGGAACGACAGGATGAGGATGGTCAGCGTCGGGCCGTAGAGGAACAGCACGAACAGGCAGAAAAAGGCGCCGAGGATCCAGAAGGCGAGGCCGCGCCTGCCGTGCTGCACGCTATAGCTCCTTCCGGATATCGACCATGCGCATCATCGCCGCAACGATGAACAGCACCAGCAGCAGCAGCACGACCGCGTTGGCCGCAGCAGCGGGGTACTGCAGCAGCGACATGGCATTGGCCATCATGAGACCCACCGAGGCGCTCAAGCCACCGCTCATCATGCGCACGGTGACGAAGTCGCCCATGACGATGGTGACGATGAAGATCGAGCCGATGGCGATGCCGGGCTTGCACAGCGGCAGGATGACATTCACCAGCGTCTGCCAGCCTGACGCACCGGCATCGCGCGCCGCCTCGAGCAGGCTGCGATCGATGCGCATCATCGAGTTGAAGATCGGCACCACCATAAACAGCGTGTAGAGGTGGACATAGGCCAGCACGACCGCGAAGTCCGAATAGAGCAGGAATTCCAGCGGCTGCTGGATCAGGCCCATGTTCATCAGCGTCGTGTTGGCGAGGCCGTTCCGCCCAAGGAACGGGATCCACGAGATCATGCGGATGACGTTGGAGGTCCAGAACGGGATGGTGCAGAGCAGGAACAGCACCGTCTGCATCGTCGGCGAGCGGACGTGGAAGGCCATGAAGTAGGCGACGGTGAAACCGATCACCAGGGTGAGCGCCCATGTGATGACGGCGAACTGAATCGTCTGCTGATAGGTCCGCCAGGTGACCGGCGAAAGCAGCAGCTCCTCATAGTTCTGCAGCAGGAAGGCCGGGATGATCTGCGTCGTGTTGTAGTCGAAGAAGCTCACCACCACGATCGTGAGGATCGGCACGACCAGGAACAGCAGGAACACCAGCGCCAGCGGGGCGACCTGCAGGTAGGTGATCCAGGACTTGAAGCGGGACATTCAAGAATGGGGCGTCGCAGACACGACGCCCCTCTCGACGAACGTTTTAGATTATGCGGCGATGAACTGGTTCCACTTCTGAACCATGTAGCGGTCCTCATCCATCACCGCATTCCAGCAGGCCACCGCGCCCATGCGTTCGTAGAACGAGCCGCCGTCACGCACGGCGCCCTTCTTTTCCACCACCACGCCCTGCGGGTTCTTGATGTCTCCCTGGGCAGGCTTGCCTTCCATCCAGAAGCCCCATTCGTCGGCGCTCATGTTGGCCTTGGCCGTCTCGAGCACCGCCGAGTAGTAGCCCTGGCGGTTCAGGAAGGCGCCGACCCAGCCCGACAGGTACCAGTTGATGTACTCGTAGGCGGCGTCGAGCTGCGCACCCTGCAGGTGCTTGGCGAGCGAGAGCCCGCCACCCCAGGCGCGGTAGCCCTCCTTGAGCGGCTGGTAGACGCAGGGCACGCCCTTGGCGCGAACCGCCGAAACCGCCGGCGACCACATCGACTGGATCACGACCTCGCCCGAGGTCATGAGGTTGACCGACTCGTCGAAGGTCTTCCAAAAGGCGCGGAACTGGCCGTCCTTCTTGGTCTTGATCAGGAAATCGATGGTCTTGTCGATCTCCGCCTTGGTCATGTTGCCCTTGTCGCCGTACTTCACGATGCCGGCCGACTCGCAGATCATCGCGGCGTCCATGATGCCGATCGAGGGGATGTTCAGGATCGACGTCTTACCCTTGAACTTCGGGTCGAGAATGTCCTTCCAGTTCTCGATCTTGCGGCCGACCAGGTCGGGGCGGATGCCGAGCGTGTCGGCATTGTAGATCGTGGGCACGATGGTGAACCACTGGGTCGGCCCCTTGGCGAACTTGGTTGAGCCCGCACCCTCGACAAAGCTCACGGTGCTGGGCGCCGTGCCCTGGGCGATGACGCTGTCGGGTTTCAGCTTGCCGGTGGTGAAGATCGGCACGATCTTGTCGAACAGCTTGATCTTCTTGACGTCCATCGCCTGCAGCGTATTGGCTGGGAAGACTTTCTTGATCATCCAGTATTCTATGTCGCCGATGTCGAACGAATTCGGCTGCGTCACCACGCGCTGCACGACGGCGTCAGAATCGAGCGCCGTCATCTGCAACGTGATACCGAGGTCGGCCTTGCACTTCTCGGCGATCTCGTTGATCGCCGACACGCCGGTGCCGCACTGGCGCAGCACGATGTTCTTGGTGGTCTGCGCCCAGATCATCGGGAAACCTGTGATCGCGCCGCTTCCTACGGCCGCGCCGGCAATGCCCGCCGCGCCCTTCAACACCCTGCGTCGTCCCACTCCGTTACCAAACTTGCGAGCCATCTTCCCCTCCTTCAGTCAATGTCCGAGGACGTGCACGTCCTCGGGCTTCCACGACAGAACCACGGATTGGCCAGGCGCCACCGGCGACGCGTCGAAGCGCGCCTCCGACACCACGGCCGAGAGAGTTTCCAGGCCGGCCACTTCGATGCCGACCTGTACCGTCGCGCCGAGATACTCGACGGACCGCGCCACACCCTGGAGCGACGAGGCGCCGATCTCAGCCGTCCCGCCGGTCTGCACCGTCATGCGGTCGGCGCGGATGGCGACCAAGGGCGAATCCCCGTTGGCGCGCGCCACCGCCGCCGGAATGACATTGTGGCCGCCGATGAACTTCGCGACGAACGACGAAGCGGGTCGATTGAAGACATCACGCGCGGTGCCAGCTTGTTCGATCTTGCCGCGATTCATCACCACCACGAGGTCGGCCAACGCCATCGCCTCATCCTGGCTGTGCGTGACGTGAATGAAGCTGATACCGAGCCGCGTCTGCAGCGTCTTCAACTCCTCGCGCATTTTTATGCGCAGGAATGGGTCGAGCGCCGACAACGGCTCGTCGAGCAGCAGGACCTGCGGATCGGTGATCAGCGCCCGCGCCAGCGCCACCCGCTGCTGCTGGCCGCCCGAGAGCTGGGCCGGCAGGCGGCTGGCGTAGGGCTCCATCTGAACCCGCCCCAGCATCTCCCGCGCCCGCGCCCGTCGGGTCTCCTTGTCGACACCGCGCATCTTGAGGCTGAAGGCGACGTTGTCGGTGCAGTCGAGATGCGGAAACAGCGCATAGCTCTGGAACATCATGGCCGTGCCGCGCGCCGCCGGCGGCAGATGGGTGATGTTCTCGCTGCCCAGGATGACATCGCCCTCGCTCGCCTCCTCGTGGCCGGCCATCATGCGCAAGGTCGTGGTCTTGCCACAGCCCGACGGCCCCAGCAGGCAGCAATAGGTGCCGGCCGGAATGCGGAGGTTGATGGAATCGACCGCGACGGCCTCGCCATAGCGCTTGGTCAGGGCAACGAGTTCAATGTCAGGCTGTGTCGCCATGGTCCTCTCGGAAGCAAGCCCCATGCCAGCACTGTAAAATAGCTGGGGAAAATAGCTCTGGCCAATGGCGCAAGTCTTGCTGACCTTTGGCAGTGGGATTTCCCAAGGAGCGAAACGAATGCGATTGATCGGCGTCGATGTCGGCGGAACGTTCACCGACCTGGTCTATGCCGACACGGATGCCGGCCGGACCGCCGTCCACAAGATCTCGACCACACCGGACGATCCCTCGCGCGGCGTCGTGCAGGGGCTCATGGCGCTCTGCGACAAGTATGGGATCCCGCGTGAGACTATCGACACGGTGTTCCACGGCACGACCATCGCCACCAACGCCATCCTCGAACACGACGGCGCGGTCACCGGCATGATCACCACCGGTGGCTACCGCGACATCCTGCACATCGGTCGCCACCAGCGGCCACAACACTATTCGATCATGCAGGACATCCCCTGGCAGGACCGGCCGCTGGTCAAGCGTCGCCACCGCAAGACGGTGACGGAGCGGCTGGTGCCGCCCAAGGGCGAGGTGCTGGAGGCGCTCGACGAGGAAGGCGTGCGCCAGGCGGTGCGCGAGCTGAAGGAGGCCGGCGTCGAGGCTATCGCCATCTGCTTCCTGTTCTCCTACCTCGACTCCGCTCACGAGGCGCGCGCCATGGAAATCGTACGCGAGGAATATCCGGCCTGCTTCGCCACGACCTCTTCCTCGGTGTCGCCGCAGTTCCGCGAATTCGAGCGCTTCACCACGACGGCAATGAACGCCTTCGTGGGGCCCAAGGTGCGCAACTACGTGACGCGCCTAGAGTCCGAGATCGAAGCCTCGGGCTTCAAGGCCGATCTCCGCATCATGGCCTCGAACGGCGGCGTGGCGACGCCCGCCATGGTGGCCGAGCGGCCGGTGCTTACCCTTCTTTCAGGTCCGGCGGCGGGCGTGATCGGCGGCGACTGGGCAGGCGACCTGTCGGGCCGGCGCAACCTCATCACCTTCGATGTCGGCGGCACCTCGGCCGATATCGGCATCGTGACCGACGGCGGCTTCGGCGAAGCCACCGCGCGCGACACCTGGATCGCGGGCTTCCCGGTCATGGTGCCGATGATCGACGTCCACACGATCGGTGCCGGCGGCGGCTCGATTGCCCACCTCGACCAGGCCGGCGCGTTCAAGGTCGGCCCACGCTCGGCCGGCGCCGTGCCGGGACCCGCCGCCTACGGCCGCGGCGGCGCCCGCGCCACCGTCACCGACGCCAACGTCGTGCTGGGGCGCCTCGACGGCGGCAACTTTTTGGGCGGCGGCATGTCGCTCGATGAAGTCGCGGCGCGCCGCGTCATCGGCGAACTGGCGCGCGAGCTCGGCCTCACCGACCGTGAGGCGGCGGAGGGCGTGGTCACCGTGATCAACGCCAACATGGCCAACGCCATCAGGTCCAGGACCGTCCAGAAGGGCATCGACCCTCGCAATTACACGCTCGTCGCCTTCGGCGGGGCGGGTCCGCTGCATGGCGCCGAAGTGGCCGAGATGCTGGGCGTCACCGAGGTGATCGTGCCGCCGCATCCCGGCATCACCTCGGCGGTCGGGCTTTTGATCAGCGACCTGCGCTACGACGCCATCCGCACCTCGTTCCAGGTCTCGGGCGCCGCCGACCTCGGGCGCATCAATGCCGACTTCGCGGCGATGGCCAGGGAACTCGCGGGCCGCTTCACCTCGGACGGTATCGATCTCGCCAAGGTCACTTTCGAACGCCGTGGCGATCTCCGTTACGTGGGCCAAGGCTACGAACTCCGCGTGCCCTTCCCCGACGGCACCCTCGACGCGACGACGCTCGCGGTGGCCTTCGAGGCCTTCCACGAGATCCACAAGCGCGAGTACGGCCATCACTTCGCCGAGTCAGCTATCGAGATCGTGAACCTGCGCCTCGTGGGCGCCGCAAGTGCCGCCAAGATCGCCAAACCCACCGCGGGCACGGCGAAATCGGTGGCGGCGGCGCTGGTGCGCAGCGGCATGTGCACCTTCCGCGTCGGGCCCAAACTCGCCGACTATCCCACCGGCTTCTACCGCCGCGAGCTGCTGCCGGTCGGCGAGCGCGTGTCCGGCCCTGCCATCATCCTGCAGATGGATTCGACCACCGTTGTGCCGCCGCACTACACGTTCGAAGCCGATGCTGCCGGCAACCTGATCATCCGCAAAGCGGACGCCTGAGGAGATCGCCATGAGTACAGCCTCGCGCCGCCAGCCCGCACTGAAACCCGACCGCATCGATCCGATCACCAGCAGCGTGATCCAGGGCGCGCTCGAGAACATCGCGGTCGAGATGGGCTATAAGCTGATGCGCATGAGCTACTCCTCGATCATCCGCGAGTCGGAGGATTTTGGTGCGGCGCTGGTTGATGCCGAAGGAAGAGGCCTCGCCGAATCAGCTCAATCCACACCGCTGCAGTCCGGCCCAATCCCGGGCTATGTACGCGGCATCCAGCGCATCCTGGCGGCGCGCGGCGACGTCATCCGGCCGGGCGACGTCATCATGCACAACGACGCCTATTCGGGCGCGAGCCACGGCCCGGATGTCGCCTTCATCGTGCCGGTGTTCGTCGGTGGCCGGCTGATCGCCTTTGCCGCGACCACGGCGCACCATCTCGACATTGGCGCGCTCTCGCCCGGCTCCTGCGGCATCGTCGAGGCGATCGACGCTTATGCCGAGGGCCTGCAGTTCAAGGCGATCAAAGTCTATGATCGCGGCGTCAAGAACGACATGGTCTGGCAGATCGTGCGCGACAACATCCGCGCCTCTGACCTTGTGGTGGGCGACATGGATGCGCAGGTCGCCGCCGCCCGCATCGGCGCGGAGCGCATGGTCGAACTTGTCGAGCGCTACGGCCTCGAAACCTTCCAGCTCGCCTGCATCGCCCTGATGGATCACGCCGAGCGGCTGATGCGCCAGGCCATCGCCAAATTGCCCGACGGTGTCTACCGCGCCGAGACGGCGATCGATGGCTATCTCGATTCGGACGATCCGTCGAAGAAGGAACTGCCGATCGTCGTCACCATCACCAAGAAGGACGATTCACTCGTCGTTGACCTCACCGGCACCGCGCCGCAGGTGCCCGATCGACCGATCAACATGCCGCTCGAAGGCACCGCCGACATCGCGATCTGGCTCACCATCCGCTCGGTGCTGCTCGACACCGAGATCCACGGCCACATCCCGGTGAACGCGGGCCTCATCCGTCCAATCACCATCGTGGCGCCCAAGGGCTGTCTCGCCAACCCGACCTTTCCGGCGCCCACCATCGCTCGCTTCTGTCCCGGCAATCAGCTCGCCGACACGGTGATGAAGGCGCTGTCGCACGCCATGCCGGGCAACGTCTCGGCCGGCATCGGCAATTTGAAAGTGATCGCCTTCTCCGGCCTGAAGGACGAGACGCACTGGGTGCATATGGAGATCTTCGAGGGCTCCTATGGCGGGCGCCTCGGCAAGGACGGCATGGATGCCGTCGACACGCTCTACGCCAACACCCGCAACAACCCGATCGAGGACATCGAAACCCACCTGCCGCTCCGCGTGCTGCGCTACGAGTTGCGCCAGGACGTGAGCGGCGCCGGCAAGTGGCGTGGCGGCCTGGGCTCGATACGCGAGTTCGCCTTCCTCAGCGACGGTGGCGCCTCGGTCGAAGGTGAAGGCCATCGCTACCGCCCCTGGGGATTCCTGGGCGGCAGCGAAGGCATGCCGGCCAAGCTCGATCTCGTGACGCCCGGCAAGCCCGACCGTGCGCTGCCCTCCAAGGTGCCGCACATGAACATCGGCACCGGCGGTCGCTTCGTCTGCTACGGCCCGGCCGGCGGCGGCTACGGCAATCCGTTGGAGCGCGACACGGTCAAGGTGGCCGATGACGTGATGGACGGAATGATCTCGGTCGAAACGGCGCTTCGGGACTATGGCGTCGTAGTTTCGGCAGAGGGCGTGGTCGATACAGCTGCAACGGCGAAGGCCCGCGCCCGGCAATGAAGCCTTGACCTGATTTCCTCTATACTGGACGTTACGTCCGTTATATTGGAAGTCGGGAATGACAATCAACGACCGCATCGCCGCCCGCGTCCGCCAGATCCGCACCGACCGCGGCCTGTCGCTCGAGGCGTTGGCCGAGGCCTCGGAGGTCAGCCGCTCGATGATCTCGCTGATCGAGCGCGGCGAGAGCAGCGCCACCGCCGTCGTACTGGAAAAGCTCGCGGCCGGCCTCGGCGTACCGCTGGCCTCGCTCTTCGATGCGCCCGCCGCACCGGCCGATCCCGTCTCGCGCCGGGCCGCGCAAGTCGAATGGCGCGACCCCGGTTCGGGCTACCGGCGGCGCAACGTCTCGCCGGGCGGCTTCCCCTCGCCCATCCGGATCGTCGAGGTGAATTTTCCGCCGGGTACGCGCGTCGCCTACGAAACCGGGGCGCGGCCCGGCGTCACGCATCAGCAGGTCTGGGTCCTGCAGGGCACGATCAAGGTCATGCTGGGCCGCGAGCGCTTCGACCTAGCCGCCGGCGATTGCCTGGCGATGGTCCTCGACCGCCCGATCGCCTATCACAATCCGACGGCGAAGCCCGCCCGCTATGCCGTGGTCATCGTCTCGGACAACCGCGGCTGAGCGGATGGACATCACCGACGTCGCCGCCGCCCTGCTGAGCGCGCTGCTGCACGCCGGCTGGAATGCCGCGGTGAAGGCCAACCGCGATCCGGCGCGAGCAATGACGGCGCAGATGCTGCTGGGCGCGATCCTGGTCGTGCCGGCGCTGCTGTGGTCCGGACTGCCCACCCCGGCGGCATGGATCTGGATCGTGGCCTCCACGCTCATGAACGTGCTCACGATCGCCGCCCTGCTGCGCGCCTACGAGCTGGGTGGCTTCGGCCTCGTCTATCCCGTCATGCGCGCTGTGGCGGTACTGCTGGTCGTGCCGATGGCCGCCGTGCTCACGGGCGAAAAGTTCGGGCCGGCGGCGTTCGCCGGCATTGTCGTGATCGCCCTCTCGCTGGGTGTGCTTGCCCTCGACGCGATGCGCGATCGGGCCGTTACCCTGAAAGCGCTGGCCTGGACGCTGGCGGCCGGCCTCGGCACCGCCGCTTATATAATGTGCGATGCGCAGGGTGTGCGCGCGTCGGGAAATCCCTGGGCCTATGGTTTCGTCGTCTCGATCACCAACGCGGCGGCCATGTGCTGGCGACAGCGGCGCCAGGCCCCGCCGTGGCGTCAGCTGGACGGACAATGGCTCGCGACGCTCCCGATCGCGATAGCGTCGATGGCGTCATACCTTCTCATCCTGTGGGTCTGGAACCATGCCCCGATCGCGCCGGCCGCCGCACTCCGCGACACCAGCTCCATCTTCGCTCTGCTGATCGCCGTCGCCTGGCTGAAGGAACCTTTTACGCGGCTGCGCATCGTGGCTGTGCTGATGGCCGCGGCCGCGGTGCCGCTACTTCGCCTGGGGTGAACGGACCGCCCCTAGTAATCCCACTCCATCTTGACGCCGACGCGCCCGTTGGAGTCTGCGCCGACGTCGCCCTCGACCTTCACATTGTCGAGGACCTGGACCTCGACGACGCCGCGGCTCGAGGTGCCGGCGGCGCCCTGGCGCGCGCCGACATAGACGCCCGGCGCCACGTAGCGACCGGCTTCGACGGAAACGGAGCTGGCGCCGGTTGCCTGGGCGGGGCTGGCCGACGAACCTGACGAGCCGACGCTCAGGCGGTCGAGACCCATCCCGCGGCGCAGGCGGCCGATCACACTGTCGCCGGGCGAGTTGCCGGTGAGCTCGGCCAACGCCTGGGCCACCTGCACCAGTTCGAAGCCGCTGAGGCTCGATGCGGGCTTGCCGAAGATCAAGAGCGCCATCGCCTCGTCGGGCGGCAGCGCCGGCGCCGAGGTGATGGCGATGGCGGGCGCGCGTGATGTGCCGGTGATCGCGACACCGATGGTGGTCGACTGCACGCTGGTGCTCGCCAGGAAATCGAGTCGCGGGTCGATGGCGTCGAGGTTGTCGAGGGTGACGATGCCGCGGCTGAAGGTGAGACGACGGCTGCCCAGCGTGAAGTCGCCGCGCCGCAGCGTCAGGCCGCCGACGACGGAGGGCACTGCCGGCGTGCCGCCGACCTGCACGCGGCCGCCCATTTCCGCATCGAGCCCGCGGCCGCGCACGAACACCGCCTGCGGCGCGTTGATCGTGAGCGCGAGCCGGATCGGCGTGGCGTTAGGTGACGGCGGCGTCCGGCGCTTCTGCCCCGGTGGCGCGGCCGCGACGGATTTAGGCGCGCCGGGCCTGTTGATCTCGCGCACCTCGAGCGCGGGATAGTCCACCGACTGCGCCGCCCCGACGGCGATCTCGGCGCGGTCGATGGTGATCGGCCCCGCGATGTCGATGCCGCCCCCCGTCGACCCGGTGACTTTCACGTCGCTCGACACGGTGGCGACGAGATCGGGGCGGCTGACCAACAGCGCCCGGCGGCTGGCGACGGCGAGATCGAGTCCCAGTCCCTTCGGTCCGTCGAACCGCAGGCTGCCGCTCACCGTCACGCTGCCGCTGCCGCCGGTCTGGAAGGCGAGCCGCTGCACCTGCAGTGTCTCGCCCTGCATCACCAGGCGGCCCTCGCCGCCACTCAGCCGCAGGCCCGACTCCGGCAAGGCGATGGTGCCGCCCGCGAGATCGATTGTGCCGCTGCCGGAAATTTTGTCGCCGCGGATGTCGAGCGTCACATTGGGCCGCAGCGTGCCGGCGACGCCACGGATGTCGTTGCCGAGAAGCGGCCCAAAAGGCGCGACATCGAGCGTGCCCGAGATCGCGGCACTGGCCGAGAGCGCCGCCGCGCCTTGGGGCAGTGTCGCCTTCGCCTTCAGCGCAAGCCGTGTCGCGCCGCCGGCCCCCAGGGTCGCATCGACGGTCGCCTGACGCCCGACCAGCGAGCCCGTGCCTTGCAGGGCAATCGGCGGCAGCAGCGCGGCGTCCTTGCGGCGCAGCCGGAGGTTCGATGCAGTGTAGGTGGCGTCGACGCGCGGCGCGTCCATCGCCCCCTGCACCCGCAGCTTGGCCTGCAGCGTGCCGTCGAGTCCTGCCCCTGGTGCAAAGGCATCGATCAGCGACAGCGGCAGCGCCGCCAGCTCGAGCTGCAGGTCGCTTGCCGCGGGATCGACCACGCCGCGCACGGCGAGCCGGCCGCCGCCCAGCCGCAAGGTCGCCGGCACGACCGTGATCCGCGCACCGGCGATCGTCACGCGGGCCGGTGCCGCGAGTGCGACCGGTACACCGTCGTAGCGAGCATCGAGCCGCGACAGCGCGATGCGGATCTGCTCGCCCGCCAGCTCGACCTTGGCGGCGACGGTCCCGCTTGCCCGCGCCCCCGTGGCCTGCAGCGCTATGTCGAGTCCGTTCCGGTCGCCCTTGATCGTGCCGTTGATGCCATTCAGGCCGGCAGCCCCGGTGACGCGACTGGTCTTGAGCGAGGCGTCCGTCCTGGCGATGCCGGCGGGATCGTCGATCGTGCCGGCGAGGTCCAGCGCGCCGATTGCCATGCCGCCGCTCCGCAGATCGGCGCCCTGTACCCGCACGTCGAGCTGGCCGACCGACGAGCCTGGATCGGCCTTCACCTCGGCGTCGAGCGATCCGGCAAGGTCGGTGCCGATCAGGGTTGCTATCTCCTGCAAGTTCGTCATCCGGAGCCGCGCGTGACCGGAGGTGCGCGCTTCGGTAACGGCGAGATCGGCGACGTCCAGCACCGCGCTCGCCCAGTTTCCCTGGAAGGTCGGCACCACGACGACGCCCGCCGCATCGCGCGCGAACCGTCCGCTCAGCGACAGAGCCTGGCCCACGAGATCGCCGCTCGCCTCGACCGTGCCGCGCGCCGCGCCTGTCGCCTCGAGGGTCGTCGTGGCGGCAAGCGATAGTCGTTGTGACGCAAGTTGGCCGCGCCTGAGGTTGCGCACGTCCGTCTTCAGCTTGAGCTCGGTCTCCTGGCCGAAGCCGACGGTGGCATTTGCCGTGAGGGCGCCCTCCACCTCGGACTGCAGGACGCCCAGTTTCGGCAGGTCGAGCGCAAGGTCGAGCGTGCCGGCCGGGCCGCGACCACGACCTGCCACCGTAAGGACGCCGCCTTCGCTGGCGACTCGCACGTCGGCCAACGACCACGACTCGTCGCGCTTCAACGACGCCGAACCGGCGAGGCTGACGGTGGGTGCCACGAGATCGTGCGGCACCCCGGGGGCGCCGAAGTCGCCGAGCGTGCCCTGCCAGCCCAGCGCGAGATCGCCGGCCTCGCTGCGCGCCGTGAAGTCGATCGCAGCACTGCCCGTCAGCGGTTGTTCCGCGAACGCCGACAGGGGCGCGACGCTCGGCAGCGCCACGTTGGCCTTGGCCTGGCCGGTCCGTGTCGCGACGACGTAGGAACCGGCGCCCTTCACCGACGCGAGCGGCGAGCCGAGATCGAACTGCTCGACCGCGAGCGCCCCGTCGCGTAGCGCGAGTCGCGCGCCGAGTGTCAACTTGCCGGAGGGTGGCAGGCGTGGATCGAGCGCCGCCAGCGCGAGATCATCGGCGCCGCCCTCCAGCAGGACAGCGCCCCCGGGCCGGGTCGCGAGCGCGCGCAGATCGGCTGTCACCTGCAGGCGGAGACCGCGCCAGCCAACGCCGCCCAACAGCGCGCCGAAGGCGCCCGGCTCAATGGCGTCCAGCGTGGCCGTGGCCTGGAGCCGGTCGGCCGCGCGGTCGTAGCGCCCGGAGGCGACGATGCCGAGCGACCCCGCGGTAAGTTTGGCCTCGGTCAAGGTCACCAGCGCGTCGTCAACGGTCGCGTCGGCGGTGAGCGAGCTCGGCCCGCGCGCGGCGTCGGCAAGCGGGCCGGGCGGCAGGCCGGGGCCGGCGGCTTCGAGCCGGACGGAGACAGCCGTCGAGGTCCCTCTCGGCTCCCAGGTCGCCTTGCCGGTTGCCGTCGCGGCATCGCCCGCCGAGAGAGAGAGTTCGGCACTGCCGGCCGTCGCATCGCCGCGTGCGGCGAGCCTGAGGCCGACGCGGTCCAACTCCGGCCTCTCCAGCAGCGCCGCCACCACGCCACCCTGCCCTTCGTTGAGTGCGATCTCGCCGTCGACGGTGCGCCGGCCGGCGTCGAAGCGGATGTCCGCGGTGAGGTGTCCGGTCCTGCCGTCGGTGCGATCGCCCTTCAGGCGCAGCCTGCCCTCCGCCAGGTCGGCCGGCAGGAACGCGTTGCCGTCCAGGCGCCAGCGCGAGTCGGCGCGCGCAAGTGCTGCGGCGACATGGAGATGGTCGACCGACAGCGCCTGCAGGTCGATGCCCAGCGGCAGCCGCGGCGATTGGAGCTCGGCCGGCGTCGCCTCGGCGGCTTTTGGAGGCTCAGGCGCGCGCAGGAGATCGATGCGGGCCGCCGAGAGGGTCTCGATGCGCAGGCGGCCCGACAGCAGCGACGCGAACGACCACTTAAGGTGCGCATCGGCCACCGTGAGCCACGGCCCGCTCCGGTCGGCGAGCTCGATCCGCGCCAGGCGAAGGTCGGTGGGGAAGAAGCCCGTGACGCCGCCGAGCTCGACACGGCGTTCTTCGGTCGAGGCGGCAGCCGACAGCGTCGATGCCAGCACGCGCTGGCCAGGTGGCGTCTGGAGGAACCCGAACGCGAGCACCAGCAGGCCCGCCACGACGCCCGCCCCGGCCAGCAGGAGACGGCGGCCGCGCATCAGAACGACTGCCCGAGGCTGACATAGACGCCGAACGGCGGATCGCCCTCGCGCCGATTGAGCGGGAGGCCGATATCGAGCCGGATCGGGCCGAAGTCGGTGTAGTAGCGGAGGCCGGCGCCGGCGCCGACCCGCGGCGCGAACAGCGAGAAGTTGGGCAGGTAGTCGGGATAGGCGCTGCCGGCATCGACGAAGGCCACGGCGCCGAATGATTTGCCGATGCGCTGGCGCAGTTCCACGCTCGCTTCGACAACACTGGCGCCGCCCAGGGGATTGTTGAAGGCGTCGCGCGGGCCAGCGCTTTGATAGACGAAGCCGCGTACCGAGCCGCCGCCGCCTGCATAGAACAGCTTGTCGGGCGGGATGCCGCCGATGCTGATGGCGGGCTCGGTGCCGAACGAGGCGCGCGTCGCCAGCACGGTGCGTCCGGGCTCGGCCATGGCGAAAGAGCTCAGGTCGAAATAGCTGCGGCCCGTCAGCCGTATGATGGTGAAGAAATCGCTACCCGGTCCGACATCGACCCACGGCGTGACGTCGAGCTGGATCCTGTACCCGCGGGTCGGATCGAGGTCGCTGTCGGCCTCGTTCAGCAGCACCGCTGTCTTCAGACCGATCAGGTTGTAGGGCATGGTGATGCCGTTGCGCGTGATTTGCGCAATCTCGCCCGCCAGGCCCGCCCGCACCTGCCAGTGGGGCGAGATCGTGCGGTCGATGCCGGCGTAGGCCGTCACGGCGTTGCGCGTGTAGGCATCGAGCACTTCGCGCAGCGCCGCCGCTTCGAGGCGCATATCCTGCCCGGCGCGCCACCAGTCGGGCTTGCGGAAGGCGGCGGCAAAGCCGAAGCCGGTATCGAGGATCGCATAGCCCTGGCCGATGTGGTTGATCTCGGCCGACAGGCGCAGGCTCTCGGCCTCGCCGAAGAGATTGCGATGGACCCAGAAGCCGTTGACGGCGAAGCCGAGCTGGGTCTCGTAGCTCACGCCGAAGCCGAAGGAGCGCGACGGCCGGTCGGTGAGATCGACGTCGATCGGCAGCTCGCCGTTGGGATCGAGCGCGGTGGCGGGCTTGATGCGCACGGCATTGAAGACGCCGAGCGAGGTGAGCTTGCCGCGCAGCAGCTCGACCTTGGCGGGGTCGTAAGGCTGGCCTTCGGTGAAGGGCACGCGGCGCTGCAGATAGGTCGTGTCGACCTTCTCCGTGCCCGAGAAGCGCACCTTGCCCATCTTCGCCGTGGGGCCGGGCTCGGCGGTATAGGTGACTTCCGCCTCCCGCGTCGCATGATCGACCACCACCTCGCGCTTGACGGTCGCCAGCGCGTATCCCTGCTTGCGCAATTCGACCAGAACCTTGTCCTGGGCCGCCAGGATCGCGGCGGCATCGGCAGGATCGCCCGGGGCGAGGCCGATCTTGCCGCGATCGACATCGGGCAGCGACACCATCGCACCGGGCGGCCGGATCGCCACCGTGCCGATCTTGTACCTCGGCCCGGTGTTGACGGTCATTGCAATGGAGATCTGCGCGGCGTCCGGCTGTGCCTCGATGGCGTCGAGCGCCGCGGCCTCGGCGATCGGCCGGCCGTCGACGCTGGCCCGGGCTTCGGCATCGTAGAAGCCGCGGGAACGAAGCGCCGTGTTGGCCCTCGACAATACCGCCTGCGCGCCCTGCAGCAGCGCCAGGCTGTCGCCGGTGAGCGGCTGCTCCTTTTCGAAGGTTTCGACGAGGTCCTTGAGATCGGCGCTCATCGTTTCGTCCCCCGTCACGGACAGGGCGATTTTCGCCGTCCGGGCCTGGAGGGGCCCCGAAAAGAGCATGGCCACGAGCAGAAAGGCCGCCAAACCGGCAAGCCGCACGCGCGCAAAGCCTCCGGCCCGCGCCTCACGCTCTGTTCGGCAGTTGACCCTCACAATGACGACACAACGTCGGTCGGCGCGATTGGATGCGTGGCGGCGTGTGGGAATATCGCGCCGCCTGTTGGCAAAAAGCGGCCACTCGTCCATCAAGGCATGATGGATTTCAATCTCAAGGACCGAACCTGCCTCGTCACCGGCGCCAGCTCCGGCATCGGCGCCGGCGTCGTGCAACTCCTGGCGCAACAAGGCGCACGGATCGCCGCGACGGCACGACGTGTCGACAAGATCGAACGCCACGACCAGGTGACGGCGATCGCGGGCGACGTCACCAACCCAGATGATATCGCGCGCATCGCTGCCGAGGCAACACAGACGTTGGGGCCGATCGATATCCTGGTGAACTGCGCTGGCGGCGCGCGCCCGACCGGGCCGGACGCTCCCGACGACGTATGGGAGGAAGCCTTTGCGCTCAACTTCACCGCCGCCCGCCTCCTCACCAAGGCGCTGCTGCCGGCGATGCGCGCGCGCAAGTGGGGCCGCGTCATCAACATCAGCGGCTCGATGGAGCCGCGCAGGCTCAACGCCGCCATGGCGGCCAAGGCGGCGCTGCATCTCTGGGCCAAAGGTCTCTCCTGCGATGTCGCCGCCGACGGCGTGACGGTGAACTCCATCCAGCCCGGCCGCATCAACTCGGAGCAGATCCTGCAGAAGCTCCATCCGACGGAGGAAGCGCGCCGGATCTTCATCGAACGCAACATCCCGATCGGCTACTTCGGCGAGCCCGAGGACATCGCGAACCTCGTCGCCTTCCTCGCCTCGCCCGCGGCGCGCTACATCACCGGTGCCGTGATCCCGGTCGACGGCGGCATGCGCGCCTCCGCGCATTGAACCGCAAACGAGTCAGTTTCGGCGAAAGGCCAAAAGTTGATTTTAGGTCTCTTCGTCTCTTTGGATTTCTAATCGCCGAGTATGATGCGCCCGCAACCGTTTGAAGACCCTGCCAGCTGGTATGTTCGGTCGAGGATCACGCAGAGATTCGTCGATCTGGATCTGCATCCATTCGTCGGCGCGTTCGCGAGCCAAGTATTGCGAAGCGATGGGGATCAAGCGACTGGCTCTCATCCTGATAGTTTATCAGCTTTTCGATGACTCGGCACACTTCAGGGCAGATACCCTTGAGTGTCCGTATGCGGGAATCCTGACAGTGCCTTCACAGGGGCGTGGACCTACAGATGAAAGGAAGGCGGGACGTGAAGCAAAGTTCGGTTAGCCGCCAAATGCGCCTCGGTGTTTTCGTGCAGACCCCCGGTCATCATGTGGGCGGCTGGCGGCATCCCGACGCCACGGTCGAGGGCTGGCCCAACCTCGCGCTGATGCAGCACATCGCCGCTACCGCCGAGTCGGCTAAGTTCGACATGTTCTTCCTGGGCGACGGCTTCGCCACCGGCTACAGCGAGCACCCCTCGACCATCGGCAAGTTCGAGCCGCTGACACTGCTCTCGGCGCTTGCCATGGGCACCTCGCGGATCGGTCTCGCCGCGACGGGCTCGACGACCTACGCCGAGCCCTATCACGTGGCCCGCGGCTTCGCCTCGCTCGATCATCTCTCCGGCGGTCGCGCCGGCTGGAACGTGGTGACGACGGCCTACGACAAGTCGGCCGCGGTGTTCGGCCGCCAGCATCCGCCGCACGCCGAGCGCTATGCGATGGCCGAGGAGTTCGTCGAAGCCTGCCGCGCCCTGTGGGACAGCTGGGACGACGGCGCCTTCACGCCCGACAAGGCGGCGGGCCGCTTCGTGCGGCCGGGCGGCCTTCATGTGCCGGACTTCCGCGGCAAGTACTTCACCGTGACGGGCGCGCTCAACGTGCCGCGATCGCCGCAAGGCCATCCGGTGCTGATCCAGGCCGGCTCCTCCGGCCCCGGCCAGGCGCTGGCGGCGCGCATCGCCGACGTCGTGTTCACGGCGCAGAACGATCTCGCCGAGGCGCAGGCCTTCTATAAAGGCGTGAAAGCGCAACTGATCGGCTACGGCCGAACGGCGGACTCGGCGCGGATCATGCCCGGCGTCATGCCCGTGGTGGGCCGCACCGAGGCGGAGGCGCTAAAGATCTTCGACGAGCTCAACCGCAACATCGACACGGCGCAGGCTTTCACGGTGCTGTCGGAGCGGCTGGGTTCGGACATGTCGGTCCATCCGCTCGACGAACCGGTGCCGGATCTGCCGGAAACCGAGAACCTGAAAAGCCGCGCCGCGCTGCTGCTGAAAATGGCCCAGCGCGACAAGCTCACCCTGCGGCAGCTCTATTATCGCGTCGCGGCGGCGCGCGGCCATCTGCTGCTGATCGGCACGCCCCTCATGATCGCCGACACGCTGGAACGCTGGTTCCGTGCCGGCGCCGCCGATGGTTTCAACGTGATGCCGCCGTTTTTCCCCGGGCAGTTCGACGATTTCGTCGCCGGCGTAGTGCCGCTCCTGCAGGAGCGCGGCCTGTTTCGCAGGGACTATGAAGGCACGACCTTGCGCGACCACCTCGGCCTGAAGCGGCCGGCCGACCGGGCCAGTGCGCCGATCCGACCACGCTGCTAAGGTTCGGCGGCTTCGAGGGGAGAAATCATGGACCGCTGGCTCGGCGCCGCGCTCGACTACATTCCATCGTGGCTGGATTACCAGACGCAGGTCGCGCCCCACTCGGGCTGCCTGCTCGCCGTCGTCCATCGCAGCAAGGTGGTGCTCGAACGGGCGTACGGCGACGCCAATCTCGCCACCGGCGAGAAGCTGACGCCGCGTCACCGTTTCAGGATCGCATCGCACTCCAAGAGTTTCACGTCGGCCGGCATCCTCAGGCTACGCGAACAGCGCCGTCTCAGGCTCGACGACCCGGTCGGCAATTTCGTCGATGGCCTCAACCGGAAGACCGCGCGTGCGACCTTGGCCCAGCTGCTCTCGCATAGCGCCGGCCTGGTGCGCGACGGCGCCGACGCCGGCCAGTTCGACGAGCGCCGCCCCTATCCCGATGCCGACCAGCTCAAACGCGATCTCGCGTCGGGACCGATCATCGACGCCGGCCTGCGTCTCAAATACTCCAACCACGGCTATGCCCTGCTGGGTCTGGTCATCGGCGCCGTCACCGGCGAAGCCTACAACGCCTGGATCGAACGCGAGGTCGTGGGCGCGGCCGGCCTCAAGGAGACCAAAGCCGACATGCCGCTGAAGCGCGGCACGCCGTTCGCGCGCGGCCACAGCACCGATTTCCTGCTCGGCGAAAGGTTGGTCATTCCCGGCACCTATCGCACCAACACCATCGCCGCGGCCGGCGGCTTCGTCAGCACGGCAGCCGACACCGCCCTCTTCTTCAACCAGCTCGCGCCGACCGCCCGGCACAGCATTCTGTCTGCTTCCAGCCGGCGCGAGATGGTGCGCCAACACTGGCGCAACCCGCACTCCAGTATCGAGGGCTACTACGGCCTCGGCATCATGAGCGGCGCGATCGGCGGCTGGCCCTGGTTCGGCCATTCCGGCGGGCTGCTTGGCTATGTCTCGCGCACCGTGACCTTGCCTGCGCACGACCTCACCGTGTCGATCATGTGCAATGCCGCCGACGGCTGGTCGGGCTTCTGGGTGGACAACGCCGTCAACATCCTGCGCACCTTCGCGACCAACGGACCGCCCTCGCGGCGGGTCGACGGCTGGAAGAGCCGCTGGTGGGGCTCGTGGGGCGCGTTCGACCTCGTGCCCATGGGCAACAAGGTGCTCGTCGGCATGCCGGGAATGGGCCATCCGTTCCTCGACACCAGCGAGATCGAGGTCACAGGGCGCGACAGCGGTCGGGTCGCCCTCGGCAATGGCTACGCCAACCACGGCGAGACGGTCCGCAGGGTGCGCAACGCCGCCGGACGGATCGTCGAACTCTGGATCGGCGGTGGCCGCGGCGTCTCGCGCGGCCGCGTCACGGCCGAATTGACCCGGCGTTTTGGGCCGTCCAAGAAACGCAAGTCTCGCCGCTGAGAAAGGAACTCGAAATGAACCGTCTCTGCGTTACGGTACTCATCATCCTGGCAATGATCTCAGCGCCGGCGACGGCCGCCGACTACCCGGCACCGAAGCATGGCGAATGGATCGCGCGGGACTTCAAGTTCCATACCGGCGAGGTGATGCCCGCGCTTCGCCTGCACTACACCACGGTCGGTGAGCCGACCGGCGAGCCGGTGCTGGTCCTGCACGGCACCACGGGCTCGGCCAACTCCATGCTGACGCCCAACTTCGCGGGCGAGCTGTTCGGCGCCGGCCAGCCGCTCGACGCCACCAAGTATTACATCATCATTCCCGACAGCATCGGCCACGGAAAATCGTCGAGACCGTCCGACGGCCTCAAGGCGAAGTTCCCGAAGTACAACTACGACGACATGGTCGATGCCCAGTACCGGTTGCTCACCGAAGGGCTGAATATTCGGCACGTGCGGCTGGTGATCGGCAATTCGATGGGCGGCATGCACACCTGGGTATGGGGCACGAAGTACCCCGACTACATGGACGCGCTGGCGCCGATGGCGTCGCAGCCCACGGCGATGGCGAGCCGCAACTGGATGATGCGGCGGCTGATCATCGATTCGATCCGCAACGATCCCGACTGGAAGGACGGCAACTACACGACCCAGCCGCGCGCCTTCAGGACCGCCAACGTGTTCTTCGGCATCGCGACCAACGGCGGCACGCTTGCCCTGCAGAAGGCGGCGCCCACGCGCGCGGCGGCCGACAAGCTGCTCGACCAGCGGCTGGCAGCGCCGTTCAACGCCGATGCCAACGACTTCCTCTACCAGTGGGAAGCTTCCGGCGACTACGACGCCTCGCCCGGGCTCGGCCGCATCAAGGCCGCGCTGCTGGCGATCAATGCCGCCGACGACGAGCGCAACCCACCGGAGACCGGGGTGATGGAAAATGCCCTGAAGCAGGTCAAGAACGGCCGCCTCTTCCTGATCCCGGCGAGCCAGGACACACGCGGCCACGGCACGACCGGCATGGCCAAATTCTACAAGCAGCCGTTGCTCGAGCTGCTGCAGACGGCACCGAAGGCAGCGAACTAGGCGCAGGCCATCGAGGGAGAGGCCCATGGGGACGGACGACAAGCTCTTCGCGGGATCGATCCCCGAAGTCTATGACCGGTTCCTGGTTCCCCTCATCTTCGAGCCCTACGCGCGTGACCTGGCGGAGCGGATCGCCCGCGCCGAACCCCGGGACATTCTCGAGACGGCGGCGGGAACCGGCGTCCTCACAAGAGCCATCGCCTCACGGCTGCCCGCGCACACCCGCATCGTGGCGACCGATCTCAATCAGCCGATGCTCGATCAGGCCGCGGCGCGGCAAGCCCCGCCGGATCGCGTGACGTGGCGGCAGGCCGACGCGCTCGCCCTGCCGTTCGAGGATCGGGCCTTCGATGTCGTCGCCTGCCAGTTTGGCGTCATGTTCTTTCCCGACCGGGTCAAAGGCTATGGCGAGGCCCGCCGTGTCCTCAGGCCGCGTGGCCGTTTCCTGTTCAACGTCTGGGACCGGATCTCCGACAACGAATTCGCCGACGTCGTGACCGGGGCATTGGCCATGGTCTTTCCGCAGGATCCGCCCTTGTTCATGGCCCGCACGCCGCACGGCCATCACGACGTCCGGAAAATCCGCGAGGAGCTGGCCGCCGCAGGGTTTACCGACGTTTCGATCGAAACGGTCGATCACAGGAGCAGAGCCCCCTCGCCGCGGGATGCCGCCGTCGCCTACTGCCAGGGAACGCCGCTCCGGAACGAGATCGTGACCCGTGATGCCTCGCGCCTCGACGCCGCGACGACTGCGGCGACAGAGGCCCTCGCGCGCCGGTTTGGCAGCGGACCGATCGACGGCCGCATTAGGGCGCATGTGATCGTCGCCACGGGCTGACCGGCGAGGATGTGTGCTGCCCCGATGACGCTGAGGCCTTGATCCGGCCTACAGTTTGGACAAGTCCATTGCAGGGTCGTATTTCGCGCCCTCAACGTCCTTCGTGATGGCCTGCCCGCAAATCACCTCACCGCTCTTGCCGTTGAAGGTCAAGGTCGGCTGGCCGTAGAGCTGCCATCCGCGATTGAGCGCCTCGGTCACGCGATAGCAGAAGGCGGCATCGTCCTTGCCAGTGAGGTATCGATAGACTTCCATGGCGCCCTCTCCAATCGTGTGGGCGGTGGTTGTAACGCCGCGAGGCGGGCAAGGTCGAGCGCAGACCATGGAGGCACGGGTGGCAAGCACCAAGATCAGGATCGGAATCCTGGGCGCGGGCACGATGGGCGCCATGCACGCCGCGGCCTACGCCGGCGTGGCGGGCGTCGAGATCGTCGGCGTCTTCGCCCGTGATCTTGAACGCGCCCGTTCGGTCGCAGCCCTTTGCGGTGCCGCACCCTTCACCGATGCGGATGCGTTGATCCGCCATGCCGCCGTCGATGCCATCGATGTCTGCCTGCCGAGCCCAGTCCACGCCGCCTTCGTTGTTCCGGCGCTGGAGCACGGCAAGCATGTGTTCTGCGAGAGCCCGCTGGCGCTTCGCCTCGACGAGGCGCAGCAGATGCGCGACGCGGCCCGTCGCGCCGGCCGCCTGCTGCAGGTCGGGTTGCTCATGCGCTCGGTCACCGCCTACGCCCACCTCCGGGACGCGGTCTCGTCGGGCGTGCACGGCCGCCTGCTCAGCCTCGCGACCTGGCGGTTGGGCTCCTACCTCCGGCCCGGCGGCCCTGATCGCAAGACGCACTACGGCGATCCCTCGACCGAGCTGATGACCTTCGATTTTGACGCGGCCCAGTGGTTGATGGGCCGGCCGGCGCGGCTGTCGGCCAGCGCCGTGCGGATGGCGGATGGGACACCGGGGGAGATTTCGACGCTGCTCGCCTGGGACGACGGTCGTCATGCCATGATCGCCGCCAGCGGTATCATGCCTGTCGGCTCGCCTTTCTCGACCGGCTTCCGCGCCCTGTTCGAGCACGCGGCCTTCGAGCTTCGGATGGTGTTCCGGGGCGGAGGGCCGCCGGAAAGCGCTTTTACGATCGTCGACGAGACCGGCCGGCCCGCACCTGTCGTGGTCCAGGGGCGCAATCCCTACGAGGTCGAACTGCGGCGTTTCGTCGACTGCATAAACGGCCGCGCTAATCCTGAGTTGCTCGACGTGGACCGGGCGATCGAAGCGCTGGAGCTGTCGCTCGCCACGCAGCGGGCGCTGGCCGAAGGCCGTATGATCGGGATCGGGGCCGCGCATAGCGAACCAGGCGGCTTGGCGCCATAAGGCAGCTCACCTATGCTGACGACCATCAAAATGCCGCGCGAGGGCCGGGAATGTCACAAGGCATAAGTCACCGGAGCTACGTCAGCTACATCGACAAGAGCCGCGAGTATTACCAGGCCCAGGGCTACGAACGGCCATACCGGTGGGCGCATTACGAAGACGTCCCCTTCGCTCGCCTCGCCAAGGCGCTGTCCCAATGTCGCCTTGGCGTGGTCACCACCGCAGATCTCGGCCCCAGCACCGCGCCGCGCGCCACGAAGCTCTACACCGCTCCGAATGCCGACGGCGGCCACCTCTTCACCGAGAAATCGTGGGACCGCGAAGCGACCCACACCAACGACCCGGAAACCTATCTGCCGCTGGCGCGCCTCGGGGAACATGCCGCCGCCGGCCACATCGGATCGCTCAATCCGAGGTTCTACGGAGTGCCGACCGACTACAGCCAGCGGCTGACCCTCGAGCACGATGCCCCTCAGGTCGAGGCATGGATGCGCGAGGACAATATCGACGCGGCCCTCCTCGTTCCTCTTTGACCCGTCTGTCACCAGACCGTGAGTCTGGTCGCGCGACACCTGGAGGCAGCCGGCATTCCGACGGTCATCGTCGGATCGGCCAGGGACATCGTCGAGGAATGCGGCGTGCCACGCTTCCTGTTCGTCGACTTTCCCCTGGGCAATCCCTGCGGCAAGCCGTGGGACGTCGAGATGCAAGGCAGGATCACGGGCGGTGCGCTGGACCTGCTGGAACGTGCCTGGCTGCCGCGCACGACCGTGCAGCGCCCCGAGACATGGGCTGAGGGCGAAGCCGACGAGCGGTGGCGGAAGCGCTTCATGTGGGTGGGCGACGACAACCGCGAGGCGCTGGCAAGGGCCGGGGAAGCCCGGCGACGGGCGCAGACAGGCCGGCGCCAAGGCAACGAGGCAGCCGAATAGGGCACCGTCGTGCCTTCGTGCTCGTGCTGGCACTGCAAGCACCCGAGAGCGATTCTTAAATTTACAGGATCAGCCGATTCTGGGTATATTTTCATATAGCTTGGAGTTCTTCATTCCGGCTTCGACGCCCGGCGGATTTTCCGACCGGGCGCTTTCATTTCCCAAACCGCGAGAGTGAAATGACCGACGTTTCCCGACGGCGCGCGTTTGCACGCGTGCGCGACCGCTTCCTGAAACTTCTGAGGCAGGGCCGCTCGGTCCGGGCCGCGGCGGATGCGGCCGGTGTGCCGCGGTCCAGCCTCTACAAATGGCGCGAGACTCGGCCCGAATTCGCCGCGGCCTGGCGCCGGTGCCGGGCCGGCGGACGCCTCCTGCCCGCCCGCCGAAGGCGCCGGCGCCACCGCCCGAATGGATCGAAATCCCGGGCCAGGGCCGGCGGCATATCTCGACCGTCGGTCGCCAGACAGGTGGTCCGTAAAGTGGTCCATGAAATGGTCCACGGGGGCCGATCGCGACAGAACACGCATTCTGAAAGCCGTGCTCGAGAATCCGTGGCACGCGCCGCGGCGTTTCCACCGTCGAATCAAGGCCTTGGCCGGCAAATCCGGACACCCATCGCGAACAAACAACACCCTTTCAGGCGAGGCTCGAAATGGTCCACTTCATCCCTTGTGCCGGGCCCCCGGACTCCTGATATAACGCCCCCGAGGGGCCGGTGTGGGCGGAGCAGTCGCCAACCCGGTCAGATCCGGAAGGAAGCAGCCGTAACGAATTCGCTTCGGGTCATGCCGGTCTCTCACCTGTTTCCCCGCGCACGCCGTCGCGGGGACGGGACGCCCAGGCGCGACGACCGCCGGGACTTAAGGGGCCACGGCGTTTGAGCGGGTGATCGCCATGGCGCAAGCCACCAAAGGCACTGGCGACAAGACCACTGGCGACAAAGCCACCGCTGACAAGGCTGGCGAAAAGGCGCTTCCCTACCGCGTCCTCGCCCGCAAATACCGACCCACCGATTTCACCACCCTGGTCGGCCAGGAGGCGATGGTGCGCACCTTGCGCAACGCCATTGCGTCGGGCCGCATCGCGCACGCCTTCATGCTCACGGGCGTGCGCGGCGTCGGCAAGACCACGACCGCCCGCATCATCGCCCGGGCGCTGAACTGCGTCGGCGCCGACGGCAAGGGCGGCCCGACGGTCGATCCCTGCGGCGTCTGCGACAACTGCAAGGCCATCACCGAAGACCGCCACGTCGACGTGATCGAGATGGACGCGGCCTCGCGCACCGGCATCGACGACGTGCGCGAGCTGATCGAGGGCGTGCGATATCGCCCCGTGTCGGCTCGCTACAAGGTCTACATCATCGACGAAGTGCACATGCTGTCGGAGAAGGCCTTCAACGCGTTACTCAAGACGCTGGAAGAGCCGCCGCCGCACGTGAAGTTCCTGTTCGCCACCACCGAGATCCGCAAGGTGCCGGTGACGGTGTTGAGCCGCTGCCAGCGCTTTGATCTGAAGCGCGTGCCGCTGGACGTGCTGGTCGAGCATTTCGGCAAGATCTCGGCCACCGAGAAGGTCGAGATCTCACCCGAGGCGCTGGCGCTCATCGCCCGTGCCGCCGACGGTTCGGTGCGCGACGGTCTCTCCATGCTCGACCAGGCGATCGCCCACGGCGGCGGTGTCGTGGATGCCGCGCAAGTGCGCGACATGCTGGGCCTGGCCGACCGCAGCCGGGTGCTGGAACTGTTCGAGAAGACCATGCGCGGCGATGCGCCCGCGGTGGTGGCGTCGCTGGGCGAGATGCACGATTCCGGCGCCGATCCGGTGGTCATCCTGCAGGACCTGCTCGAACTCACGCACTGGGTGACGCGGCTGAAAGTGGCGCCCGAGGCCGCCGCGGGTTCGGCCGACAGCGAACGCGCGCAGGGCCTGGCGATGGCGGCCAAGCTCTCCATGGCCTCGCTCACGCGCGCCTGGACGCTCTTGATGAAAGGCCTGCAGGAGACTCTGAGTGCTCCCTCGCCACTGCGCGCCGCCGAAATGGCGCTGATCCGGCTCTGCTACGTGGCCGATCTTCCTTCACCCGCCGATGCGATCAAGTCGTTGCAGACCGGTGCGCCCACCAATGGCGCCGGTGCTCCGGCGCCGCGCGGTGGCGGAGGCGGCGGCGGTGCGGCGGCGCGTCTGGCGACACAGCCGGTCTCCGCCATGGGCCAACCGGCCGAGGCGCTGCCGGCGCCCAAGAGCTTCACCGAGGTGGTGGCGCTGTTCGAAACCAAGCGCGAGGCCCGACTGGTCAATTATCTCATGCACCACGTGCACGAGGTGCGGTGCGAACCCGGCCTGATCGAGTTCAGGCCCGAGCCGCAGGCGCCACCCGATCTCGCGCACCGCCTGAGCGATTGCCTGAGCCGCTGGACCGGCCGGCGCTGGATCGCCTCGGTGTCCAGCGATGCCGGCAAGCCGACGCTGGTCGCCCAGAAGGCCACCAAGGCTGACGATCTGCGCGGCCAAGCCGAGGTCAATCCCGTGGTCCAGGCCATCCTGAAAACCTTCCCCGGGGCGAAGCTCGAGACGGTGCGCCGCAAGGGCGAGCAGACCTCTCTTCTCGCGGGCCTCGCGGGCCCTCCCGGCGAGGAGCCGCCACTGCCTGAGGAATACCCCGCCGACGACGACATTCCGGAAAGCGAGTTCTGATGTTCGACAAACTGAAAGATCTCGGCGGCCTGATGCAGCAGGCGCAGGCCATGCAGCAGAAGATGCAGGAAATGCAGGCGACGCTGGAGCGGCTGGAGATCGTCGGCACCTCGGGCGCCGGCCTGGTGAAGGTGACGGTGAACGGCAAGAACGAGACGCGTCGCGTCGAGATCGATGCCTCGCTGTTCGTGCCGGCCGACAAGGGTGTAGTCGAGGACCTGGTGGTGGCCGCAGCCAACGACGCGCGGACAAAGGTCGAGCAGGTGGTGCAGGAGCAGATGAAGAGCATCACCGGCGGGCTGCCGCTGCCCCCGGGCTTCAAACTTTAGATGATCGGTCCGGAGATAGAGCGCTTGATCCAGTTGCTGGGCCGACTGCCCGGCCTCGGCCCGCGCTCCGCCCGCCGCGTGGCGCTTCACCTCCTGAAGAAGCGCGAAACCCTGATGCAGCCGCTCAGTGCCGCGCTCGGCGATGCCGCGCGGGCGATCCGGGCCTGCTCGACGTGCGGCAACCTCGACACCGTCGATCCCTGCTCGATCTGCGCCGATCCCAAGCGCGACGCCGGGTTGCTGTGCGTCGTCGAGGACGTCGGCGACCTCTGGGCGATGGAGCGTGGCAAGATATTCCCCGGCCGCTATCACGTTCTGGGCGGCTCGCTGTCGGCGCTCGACGGCATCGGCCCCGACGAACTCAACATCGCAGCGCTTGTGAAGCGCGTCGGTGCCGGCGGCATCCGCGAAGTGATCATGGCGACCAATGCCACCGTCGACGGCCAGACCACCGCCCACTATCTCGCCGAGCGCCTGGCCGAGCTCGACGTGCCGCTGACGCGCCTCGCCCATGGCGTCCCGGTCGGTGGCGAACTCGACTGGCTGGACGACGGCACGCTGGCGACCGCCCTGAAAGCCCGGCGCGCCCTTTGATGCCCGACCGTCGATGAGCGCCGAAACCCTTGCCGCAATGGCCGTGGCGCTCGGCGCAGGGTGGGCAAGCGGGCTCAACGCCTATGCAGCCGTTTTGGTCCTGGGCACGGCGGAGCGCCTGGGTCTCGTCAGTCTGCCGGCCGATCTGCAGGTGCTGGCCTCACCCTGGGTCCTGGGTGTGGCGGCACTGCTGTTCGCGCTCAATTTCCTCGCCGACAAGATCCCTTATGTCGACAGCATCAACGATGCCCTGCAGACCTTCGTGCGCATTCCCGCGGGCTTCCTGCTGGCCTACGGCGCGGCGGGTGGGCTCAGCCCCGAGGTCGCGGCCATCGCCGGCCTCCTGGGCGGCACCCTGGCCGCGGGAACGCATATCGCCAAGACCGGCTCACGGGCCCTCATCAACACCTCGCCCGAGCCCTTCAGCAACATCGCCGTCTCGCTCACCGAGGATGCCGCCGTCATCGGCGGCCTGGCGCTGGCGATCGCCCATCCCATCACATTCCTGTGTCTGCTGGCCGCTTTCGCCGGCCTGCTGGTGTGGCTGCTGCCCAAGTTGATACGGCTTGCCCTCGTTCCGATCCGCCGGATGACCGGAAGGCAACCTAAATCTTGATTTTTTGAGGCTCTATCGACTTTAGGCGAATGAACGGCCGCTTTCCTTCGCCCGCGAGAGGGTTACACTCGTTTTCATAGATCCATGTTCATTCGCCAAAACATCCAGACCCTGCGGTTCTTCCGCACCACGCCGGCAATGCGCTGTCCGTATCTGCCGCACCGGCTGGAGACCAAGCTCGTCACCGAGCTGAGCGGGCCGGATGCGATCTCCCAGCACGACACGCTGACCGATGCGGGCTTCAGGCGCTCCCACCATTTTGTCTACAAGCCGCTGTGCGACGGCTGCCGCGCCTGCGTGCCGGTCCGCATCCGGGTACGCGACTTCGAACCCAGCCGGGCCCAGCGCCGGATTCTGCGGCGGAACGAGCATGTCCACGCGGTCGAGGCGCAGCCGCTGGCGACCGGGGAGCAGTACGCGCTTTTTTCACGCTATGTGCTGACCCGGCATCGCGACGGTGACATGGCCGACATGGATTTCGACGACTACCGCGCCATGGTCGAGGAAAGCCCGGTGGAAACCGCGATCATCGAGTTCCGCGACGACTCGGCCGACGGCCGGCTGGTCGGCGCCTGCCTGGTCGACTGGCTGTCGAGCGGTGTATCGGCGGTCTACAGCTTCTTCGATCCGCAGGATCCGCGGCGAGGCCTCGGAACGCACATGATCCTCTGGCTGGCCGATGCAGCCGCCCGGCGCGGACTGCCCTATGTCTATCTCGGCTACTGGATCGCCGACTCGAGCAAGATGGCCTACAAGCGGGCGTTCCGGCCCCTGGAATTCTTCGGACCGGAAGGCTGGACAGAGTTGCCTGCGGCTTAGGCAAATCCGCGACGATAGGTCTCGTGCCGCGACCGGATGGTGCCACCTGCACTTGGATCGCGCGCTGTCGATGAAGGCTTCCCTTCGGGATTTTTTCTGCTAGATGGTCTCGTCTCCGTCTTGCGAAGTGCAGGCAGTGTGGGCTTGCGTTGCGTAGAGAACGGCAATCAAAAAAACCCTGGATCGGGGAGCATCCATAGTGACCGGGCTACTCAAATTGAGTGCGGCTATCGACCGCCTCAATGAACTTGTCGGACGAACCGTCTACTGGCTCATTCTCGTGGTCGTGCTGATCAGCGCGGTCAACGCCATTATCCGCAAGGTATTCAACTCGAGCTCCAACGCCTGGCTCGAGTGGCAGTGGTACCTGTTCGGTGTGATCTTCCTGATGTGCTCGGGCTACGCCCTGCTCCGCCAGGAGCATATCCGCATCGACATTGTCGCAAGCCATTTGTCCGCTAAGGCCAACAACAGGATTGCACTGTTCGGGCATCTTTTTTTCCTGATCCCGCTGTGTGTCGTGATGCTGATCGAGGGCTGGCCCTACTTCTATGAGTCCTATCGGATCGGTGAATTGTCGAGCAACGCCGGCGGCCTGATCCGCTGGCCGATCAAGCTCATCGCGGTCCTGGGCTTCGCGCTGTTGCTGCTTCAGGGCATCTCGGAGGCAATTAAACAGCTCGGGATCATGCGCGGTGTCTATGTCGACACCCGTCAGCGTAACTCCGGGCACTGAGAACAGATCATGGCGATTATTCGCGGTATTTTTTTCGCGTTCCTCATTTGCCTAGCGGTGCTCCTGGGAACGTCGATGTTCCTGCCGGACAGTGGGTTCTCGACTTTCGTGAAGGCCGAGATGGCCCCCATCATGTTCTTCTCGCTGGTCGTGTTTCTGCTGCTCGGCTATCCGGTCGCCTTCTCCCTTGCGGCGCTCGGCCTGCTGTTTGGCTTCATCGGCATCGAGCTCAGTCTCTTCAAGCCGTCGTTCTTCCAGGCGCTGCCGAACCGGCTGTTCGGCATCATCGAGAACGACACGCTGCTGGCCATTCCATTCTTCACCTTTATGGGCCTGATCCTCGAACGGTCGGGCATGGCGGAGGACCTGCTCGACACGATCGGACAGCTGTTCGGTCCGCTGCGAGGCGGTCTGGCCTTTGCGGTGATTTTCGTGGGGGCGCTTCTCGCCGCGACGACAGGCGTGGTTGCCGCCTCGGTCATTTCAATGGGCTTGATCTCTCTGCCGATCATGTTGCGGTACGGCTACGATCGGCGGTTGGCGACCGGCGTGATCGCAGCATCCGGCACCTTGGCGCAGATCATTCCGCCAAGCTTGGTTCTGATCGTCATGGCCGACCAATTGGGACGCTCGGTGGGCGACATGTACAAGGGCGCGATCATCCCGGGCCTCGTCCTGACCGCACTGTATGCCGGCTACGTACTTGGCCGCACGATCTTCAGCCCGGACCGTGCACCCGCGTTGCCGCCCGAGGCGCGAACAATCAAGGAAGATGACGGCAGCGCCGGTTACCCCTCCCTGCTTGTCGTGGTCGTCAGCTGTATCGTCGGAGGCTACATCCTGGCGCATTTCCTCGACTGGGAAGGCATCTGGGCAACGGCGTTCGTCGGCCTCGTCGCCTACATCCTCGCGATGGCCAACCGATACCTCAAGCTCCGCATACTCAGCCGCATCGGAGAACAGGTCGTCATCGTCATGATGCCGCCGCTGGCGCTGATCTTCCTCGTACTCGGTACGATATTCATCGGGCTGGCCACCCCGACCGAGGGCGGCGCCATGGGAGCGTCGGGGGCGTTGCTGTTGGCACTCGGCTACCGGCGGCTCAACTGGACGTTGCTCAAGCAGGCGATGGACAGCACGGCCAAGCTCACCTCATTCGTCATCTTCATTCTGGTCGGTGCCCGGGTGTTCAGCCTCACCTTCTACGGCGTGAGCGGCGATCTCTGGGTCGAGCATCTCCTGCTGGCGCTGCCAGGCGGACAGATCGGATTCTTGATCGTCGTGAACATCCTGGTGTTCCTGCTGGCGTTCTTCCTCGACTTCTTCGAACTCGCTTTCATCATCATACCGCTTCTGGTGGCGCCGGCACTGGCCTTGGGCGTCGATCTCATCTGGTTTGGCGTGTTGCTGGGCATCAACATGCAAACCTCGTTCATGCATCCGCCGTTCGGGTTCGCGTTGTTTTACCTGAGATCCGTCGCACCGGAGGGCAAATACATCGACAAGGTGACCGGCCGGGAGATGGATGGCGTGACAACAGCCGAGATCTACTGGGGTGCCGTTCCATTCGTTATCATCCAGTGCATCATGGTGGCCATCGTGATCGCCTTCCCGGGTCTGGTCATGGCCGGCCTCGACAAGGACCTCAAGATCGATCCCTCCAAGGTCAAGATCGAGCTTCAGGCTCCGGCGCAGGATGACGACAATCCCCCGCCGATCATTTTTGCGCCGCCTCCGGCGCGCAATTGACCAAGCAAAAGGCCCCGCCTGAGGCGGGGCCTTCTTCTTTTGTCCGTGTGACGGCGCTTAGCGGCCGGCTGCCGACATCGAGAAGTTGAAGTTGTCGAAGGTGTTCTCGGCAACCCGGAACCACAGGTTCTGATCCATCCGGAATACCCTGAGGCTGTCGAAGAGCTTCTTGAAGTTGGCGTTCTTGGCGGAGACCTCCTCGTAGAACCTGTAGGCCTCGTCGAAACAGGCCTGCAGGACCGGTCTCGGGAACGGCTTCAGGATCGTGCCGGCACCGACCAGTCGCTTGAGCGCCGCCGGGTTGGAGGCATCGTACTTCGGCACCATCCAGGCCGTGACTTGGGCAGCCGCGGTCTCGACCATCTGCTTGTATGGCTTCGGCAGGCCTTCCCACGCCTTGGTGTTGATATAGAGCGAGCCGATCGACGCGCCTTCCCACCAGCCGGGGTAGTAATAGTACTTGGCAACCTTGTTGAAACCGAGCTTCTCGTCGTCGTGCGGGCCGACCCACTCGCAGGCATCGAGCGTGCCCTTCTCGAGGGCCGGATAGATGTCGCCGCCGGCAATCTGCTGCGGAACGACGCCCAACCGCTGAAGGATGAGGCCGGCGAATCCGCCGACGCGGAATTTGAGGCCCTTCATGTCGTCGACCGTATTGATCTCCTTACGGAACCAGCCGCCCATCTGGGCGCCGGTCCCGCCGAACGGGAGGCTGGTGATGTTGTAGGCCTTGTAGAAGTCATTGATCAGCTGGCTTCCGCCACCATGATACTGCCATGCGAGGTACTGGCGCTGATTCATCGTGAACGGCAGACCGGTTTCGAACACGAAGGACGGATCCTTGCCGAAGTAGTAGTAGGCCGCGGTCTGTCCCATTTCCACGGTCGCGTTCTGCACCGCATCGGCGACCTGCAGGCCGGGAACGATTTCGCCGGCGGCGAAAGTACGGATCTGGAACTTGTTGTCGGACATTTCGCTGATCGCTTTGGCGAACAATTCCGAGCCGCCATAGAGTGTATCCAGCGACTTGGGGAAACTCGACGTCAGACGCCACTTCACTTCCGGCATACTCTGGGCGATCGCCGGTGCCGCAACAGTACTCGCTGCAACTACGCTAGCGGCGCCCACGCCAGCGTTGCCAATAAACTTTCTACGCTTCATCTCGTCATGCCTCCCTATGGGACACGGTATTGGTCCCCTTCAGCATCCGAAGACTGGCATGCAGTGTTCTGTTTGGAAAGCATCTGCCCTGGCAGACGAAGGAAGGGCCGCTGAAGCGGGGCCTTCCGCCCTCTGACGGCAGTTCAAGGTCAGACCTTGCCGCGCCGTACATGCTGTTCAAACCGGTAGGGCTTTCAGATGTTCCAGACTTTCTTGAAGTTCGGATTGTTCGCGACCATCACCTTGCAAAGTTCATCGATGGCATTGAAGCAAGCAAAAAAGAGCCCCGCCGAAGCGAGGCTCTCGTTTGTCGGTAAACAGCCGTTTACAGCTTGTTGGCCGCCGACTGGCGAGCCATGAAATTGTCGAACCCACCTTCGGCGACACGCGACCACAGAACGGCATCGCGCCTGAAGTTTTTCCAGCCGTCGAAGATCTTCTTGAAGTTTGCCGACTTGGCATTGGTTTCCGCGTAAACGTCGTTCGACGCGGCAAAGCAGGCTTCAAGGACCGGCTGAGGATACGGCATAAGCTTCGTGCCGCCGGCCAGCAACTCGCGTAGCGCGTTCGGGCTCGCGGCGTCGTACTTGGTGACCATCCAGGTATTGGACATCGCCGCAGCGGCTCGCACGATCGCCTGATAGCCCTTCGGCAGCGCGTTCCACTTGTCGAGACCGATGAAGAGATGCAGCGTCGCACTGCCTTCCCACCACCCGGGATAATAGTAGTAGGGCGCGACTTTGTTGAAACCGAGCTTCTGGTCATCGTACGGACCGACCCACTCTGCCGCGTCGAGAGTACCCTTCTCGAGCGCCGGGTAGATGTCACCGCCGGCGATCTGCTGCGGTACGACGCCGATCTTCGTCATGACCTGCCCGGCGAAGCCGCCGATCCGCATCTTGACGCCCTTCATGTCCTCGACCGACTTGATTTCCTTGCGGAACCAGCCGCCCATCTGCGCGCCGGTGTTTCCCGCAGCCATACCGAAGATGTTGTAGTTTTTGTAGAAGTCGTTCAGCGCCTGCTCTCCCCCACCCTGGGTCAGCCATGCGTCCTGCTGGCGCGTGTTAAGGCCGAAGGGAACCGCAGTGCCGAAGGCAAACGCCGGGTCCTTGCCAAAGTAGTAGTACGAAGCGGTGTGCCCCATCTCGACGGTGCCGTTCTGGACGGCATCGGCGACCTGCAGGCCGGGGACGATTTCACCAGCCGCGAACACGCGAATCTGGAACTTGTTGTCGGTCGCCTCGGCAATGCTCTTCGTCAGCACTTCAGCAGCGCCATACAAAGTATCGAGCGACTTCGGAAAGCTCGAAGTCAGACGCCACTTCAGTTCGGGCATCGATTGGGCGATAGCCGGCGCAGCGAGCGTGCTGGCGGCGGCGGCGACAGCGCCGCCGACACCGGCGGTACGCAAGAATTTGCGACGTTGCATTGAGAAAACTCCCTATAAACCTTCATTATAAGCGCCTTCCGCTATGCGAACGCGCTATGATGGCGCTTTTATCGCACGAGCCCATCGAGATGGAAAGTGGGTCGATTCAGATGTTCTGATGACATTTTGGCGCCGTCGCTCGGTTTCAGCGAAACATCAGAAATGCGAGCGCCAAGCTACCCACGACGATGCGGTACCAGGCAAACACCGCGAAGCCGTGCCGGCTGATGAATCGCACAAAGGCCCCGACCACAATCGCTGCCGAAATGAACGCCACGATGAATCCGAGGGCGATGATCGCCCCACCATCCCAGTTGAGGGTCGACCAGTTCTTGTAGAGATCGTAGAAGGTCGCGCCGATCATCGTCGGAATGGCAAGGAAGAATGAAAACTCCGCCGCAGCAGCCCGGTCGACGCGAAAGACGCGCGCACCCATGATCGTCGAGCCGGCACGCGACACGCCCGGCACCATGGCAAGGGACTGGCACAGGCCAATCAGGAAAGCGGTCTTGAGGTCGACATCGTCGACCGTCTTGATGCGGGGACGTTGGGCAAAGCGCTCGATGACGAGAATGGCCACGCCGCCCACGATCAGCGCGATCGCCACGACCATTGGATTAAAAAGCACCGACTTGATGTACTTGTGCGCGGCAACGCCAATGACGGCTGCCGGGAGGAAGGCCACAACGATCGCCGCCGCAAAGCGCAGCGCGGGCTTCTCGCGTCGGAGAACGCCGGTCGCGGTGTTCCAGAGCTTCCGGCGGTACAGGAAACAGACGGCCAGAATCGCCCCGAGCTGTATGACGATTTCGAAGACTTTCCCGGGCGGCCCCTGAAAGTGCAGCAACTCCTCGGCGAGGATGATGTGCCCGGTCGACGACACCGGCAGGAATTCCGTGAGGCCCTCGACGATGCCGATCAGCACCGTCTTCCAGATCAGCGTCAGGTCCATACCCGTCAATCCTTGAAGCGTTTGGCGCGCGGCCAGCCCTTTTCCGGCAGCCGTCCGGCCTGCGCACGTTCGCCGCGCCAGAACTTCAGCTCGCCGGCCGGGATCAGGCGATTGGCCCACGGCAGGCCGTCGCCGAGCTTGAAGACCTGCGCGTCGGCAAGCCTGTCGGCCTTCGATTTCTGCAGCAGGACGCCGCGACCGCGGCCCATTTCCGGGACCTGTTCCAACGGGAAGACCAGAAGTTTCCGGCCTTCGCTCAGCACGGCGACCTGGTCGGCGCCCTCGGGCATGATCGAGAAGGCCACGGCCTTTTCCTTGTCGGCGAGATTGAGCACCTGCCTGCCGTTCTTGGTCTGGGCGACGACCTCGTCCTCCGGCACCACGAAGCCGCGACCGGCATCGGAGGCAACCAGGAATTTGCGCCCGCCCTTGAACACTTCGAGCTGCACGATGTCCTGCTCGTTGCCGAGTTCGACCATCAGCCGGATCGGCTCGCCATGGCCGCGCGCACTCGGCAGCTTGTCGCAGGGCAACGTGTAGAAACGGCCGTTGGTGCCGAATATCAGGATCTTGTCGGTCGACTGGGCGTGGATCGCAAAGCGCGGACCGTCGCCTTCCTTGAACTTGAGGTCGGCCGCCTGCTTGTCGTCGAGATGGCCCTTGGCGGCGCGGATCCAGCCCTTGTCCGTGCACACGACGGTGATCGGCTCGCGCTCGACGAAATCCTCGACCGCATGCTCGATTTCGGCCGGTGCATCGGCGAGCTCGGTGCGACGTTGGCCGAGCTTGGTCTTGCCACCGAATTTGCGTTTGGTCTCCTGGACCTCGGCGGCGATCGCCTGCCACTGCAACTTCTCGTCCTTAAGCAGCGCCTTCAGTTCCTTGCGCTCGACGGAGAGCTTCTTGTGCTCGCCCTTGATCTCGAATTCTTCGAGGCGCCGCAAGGCGCGCAGGCGCATGTTCAGGATCGCCTCGGCCTGCGTGTCGGTGAGCCCGAAGGCCTTGATCATCTTGGGTTTGGGCTCGTCCTCCTCGCGGATGATCTTGATCAGCCTGTCGAGGTTGAGATAGGCGATCAGGTAGCCTTCGAGGATCTCCAGCCGCCGTTCGATCGCTTGCAGCCGGAAGGTCGAGCGCCGCACCAGCACTTCGCGCCGGTGGTCGAGGAACGCCTGCAACGCCTCGCGCAGATCCATGACGCGGGGCGTGTTGTCCTTGTCGAGGACATTGAGGTTCAACGGAAAGCGAATCTCGAGGTCGGTGAGCTTGAAGAGCTGCTCCATCAGCAGCTCGGGTGGGACGTTGCCGGTACGCGGCTCAAGCACGATGCGCACGTCATCGGCCGACTCGTCGCGGACATCGTCGAGGATCGGAAGCTTCTTGGCGTTGATGATCTCGGCGATGCGCTCGATCAGCCGGCCCTTCTGCACCTGATAGGGGATCTCGGTGACGATGATGCGGTACTGGCCGCGTGGCAGCTGCTCCGCCTTCCAGCGTGCGCGCAGGCGAAAGGCACCGCGGCCGGTCTTGTAGGATTCGACGATCGACTCCCGCGGCTCGACCAGCACGCCGCCGGTCGGGAAATCCGGCCCCTTCACCAGGTCGACCAGCGTGTCGATGCGCGCGTTGGGGGTCTTGATCAGGTGAAGCAGCGCGTCGCAGAGCTCGCCGGCATTGTGCGGCGGGATCGAGCACGCCATGCCGACGGCAATGCCGGCAGCCCCGTTGGCCAGCAGGTTGGGGAACCCGCCCGGCAGCACCGCCGGCTCCTCGGTGGAGCCGTCGTAGTTGGGACGGAAATCGACCGCGTTCTCATCGATGCCGGCAAGCAGCGCCTCGGCGACCTCGGTGAGGCGCGCCTCGGTGTAGCGCATCGCCGCCGGGTTATCGCCGTCGATATTGCCGAAGTTGCCCTGGCCCTCGATCAGCGGATAGCGGGCCGCGAATTCCTGGGCGAGGCGCACCAGCGCGTCATAGATCGACTGGTCGCCATGCGGATGATACTGGCCGATCACGTCGCCGACGACGCGGGCGCTCTTCTTGAAGGCGCTGTTGGGGTCGAGCCTGAGCTGCCGCATGGCGTACAACAGACGACGGTGCACCGGCTTCAGGCCATCGCGCACGTCGGGCAGCGAGCGCGCCATGATGGTCGACAGCGCGTAGGACAGATAGCGCTCCTGGAGCGCCTGTCCGAATTGCACCGGCTTGACGGCGGCGAGTGGAACGACGTTGTTGCGTTTTGCCATCTATGGGACTGACGAGGGGACCGACCGCGATTCGAGCCGCGACCATTGTTATTTCAGCGCTGGAGCGTTTCCATAAATCTCGCCCGCGCGGGAGGCAAGGGCTTGTTGTGTGGCCAAAAGACGTGCCGCTCGAGGAAATAGCCCGTCAAATCGAGGCCTTGCCGCAATTGCTCGTCATCGGACGGTAACCCGCCGGTGGACAGAAACGCCGGCAGCGCGAGCAGCTTCTCCTTGTAGGGCCCGGCCGCCGCCCGCGACACCGCCCGGCCGGTCTTGGGCGAGACGTAGGCCAGGTCGTCCGCAACGCCCGTCGCGGCGCACTTTTCGAGGTCGAGCCCGAAGCCCAATTCCTGCAGCAGGCCAAGCTCGAGCCGGACGTAGATCGCCGGCCAGCCGGGATGGCCGATTGCCCCCAGGAAGGCCCGGAAGCCGTCGAACATCGCCGGGTGCGGCTCACGCTCGGGCAGGGCGGCATCGGCCACGGCGCAGGCGGCAGAGAGGCCGGCCAGTCCCGCGGCATCGTCGAGCGCGCGGG
>Ga0207952_1000268_pt1 | contig 50131 bp, 52 predicted proteins | sample SubbioR12Aug_8Ca_FD_184831 | JGI IMG/M metagenome (GOLD analysis project Ga0207952, IMG submission 184831) | Serpentinite rock and fluid subsurface biosphere microbial communities from McLaughlin Reserve, California, USA - CR12Aug_8Ca (SPAdes) | ecosystem: Environmental > Terrestrial > Deep... | reverse complement strand
GCGGATCTGCTCCCAATTCCTTCCTGGAGAAAATGCCGCATACGAGGTGATGAATGGAATCTTTCCATAGTTGGCCATGCCGGCGGCAACCGTCGCCATGTTTTGCTCCGCGACACCAACTTCGATAAATCGATCAGGAAATTCTTTCTCAAATCCTTCTGCGCGTGTTGATTCTTTCAAATCTGCAGAGAGTACCACGACACGCATGTCTACTTTCCCAGCCTCAATTGATCCCTTCCCAAATCCATCACGCGTAGCGGCCATGTCAGGTCCGCCAGCTGGCGGATCAAAAATATTCGCGACAAGTTTTGCGACTGGGTTAATCATACTATTGATGCTCACTCGAGATTTTCCCTTGAAGAGTACGCATTTCGTTCAGAAAGACTTCTCCTTGCTTTTCAGCCGGGATTTTATCTGTCGGACCTTTGCCTGGAGGAGATCCGTGCCAGCGGAAGTCGTATTCAATTTCTTTCACGCCCTTGCCAGGAATAGTGTGCGCAATGATGACGCTTGGTTTTGCGACGTATGCTTTTGCCTCACCGACAGCTGCGATGAACTGCGGAATGTTGTGGCCGTCAATTTCGATCACGTGCCAACCAAATGCTTCATATTTATCACGGAGCGGCTCCAGCGGCATGATGTCTTCCGTCATACCGTCAATTTGGATATTATTGCGATCGATAATGCCGATCAGATTTGAGAGTTTGTATTTGCCCGCGAACAGCGCGGCCTCCCACGTGTTTCCCTCCTGATGTTCCCCGTCAGACATCGCGCAATAGACCCAGAAACGCTTTCCGTCCATCCGCGCCGCGTACGCATAGCCGGATGATTGCGAGAGGCCGCTCCCCAGTGGTCCCGAGGTTGTCTCGACGCCAGGCAACTTTTCGCGTTCCGGATGCCCCTGCAGGCGAGAGCCGAATTTCCGGAGCGTCAGGCACTCTTCGACCGGAAAATACCCCGCATGTGCCATCGCGGCATAGCGCACCGGCGTAATATGACCGTTCGAGAGCATTAATCGGTCGCGCTCACCCCAATTCGGATTTTTCGGATCATGATTCAAAACGTTGAAGTAGAGCGCAGTGAAAATGTCCGCCATGCCGAGAGGTCCCGCGGTATGACCGCTCCCCGCCGCAACAAGCATTTCAATGATCGTCTCGCGAATCGCGACAGCTTTCGTTTCCAAATCGCGAATTTCATTGTCGGTGAGGGAAGTCATAGCAATTTAAAGACTAAGCAATTTTAACCCGATATCGTCGAGCTCACGACGTATCTGCTCATTAAACGCAATAAAATGAATTTCGAGTGTGACTGCAACTTTCGCTTCGAAAACATGGCCGCCTATTGGTTGATTTTCAGTACCCGACGCAATGCCTGAGAGGACAGCGTGGCAGTGGACGAACGGCTCCCCATCGACCTGCGCGATGTTACCGATCATTGATGCAACTTCCATTGCGTCAGGATAGTCTTTTTGTCCATATGATTTTTTGGACAGGTCGTAGTAGCCGATTTTTGAGTTTTCGACCGCGCCGATGCCGCGGAAACTTCCACTCGAAATACCCTTACGTTTACAAAAATCGACAATAGTCGGTAACACGTCTTCGCCACGCTCCAGACGGAGAAGGTACTCGCCACGCATTGTGACTTCTTTTGCGAACATGAACTCATTATAACTCAAATCTCAATTTGCAATTTGGCAATTTGCAAACAAAATTGCAACCTACAAACACGAAACGAATCCTTTCGAGTGCGCAAGGCTTAGCCTTGCGCATTTTGTCTATTCTGTAACGTGCACAACACCCGTTTTCGATGGCTTGACGTGATCATGAAATTTCCAATCACCTGCTTCGTGGAACGTAAATGTGTACGATTCGCCAGGGGACTGTCGACGACACGCATCGAACGAACTCCCCAAACAGTCGTTGTCACTTTTTTCCGGATAGATAGAGTGTGTCGGATGCACCGCTGACGCTGGCCACATTTCGGCGGACGAATTATTCACCCATGTTACCGCCTGCCCCTTTTTGATCGTAACCTCGGCGGGTTCGTAGCCGTTGTCCGTGTACGCAATCTCTGCGGTAACTTCACCAAGCGGAAGCGACGCAGGTTGCGTGTACCAATAATAGCCACCTCCCGCGATGATGAGAACGACGATAGCGATAAGTATTTTTTGCATAGTCCTATTCTACCGCAGCCTGGAGACGCGCATACTCTGCTGCGGGATCGTGTGCGTTCGTGAGCGCACTCCCTACACAAAAGCGCGTTGCGCCCGCACGCTTTAAATCGTCAACTGTTTCCGCAGTTTCTCCTCCATCAACAGAGATTGTGGTGTTCGGATATCGCGCATGAATCATCGCAACTCGCTCGATGCTTCGTGAGTCAAACGCAAAACCCTGTTTACCGACTTCTGCAATGGTCATTACGTGCACAAAATCCACGAGCTGCAGATACATGTGCAACTCATCGAGGGGGCTCGAGAGCAAGAGCGCGATCCCTGTTTGCTGTGCGCCGGCGGTACGCCACATATTGAACGCCTCACTCGCCTGTTCCGCATGGTCAAATGCTTCCACGTGGCCAATGATGCGTCGCGCGCCAGCACGCACAAACGACACACCGGCCTGGAGCGGCTGTTGCACCATGAGATGCACTTCGTATTCCATACCTGCTGCATCTGGCAACTTTTCACCCGGTTGGACAGACCACGTCACGTTCGGTGCAAAAAGACCGTCGACAATATCGATATGGAGTGATGGCGCGAATGCGTATCGTTTTCTCGCAGCAGCTACATTCTCGAGTGATTGCGGTACTACCGTGGGGACAATGACAGGCTTCATGCATCAAGTTTGGCAATGCGTCGTGCGTGATGTTCACCATTTGAAAACGGGGTTTCCAAAAACATTTTGACTGCCGACTTTGCTGCGGCGTCAGTCACGAACCGTGCGCCAAGCGAGAGAACGTTGGCGTCGTTGTGAGCGCGAACTGATTGTATGAGGTTCAAGATGTTTCCCTGTGCGTCGTTCTGTGACCCGAATGCTTCGCCGTAATAGACAGCAGCGCGAACACCTTTCACGCGATTTGCCGCCATTGCCTCACCTTGTCCGGAGGCACCAATAACGATGCCAAACGATTCACTGGTCTCGCTCACTTTTCGCGCGCAGGGAAGAACGAAGTCTGGGTAGTCGTCACCGTCTTGCAAACTCGCAGGCCCACAATCTTCGACTTCAAACCCCATATCGCGGACGAACGGAATAAGAGATTGCTTCAAACCGAAACCGGCATGATCTGCTGCAAAATAGACTTTCATGCTAGAGGTTGTTTCCTGCCTCGATAACGTGCTGCACGAGCGTGTGCGAATACCCCATTTCGTTGTCGTACCACGCAAGGACTTTCACTAAATTACCGTCGACGACGCGCGTCATTGATAAGTCCGCGATAGAACCAAACGGCTGTCCCACGATATCGCTCGAGACTAATTTCTCGTCCGTGACCGCAAAGACACGTTTCCACCGATCTGACTGAGCGGCAGTTTTGAGCGCCGTGTTTACTTCTTCAACACTCGTTGGTCGCTTGGCGAGAAATGTTATATCGACGATCGATCCCGCTACTACGGGTACCCGCATGGCAATGCCATCGAATTTATCTTTTACTTCCGGGTGAGCGAGCGCGGTCGCAATTGCGGCCCCCGTTGACGTGGGCACAATGTTTTGTCCCGCAGCCCGCCCCTCGCGCCAATCCTTCCCGCTTGGCGCGTCGACGAGAGATTGAGACGCGGTGTATCCATGCGTTGTCGAAAGGAGTGCTTTTTCAATGCCGATCGCTTCACCGAGAATGCCGATCAGTGGTGAAGCCGCGTTAGTCGTGCACGATGCGTTTGAAGAAATCTGACATACTTTAAATTTGTCCTCGTTCGCACCAATCAAAATGGTTTCAGCACCTTCACCTTTAGCCGGCGCTGAGATCACGACGCGTTTTGCTCCGGCATCGATATGCGCGTGTGCTTTCACTGGATCTGTAAAGAAGCCAGTCGATTCAACGACAACATCAACCCCGAGATTCTTCCACGGCAACTTCACCGGCTCCTTCTCCTGCGTAAATACGATCTCCTTTCCGTCAACGTATAATTTGCCATCACGCGCCTCAACAGTGCCATCAAAGCGTCCATATACGGTGTCGTACTTCAACAAGTACGCTAAATTATCGATCGAACCTAAATCATTCAGTGCAACGATTTCAAACGACGCCTTCGCAGCGTGGGCTGCACGAAAAAAACATCTGCCAATTCTGCCAAATCCGTTTATCGCGACTTTTGTCATGCGGGCATTATACATGCCCGCCGCAGCGCTATGCACACATACCTAGGTCACTCGGTTGTAGTTGCTGTTTCTCCCACTTCTTCAACAGGCTGAGAAGGAACTGGCTCCGATACCGTAGTTTCGGGAGCAGGCTCGGGTGTTTCGGTTGGCTCCGATGGCGTCGAGGTTGCTTCTTCCGGCTCGATAGGTTCCGGCACGGGTGCGCCAGTTCCCACGATCAGCGTGCGCACCGCCCTTCCACTGTTGCCGTTCGCGTCCGTTGCGACATAGGTAATTTTCCATTCATTGTCCTCAGCTGTATCAATCGTCATTTCTCCCGGTGCGTATGAGAATGAGTTATCGTTAATATGCGCCTTGACCGATACATCGTTTGTTGGCGAATCGGTGACATATACACCAAGGTCAACGTAGTGTGAACCTACTGGTATGTGCGCGGGATTCGCGCCAAGTATCTGCACCTGTGGAATTGTCGTATCCGATCCCGGTGCCGCAGACGAAGTCGACTCCGTTGATGCGCCCGCAACTTCGCCTGGCTGATTCGGTGTGGCAACACTTGGTTCAGACGGCGTTTCTACATGCATCGGTGGTTCGTACCCTGGAATAGTTTCGGTTGATTCGTTGAGCAGGGCGCCAATGAGGCCTGAATACTCAGTCGCGACAGTTTTCTGCGTCACTTGTTTGCGTTCAATTGTTTGCACTTCGCGCAAGTATGCGACCTCGTGATCGATCATTTCGTTAAATTGTCTCGTTGCATAGTGTCCCAGATTGCTATCACCTAAAACACTTCGAGGCACCGTCAACGTCCCACTTTTTGTGATGTCTTTCCATACGGAATCGACTACATCAATTGTCGAAAGTTCATAGGCGACGTAATAATTGTCGACGTCTTCGGTGACGCCAACAATACGGAGCTGCGGCGAATATAATGTAAGATCCTTCGACGTAATGTACGTATTATCGATAGAAACAACTGTTTCCGTTGTGTCGTACAAAGCCTCGGGATTCGTTGCTGCAAAAACGCCGCCCGCTCCAAGAAGTACAAGCGACACCGCGATCGGCACCGCGTTGTTATAGGCCAGGAACCTTCCAAAACCTCCCATTCCCCGCATTATACCATCCGGCGACGCACAAGGATGAGGACAATCCCTCCAGTTAATAACGCACCGAGCAGTGCGGCCATTGCGTATGGTGTGTAATCCGCGGCGCTTCGCGGCGGCTCTGACACGGGAATTACAAAATCGGTCTCCGCAAGTGCAGTATTCCCCGATTGGTATCGTACGTGCACTGCCAAATCTCCGGAGAGCGTCTCGGGGAGCATGTAGAGGAGCGAGGTTGGTCCAAACTCGGCCTGTGCAATTCCGGTTGCAAGTAGTGTTTGCTTTTCGTGTTCAAGGCGCACCCACACGTACTCGAACGGCACCGTCGTTGATGCGGTATCTGAGAGCGCAAAATCGAGAATAATGCGCGATCCGGCTACCGGCTGCGGCGTGTCGTATCCAATATCGACTACGTACTCACCAATTCTTTTTTCGATGGATACACCGGTTGCATGAGCAGACGCAAAAAGCGGGGCGATGATGACGAGTGCGGCTATAACACGCAAGATAGTATGACTCATGATGAGAGCATAGCTGACAGAAGCGATATACTCAACGCCGCTGAAAATACTGCCGTACGAGTATCAAAAATAGTATTACGGCAGTCACGAACCACGCAACTCGCCACATAATGATACATACATCCGCATGCATCAGAAGAAACTCTTGCAACACGCCCAGATGTGGTGGCGGATTGCCGGCAAGCTCCGTAAGCACGATATACGTGGTTCCATGTTCCATACTTAATCACGCTCGACGTTAGTGACTGGATATCCGACAACGGGAGCTTCGGGGGGTATGCGGATCCATTCGTTATGTCTAAACATTTTATATGAGAGCGCACACACATCGGTGGTATCTACCATCCGATAAAATGGTCCTCCGTTGATCGAATGATCGAATGTCAGCGCAACACGCTCTATCGTCGCATCTAATTCGCAGTGACGCACAAGTTTCGACCACCATTCATACGGATCACAGCGTGTCGACGGGCCACCCGATTCGTACCGATCTTCTGAGACCGAGATGTCTCCACGTTGCGTGACAGTTTCCTTGACGCGACAGTAAGGAGACCCGCACGACGTACCCATGGGCATTTCGAAGCTCCGCGGTGTCGTTGATGCGCTTCGATAGGTCGTCACTGTCGCGATGCATTGGTGGTTTGCTTCAAACATGAACATGCCGAATTTGTTGCCCTCAAGGGTCATACGACGATCTCCCGGCGTGATAAACCCGAGGAGCTGGAAAACAGCGAGCACAAGGATAAGTGTCCATCCCGCGATTGCGGTCCGCGAAAACGGCAACGCCGTATAGCGGTACAGCGGCCCAAAGAAGATGAGAAGCGGCGGTATCACGGCCGCTGGAAACAGGTAAAAGATAAGGATACTCGAGTATATGTGGAACGTTGTAAAGAAATAAAATGCTGCTCGCTGAACATACAAGCGTCGTGAAAGTAAGAACCAGCAGCCGACGACTTGCGAGAAGATAATGATATTGGTCGCAATGGGAATGAGAGTGTGTGGAACAAACGGAAGACCTGACTTCAATGTTGAAAAGTACGTGCCAGCTATCCATCCCATATCAAATTTGATGGTGGCCGATAGGAAGTATAAGAATACGAATGTGAGCTTGAGAAAGAATTCCTTATGCGGGATAAAGAGCAGTATCCCCGTCAGGATGAGATGATAGTAATAAATGGGCGACGCGGTCGAGTATGCGAGAACACCGATAACGATCGCTTCCCAGAGAAAAAGGAGTACCAGAAGCGCGTGCGCGAGGCGCCACCGTGCCGACCACATCGACCACGCAATAGTGATCATGATGACAAAAAGCGCCATGTAAAAAATACCGCGAGAATCGTCAACGGATGTGTTGTGATAGAAAAACAATTTGTAGCAATCTTGGAAATACGGCCAGCAGACGGCGTTTCCACCCTTCGCGTTTTCCACAGTTATCGTCGGGAAATTCAACCAGATGTAGAAAATAATGAAGTAAAAGAACAACGATGCGCCGAAGTACAGCTGTAGGCGGATTTCACTCCGAATTTCACTGACCGAAAAGAATCGCTCGTAAGCGGACCCACAACGTTGAAGGAGAGGCATGTTACGCAAACGATTTATAACGCGTGTCCACGATCGCATATCACGCCAAGAAACCGAGATCCGTGCGGCTCATGCGGCACAGTGTATGCGAATCACCCCTGTGATACAATTACCTCATGGGAGCTCTCATAGCCCTCGCACACGCACAACAATTGTCGTATATCGTAATAGGCATGGTGATCCTCGGCATATTGATCATCGGTGCAGCAGCATATGCGCGCGTTTACAAAGGTTTTGCGCGAGAGATTCCGTACGACTCTTCTGAATAACCATGTGGCGCGGTCTCGGGCTCCATCACGTACTTGCCCCACTCTTTCTCGCATTTCTCATCCTGTATTTGTTTATAACCTTTGTACCGCTTCCTGACGCATCGAAAACCGGCCTCTTCCTCAAGCTTGCCCTCGGCACGCTTGCACTCGGTCTTTTCCCTGCGTTTCTTATTCGAAAACAACTATATCCGCGATTGTGGATTTCGTGGCGTGAGATTGACTGGAACTTGGCGCTCCTCGCTGTGGTTGGTGGTGCAGCAATAATGTTTGCCGTGAAATATTCGGCTGTGGTGCTTGGCATGGCGGCTACCGGACCAGACGCACCGCGGTTTCTCAATTATTACGGATCGTTCAGTCTCACCTCGTACGAGTGGTACGCAATGATGCTGCTCATTACCTGCTACGTATACGCAGAAGAAGTATATTTTCGCGGCCTCGTACATCCCTATTTGCGTGGGTGGCTTGGCATAGGTGCAACACTCGTCATTGGAACGATATTTTTCGCCTACTCGCATCTCATATTCTTCGCCCCTTTCTTGGCGATGCTTGCAATTCTATCGATCGCGGCAACGTTCATGCTTGAAAAAACAGGGACACTCTTCTATGGTTTTCTCTTGCACGCGTCGCTCGACATTATGTCGGTCGTATTCCTTACGAAGGAATGGATCCCGCACTTGCCGCCAGTTGCACCGTCGCTCTATGTTCTCCTCATGGTACTCGTACTCATCGCGTGCCTTCGTTACGTACAGCGCCGCTTAAGACACGTGTCATAGTTCAGTGACATATATCCGCGCGAGCGACTCGCGCGAACGCGCTACAGCATCTACACATGCACTTCGTTCGTTTTCAGGCACTGCATCGCAAAAAACCTTATTGCGTTGTTCATCGCCAGCAATGCCTTCGCTCACTCCAATCGCAGTTCCTTGCAAGCACGCGCTGGCGTCAGAGTCCGCCTGCATACACGTGTCTACCATCGCCGGGAAATTTTCCCGGAACCGCGCAGCGATATGGAACCGCCCTGTCCGGGCGATACAGATGCGTTTGTCGTCTTTTCCAAACGCAGCGCATGCGTCGAATGCTCCGACAAAATCACCAGGGTGTACTTCCGCGTAAATCCATCCCACAAATTGACTGCACGACGTGCGGTAGCGTGCATCGATCGTGCGGCACATGTCTATGCCTGTATTCCCCTGTGCATACGGTCGTGGCGCATGGCTTTCATACGATGGGAGATAGAGGTAATAATTTTCCATGAAAACGCCGTGGTAACACCATTCCCGCATCCAGTCGTAGGGCGAGACATCGCAGGCACTGAGCGCGTCGGGGACTTCGTTCTTCAGCGCATACATGAGCGCGTGGCCTGCCGCGTGGAAACATTCTGGGCCGCGGATTTTTTCCTCACGCGATGCACTCTCGAATGATGCGAGATTAACGAATGGCGCACATGCCTCCGTTATAAGTGTTTGCGGTGTCCCGTCTCCTTCCGCGAGAAAATACATTTCCAATACACCATGCTGATACCCGTTGAAATCCAAAAACCGCTCGACTTCGCCATACCACGGAAGGTACGCGAGGGCTTGCCCAACATCTTCTGTGCGGGCATACGCCTCATTGCCAATACTATGCATCGCCAGATGTACGACCTTGTAATTTGTATTCGGCACTACAACCTTAGTTACATACTGCAGTGCCTCACCAATACCGTTATCCCGCGCTTTCGCTTCAGCTTCGCTGATGTAGCAGAGCGCGGAGTTCTCGGTGCCGGAACACGCGTCACCGTTTCTTATATCACGCATGTACCACACGCCCGCGATGACGAGCAAAATTCCAAAAACGACTGCTCCATAGTTCCACTGTGCCAGCTTCATAGGCGTACTATACAGGAACGCGAATTGGTCCGTCGATGCATCAATCGATAGTCGGAAATACGGGATTCATTCGGTACGCCGCATATTGTTCGACACACAGCGAATCGGTAGCTGCATCGCATACGTTCTGCGGATCCTTGTACCGTTGCGCGACAGCGTCGAACACGCCCAAGTAGCAGGACTTTTTTGCAGCAACGGTACCGAGGCCTGCACACTGCTCAGCCACACGCTCCGGCACTTCGCCAAAATCAATATAGCCGCGGCTGACACCAAGAACGCACGCGGCATGTTCGTTTGCGGCAAACCTATTGCACGCATCAAACGACCGCTCTACTGAATCCAATGAATATAACGAATACCCCAGACCTTCGGCACACGGCGTCCGGACCGAGTTCGTCGCCTCTCTGCATGCATCGATCCGCGCATGGCGCGTCATCTCCGGTGTTAACGTACCGACCTCCCGGGGCGAAGCCGTCTGGTTGATGAATAGAAATTGGAAGCATGCACGTTGGTACCGTTTCTCCATAGCGCTACACGGTGAAAGGAGGTTGTCGGGATCAGTAATCTGTTTTCCGCTTGGCACACTTTCTATTCGTGCAAGCGTCGCATTACCTATTTCCATAAAGACGCCACGAAAACACGCCTGCAGCGAGTCGCTGTCCGGCGCGACGTCGTCACACTTCGCAAGAGCATTATTCACATCGTCCGACAGGCTCATGAGCACATGCCCAACTGCATGGCATGCCTGACGCTCTTTACAAAGTGTTGCCGCTTCGGGACCGACATCTTCCCAAAGTGGATGTTCGACACCTTCGAGTGCTGTGCGGATACCGGGAGCGGAAATTAACGCCGCGATTGCCGCCCCGTGCAAGCACGCGGATGCACATTCTGCTGAAGAACATGCCGCATATGCGCCCTCCATCGAGCCGGTATCCGCATATACATACTTTCCGACGATGTGTCCAAGAAAGTGGCACTGCGCGGGCATTTGTGTTTCAAACTCACGCATGAGCGCTGCTGCGTCTTCTTTCGCCAGCAACTTCCCAACAAGCTCACCCGCACATGCGACGTCAACGTGCGTATTCGCAATACAGGTACGCACGTCCGCAACGGTTACATCGCGAGGCAAAAAAACCGCAGCAATTCCAGCGGCACAAAGCACTACAGCAACAATCAAGTATCGGAACATAGTCAGTCAAAAAAGTACGGGCGGTTCCCCGAGTAGGAAGCGCGGAAACGATTGCAAACACCGTCGTCCGCACACAAAAGCTCAAGCGAATAAAGCGACCATTCTTGTGCAGCCCAGAAAACGCTTTCGTAGCATGCTTGCTGCGCCGCACTCATTTCGATCCGTGCGCAAAATCTCACAGCCTCATCTCCGCGTTCGAAAATTGTGAGTGCATGGCTGTACCCTGCCGCACACGGCGCATACACTTCTTCGAGCACGGAACATGACGACAGTGCCTCCTCATTTCCGGCCGACGCCGACACAAAAAGTGACATGCCGACACCCTCAAAGCACATTGCACGTTCCTGCCCTCGCGCTATCGACTGACACGCGGCGACACGTTGGTTAAATCGTTCACTCTGATCAAGGACGCCATCACCAACAAATCGTGCATCCTGATTAAGGTAGAGGAAATGGTAACACGCGCCACGATACTTCTCATGAATACTGTCGCATGGAGAAAGCAGCGAATCACGATCGTCATTCGCCCGAGTAGATGCGCGGACGAATCTGTCCATAAATACACCGCTGTAGCAACTCCATGCTTTCTCAGAATCCGGACTTACGACATCGCACGTACCCAATGCTTCAGCTTGCGCAGAAAACAGTTGGGCCAGCGCATGCCCCACCCCATGACAACTCTGACCTTCAATGCAGAGTGCCCGCCCTTTCGCTTCAACTATCGCACTGTCGGTTTCCCCATCCATCCCGGACACATCGGCAATCGATTGCGCCACGGCGCCGTGGATGCACGCAAAATCACAGGCGGTACCGCACGCGAGCGCTGCCGCTTCATACGTGCCCGCCTGCACATGCGACCCGACAACATGACCCACCTTATGGCATTGACCCGGTGATAATGCTGCTGCCGCTTCATTCATAAGATCCCGTGCACCTCGTGTCGCAAGAAGATCGCGCACGGCATCCCGTACGCAGTCCGAAGAGGCCTCGGTATGTGAAAAACACGATTTGACCGTCCCGATCGATTCCGCCGGTGCTCGGGTGTCATATATAAAGGCTGCACACGCAAGAACTGCTCCGAGAGCCGCAACTGTGGTAGTCCACCGCATAGTTCCAGTATACTGGGATGTATGTTGGCGCGCATTGATCTCCGCTATTTGTATGTCCCGGCCATCCTCCTCGGTATCGCTTGGAGTTGGACGCTCTCGGGCGAATTGCGCCAATTCTTCCCCGCGTGGCGGTACCAAGGACTCGCTGTATCTCTTACGGGCACGATTATTTCGCTCGACCCTACGGAGAAGATTATTGAAATGACGGCAACAAGCGTCTTCGCTGACGGAAACGCAGCACGCATGCGTGTCGCATATTCGGATTCGACCGTATGGTCTTCGTCGACGTATATTTTTGATTCCGATACTGTCGTGAAGCAAGAGCGGAAACTCGAGGCGGAACGGCCACTACCGGCAGGGACGTTGGTTTGGCTCCTTATCGACCCCGACGCGACCGGTACATACTCCGCGCGTGGCATAACGTTCCTGCGTCGCACCGACATATGAGCCAGGATACTCGTCATCTGATGTGGCTTGGCGCAAGTGTATGCGCAGGAATGTTGATTTCCGCACTCGTCATTCAAGGGACCCAGATGTATGTGCACGACAAAACACTGCGCTATGCGACTGATGCGACACGTATAGCACTCTTAAACAGCAACTATCCGGTGTACATCGTCATACAATCCTATGATCCTGCGACAAACAATCTTACGGCACTTGTCCGAAGCAATCCCGTGAGCGACGATATCCCAATGCGACTGAAGCTGACGGACAACCCGACCATAGAACGGCAGGATGGGATCGTGGAAAACGGAACGTACGTTGGACTGCAGGAAAAAGTTTCGGCATCCGCCGCCGATCTCACGGCGGGAACTCGCGCACTTGCCCACATCAGACTTGATCAAAACGCGTTATCTGTTGATTATCTCCTCATCGGAAACCCGTTTCCTCGCCCATGATGATGCGCCCAGCGGTAGTTTTCCTTGTGCTTGCGATAATCGGGATCGGCGCCTTTCTCTCCATTCGCGAAACCACGCTGGCGTGTAGTGGCGAAGATCCTGAGAGGAAAAAGTGCGAGGAAGACTTGTATCAAACGCTTGTCAGGAAATACGGGGCTGCGCATGCACTGCAGATAATCGAGGAGCAATTTGAGCGAGACGAGTATATTCGCACGCACTGCCACAGCCTTGCGCACATGATCGGATACGCCGCCGTGGACACATACCCAAGCGTAGCGGAAGCATATGCTGACGGAAGTCCATTTTGTTGGGATGGTTATTACCACGGAGTCGTCGAACGCATCGTGGCCCGCGACGGACCAGGAACTGCCGAGTCGATGCTTCCACGTGTCTGTAGTACCTTCGGTGCCGACGCGGGAAAAATGTTCGACTATGAGGCATGTACACACGGCGTTGGCCACGCGGCCTTCGTGATCAACAATTCTCTCATTCCTTCGCTCAATTTCTGTACCTCAGTATTTCCAGATGGTCGCCCACAACACGCATGCATAAGCGGCGTATTTATGGCACAGGTATCGAGCGGTGCTTCGTCAACCTCCCCACTGTACCCGTGTGACGCAGTCTCTCAGAAATACGCATCGCATTGTTATCCCTATCAAATGACAAAGATTCTTGAACGGCTGGGTGGTGACTATTCGCGCGCATTCCAACTATGCGCAGATGTTGCCGATCCAGCCTCGCGAACGGCATGCCAAACCGCAATTGGGAGGGCGTTTGTCATAACTGATTTGGACAGGACTGAAACACAATCCACAACCGTCTGCGAACTCGGAGCGGATACTGAGGCACGATCGGATTGCTACACAGGAATTGCTAAGCAGATCGTTCGATTGTTCCGGTCGACAGATGCGGCATTCTCGTTCTGTGCAACGGTTCCCGACTTAGTTAAAGGTTCATGCCGTGACGTAACAAAACGACAGTTCGAGGAAATTTCTTCAAACGTATCGGAATAATTCTAAGAATCGTTTTGTGATAGAGTACGCCCCATGCGTGAAGTAGTGATCCAAAAAGTGCTGAGCGGAGTGCTCGTCGCACTTGCTCTCATGACTCTAGACGCTCGGGAGATAGCAGTTTGTTTTGCGGTGCTTGGCCAAGGGCACTTTCTCGGAGCGTACTACTACCAGTGGAAGGCTGGAAAAATGCGCGGAACGTGGGTGCTTGTGTACGCACTACTCGCAGCATCTCTGATCGCGATCGGATTGTTGACGAAAGTGGAATGGTTTATGCTCGCCGCCGGCATTCTCTTCTTTATTCACCACTTTCAAGATGAGGTGACTCTCTTCGGGAAAACGCGCTCAATCCCGCGAACACTCGAACAGCTTGGACCTATCTTTCTGTATTCGGCACTCATGAGCGACGCACTATTTGCGACGTCACTCGTCCTGCCTGTACTCGCACTTGTCGCCGTGCTCGTACTTGTCTCCATAGCACTGTTCTTGGTGAAAAAATATACGCCTGATGCACTGAGCGCATACCTGCTTACACTGACACTCGGACTTGCGGCGATTGGTTACTCGGACGTACAGATTGCTCCTGAGAAGTTGTTCGGCTCCGTTGTCCTTTTCCACTACGCATGCTGGTACATATATTTCTACTTCCGCTTTGCAAACAACGCCGAGCGTCAGCGGGCGTATATCATCGACATGCTCGCGATCCACGGCATCGTTTTTGTAAGCTATGCACTCTATCTGTACACCTATTGGGGAAACAGTACGCTCACCGTTGTCTTTGCGCCGGTATTCTTCTATATCTGGGCAATTCTCCACATTCTCTTTTCCATCCGTCTGGGAGATTACCGTGACGCTTTGCGCTGGTAGCGTATGCGCACCGCACTTCAGACAGGCATAGCGGGTATTTGTGCCGGACTCGGCATTCTCTTCCCTTCTATATGGTGGGTCAGCTGTATTGGAGTCGCTATATTCGCGTACATACTGAACGAGCATCCGCGAAATACGTTCCTTACGGGATGGAATTTCGGCATCTTTTTTTGCGGTACAGCAATCATTTGGTTTTGGGCTGCACTTCCCTTTGACTGGCTCGGTATAGAAAGCAGTGCAGCGAGCACGGCTCTACTTGCGGTCTGCTGGGGGTACGTCGCGATTGGGATGGGAGTATTCTTTGGTCTTTTTGCGATGGTGTATATACGGTGCCACGTATCTACCAGTGTCAGCGGTGCAATTGTCGCCGCGTCACTCTGGACGCTTATCCAATATTGTCAGATGTGGGGATTTGCGATTCTCACGATTGGGAACTCTTCGCTTCTCGGAGCACACTTTTCGCCGCCGGCGATAGGGTATGCGCTCGTCGGATTCTCCCCGTTCCTGCAATTTGCGGCGCTCGGCGGCATATATGCTCTAACATTTTGTGTTGCCCTCGTTGGTTTCCTCGCCTATCACGCTGTTCGTGTATCGACGACGCACGCTAAGGCTACTGTTGCTGGAACCATCATCTGTATCGCCGTACTTACATACATCGACCAAGCAACGCCACTTGTTGACGTGCTGCCCCAGCGCGCAGACGGGACAGTTCGCATAGCACTTATTACCACAAACATTTTTGGCAAAGATGCGTCCGCACGCGTTACCGATGCGGCCAAGAAGCAATACATGGAGATCGTACGGTACCCTATCATTCCTGATATAATCGTCGCTCCGGAAAACGCGGACGTACTTGGAAATGATAGCGTTTCTGAATCTCTCGTTATTGACTCGATCTTTACCGTAACAAGTGATTCGAAACATTCTTTTCTGCGATTTCATAATAAAAACGGTCTCATAGCCGAGTATCGCAAAATGCTGCTCGTACCACAGGGAGAATATGTTGTATGGCCAACACTATGGGCGATACGACTTTTTACCGGATCGCAGGCGGACACGATCATTGCCAATTACGACGTGACGCGAGGGGATGCCATTCATACTGTTCAATCAGGTCGTTTTCATGTCGGCGCACTTTTTTGCTCAGACATACTTTCGCCCAAGCTCTACCGCACACTCACATCGCAGGGCGCAGAGATTCTCATCAATGCCGCATCCCAAGCTCCGTTCCATGGTTCGCGCTTTACTGACCAACTCGTTTTGTCAATGGCGCAGGTTCGCGCTGTTGAAAGTGGCCGGTATTTCGCGCTCTCGGGGAATGCCATACCATCGTTTGTAGTATCGAACCGCGGATCAATAGTTGCCCTATCCCCAAAGGGAAAAAGTTCGACTGTCTTCGCCGAGGTTCCCTTACTCTCGCACGCAACCCCATACGCGCGCTTTGGCGAGCTCGTGCTCCTCATCCCCATCGCACTCTGCGTGGCAATACTATGGCGACGCTACTATGGGTGAAAGTCTCGTACTGAAATATCCTCGAGCCCTCCCATAACGAGCGACTCGCACCTTGCTCTATACTCGGCAGACACGTATCTGCATATGGCGGCACCGTCATGAACGACGTATGTCGTATTGTTGTTTTTTATTGCCCCCGCAGTTACCAGGCATTCTTCGCGCTCGCGCGTACGGCTGCTTGCGCTCATACATAGTCGTGCCGCACCTTCGATAGAAGACCCCGCACTGGTGAGCGCGATGACGCCGACACCTTTAAAACAGGGGCTCGAAGCGGCTTGCACATAGTGAGAGGATTCTCGACAGAGCTCTCCTATCTTTTTGAAAGTCTCTGTTGTCGTCGCGGTATTAAACAACGCTTTTTGCCACCATTGCGGTTGCCAGTACATGCACGGGGAAACATACTCTTCCGAAATGGTCGAACATGGCGCGAAGAGATCTTCAGAAGGACGACGCTCGCCATTTCCCATTAGTTGCAAATTGTATTCCATAAACACGCCACTGTAGCAATTCTTCGCCTGCACGTTCGGAAGCACGTGACACAGTTCCAGTCCTGTCTCCAAACTCTCTGGAGCGTATCCTACATACGCAAGCGCGCCGTGACCGATGCCGTGCGCACATACAAATACGTCATCTCCGATGTTGCTGGCGAGACACTCGTCCTCAATCGCTCTGAGGCTTTCCCGCCCTTGATTACGGACAGCTCCTGCGATAAAGCCGTGGGCACAGCCGTATCCGTATTTGTCGTTACAGCTGGAAAAACCCGACATACTGAGCGCGGCGTATAACCCTTCGCCGAAGTCATGTGCCTTTTGATGCTGCTCCACACTAATAACTGACCCCATTTCAGATTCGAACTGCGCATACGCTTGTTCTGCACCAATGGATTGAATGTTGTCTTTCCAATATGCAGCATCGTGTTCACGTTGAACTTGTGGAATACGGAAGTATAAAAAAGTGCCTGCACCGATCGCGAGCATGAACACGCCACCGATCACGATTCGTTTCATCGCGGTGCTTGCCCCATACAGAGAGAACGCACATCTTCTGGCACGAGCAAACAAAACCGGCTACGTTCGGCTGATGCGGGCGGGAAAATGAACGATGCGCGACGCGCGAGTATTCCAAGGCAGTCGCCCGCGACCGGCGCCGGCGCTGCCGCGCAGACCGCAATCGCTTTCTCACCATTCGTCTGCCCTTCTTCGAGCCGCGTCTGCGCGACCGTCGAAAAGCATTCGACCTGGCGGGACGGAGGAAGCAGCCCGCACGCCTTCACAGCCTGGTCCTGGTTCCCGAGCGACATGCGGCCTACAATCGCCGTTGCCGTCTGGTAGCAAGCGTCGGTCTCCACATCATTCGGCTGCGCGCTGCAAAATTCCACGATCCCGCTGCCGTCGGTAATGCCGGTGCGGAACAAAGGCCACGCTTCGCGAAGGCACGCACCTTCCTCTTCCAGTGTCTCCGAATGCGTCTTGCACAAGCGGCGGTAATTTTCTGCGGAAGGTTTTTCCGGAAGCAATTCGACGAGCGCGAAATCATCAGGCTCGAGCGGCTGGTAGATCTGCATGAAGACGCCCTCGCGGCAGACGCGCAGGAAATTCCCCGTGAGGCTTTCCCCGATCGCGTTGCACGCGTCGAGCGCGCGCCGGAAATCCGCGTTGGTCAAAAACATGAAAACGTGTCCCATGCCGTGGTAGCAGATCGCTTGGTCCAAGGGCGACGGATGCCACTCTCCATGCGGTTCGCACGCGATCTCCAATTCCGGGAGCGCCTCCTGCATGCGCCTCTCGTCCAAGACATCGTCGCGGTACCTGCCAACGAAAATACCGTGGATGAACCCGTTCGAACAGAGGTTGTCCGACGGGTTAAGCGCGATCGCGTCAAGCCACTTCGCCGGGTCTTCCGCGACGACAGCTTCGCCTAACTTGTGTGCGAGCACATGGCAGAACTGGTAGGAAGGGTCTGCCGCACGGATTTCCCGGATCACGGAAAAAGCTTCGGAGATCGAGAGTGCCGGATAGAGCTTCGGGACTTCACGCTCGTAGCATTTTTCGCCTTCCGACACGCAGAGGGCGACGATCTCGCTTGCCGTGGCCGTCCCCGGCGAAGACACCAGGGAAAACGCCCCCACACCGGAGGCACAGACACCAACCATCGCAACGATCCCCAGCACGATGCGCGACATGTGCGGAGCCTACCATAAACCGCTGCCGCGCGTAAATTCCCTAGATTCCTGTCGTGCACGAATCGCGATATACCGCTGGGAACGCTCCGCAGATGGTCGCTGCCTTCCCCGGCGAATAAAAGCGCGCAAGGCGTTGTCCGAGCGCCCGATAGCACGCCACGTCGCCACCACGCGCACCGAGCGCGGGGTCCGCACACAAATCGAGCACTTTCACGTACTCATCACCCGGCACACCATGCTCCATCATCCCGTTCGCACTGCTGACGACGCAGGTCTCATAGAGCGCCGCATCTTCGATCTGCGCGCATTCGTTGAGGACCCCTCTGTATTCATCAAGTGCCGCCTTGGATTGCATCATGCCAGCAACCATAACGCCGAACGTCATCCGACGCAGTTCGGGATCGGGGATGTGCATTGAAAACCGCGCGGCCGTAAGTGGGCTACCTTGCGTAATCTGCCCGAGATTCTGTCCCAATTCATAGAAACATGCGTATTGCCACCTTGCGACGACTTCCGAGCAGAGCGCGAGCGGATCCTCGAGGTCGGTCGAAAGGCCAAAATCTCCCGTTTCCATCCAATCCACGAGCACGTTGAAAACGCCTTCGCGGCAGTCTTCAATCTCGCGCTCCGTGGTAGGCAACGCTTCACACCCTTCGAGCGGCCGTTTGACCATTGACACGGGATTCCCCCACATGGCGTCAGGCAGAGCGTCAGCCTGCGTTTGCATAAAGCCGTGGCCGCTCGCGTGATAGCAGATCGTGCCAATGTCACGCATGTCGTCAGCATACGTTTCCCGCAGATACTCGCAGTTGCGCACGACGACTGGTTCGTCAGGGTCGTTCTGGACGAGGTGTTCGACAAACCCGTGGAAAAAACCGTACCCGCAGGCGGTCGTTGATTGCGGAAATTCTATCTCTTCGAGCGAGAGCCCGCGGGCAAGCATGAGATTGTAATACGCAGCGTCGCCTATCTTATGTGCATACCGGTGGCACCCGGTGGAAGCGAATTCAGGATACGTCTCATAGAGATAGGTGAACGCGCGGAACCCCGCCATCAGACTGCCGGCACTCACGATGCCAAGCGGCCGCTGTAGCCAACAGTCAACTTTGGCCTGGATTCCTTCATGCGTGTCATCGCACGCTTCAGCATGCAGGATAGTGCCGACGCGCTCTGAAAGATGCGGGACCGACAAAACACAGATTGCCACTGACGCAACGGCAATGCCAAGCGCGGAGAGAACGGTGCTATTCAACGACATGTACGGTGCCGGTGAAATACGACCGGAGATGGTCGTGGTACGCCCAATCGCCGGAACGATCGAACGTGAAGGTCCACGTCTCTTTAAAATTTAATGGGCGCTTCGGGTCGAAATCAGGATACAGGCCATGATCGGGATGAAGGTTGGATGCCGGCCAGAACGTAACGTCTCGGTCGGTCGAAAACGTCACTGTGCCACCACGCTTGATCATAACTGTCGCAGGCATAAAACCGCCATCGGTGAGGACAACGGTCACGTGCTCGAGCGGATCCTCGTGACGAGCAGCGAAAAAACCGACTACTGTGGTTGCGCCGACCACTATGGCGATGATGAGAGAGCGCATGTCCGCAGTATACAATTATCGCTCGCGCGCGTCCCTGTGTCCGGGAAACCCCTACGATATACTGTTGTAATGACGCTTCTTGTGCGTGCGCTCGGAATCGGAGTGGCAGGGGCAGCAGTGGCTGGAACCATGTCCTTAGGATATGGGGAGCAGGCATGGCGATTTATCGTTCATGTGACATCAGGTCCGCAAACGCACATCGTTGAGATCAGTAAGAATGGCTTTACACCGTCACAACTTATGATCATGAAGGGTGACACTGTTACGTTTGTAAATATACATACGTCCCCATCACAACCATCCTCGGACCCGCATCCTACCCATGAATCGTACACGGATTTTGACCCAACGGTTGGAATCGCTCCAGGCGATTCATGGAGCCTTCGCTTTGACCAAGTTGGAAACTGGCAGTATCACGATCATCTCAGCGTCGGAACACGTGGCGAAATCACCGTTCTCGACTCATCCATACGAAATAGCGCGCTCGCCAAAACATGCGATGGCGATTGTTTTGACGAGCTTGTGCGAACAAGAGTCAAGAAAAAGGGCATCGACGCAGCCTTTCAACTCTTCCAAGATACCTACGAAAAAGGAGAGCTGCCGCGTACATGCCACTGGACCGCACACCAAATTGGTGAAGCGGCGTATGAATTATTCAAAAATGGTCGTGATTTTCCGATTACAGACGCGACAACGTATTGCGGATATGGCTTTTATCATGGTTTTCTTGAAGGGCTGCTGCGTGAAAATCCAGATCCTGAGTACGCACTTTCCTTCTGCGCGAAAGTTGAGGAAAAACTGGGTACGATGGGACTCTGGAATTGCTACCACGGTATTGGACATGGATTCACCGAGGATCCTCCGCCGCCCGAGACAGAAGGAGATTTTGAAGCGATGATCAAGCCCGGAATCGAAATGTGCGAATTTCTTTTTGGTGACAATTTCGGCGATCTGAATCTGTGTCTCACCGGTGTCTTCACGGTGCCAGCCGGTTTTGCCGAGAAAGGTGAGTACGGACTTTCAGTCACGAAAGATACGATTTTTACATACTGCAAAGACCAACCGTATCGATATTTGAAAGCATGCTACGGCGAATTCGCTCCGAAATTAGACATAGTACTCGAATGGGATGTGCGCAACCTCACCCCAATCGTACATACGATTTCAGATGAAAAATTGAAGCGGTTAGTTACGTGGGTCGTACCGTCGGTCATGGTCGCGCACGACATCCAGTCACCGGATCTTTCAAAATATATAGATGGATGTCGCGAAGCGTTTTCCGGCACGCTGCGCGACATCTGCTGGGGCGGGACGATACTCGGCTTTTTCACACATGGTGAACCTGAAAAACAATACGAACGTGTGATCACCTTTTGCACGTCCGATAATTGGAAGACGAATGCTGAGCGTCGATTTTGTTGGGGAGAAGGATTCCGCCAAATGCGATCTAATTACACGCACGAAAAAGTCCTGACTCTCTGCTCGATTGCTCCTGCAACGTTCCAGTCGCTTTGTCTTGATGAAAAACATGAACATGAATCTCCCTACGACGATCCATCCTTCGAATGATATGAATTACGCAACAGGCAAAGGGTACGCCATTCTCTTTCTCACCCTCTACGCCAGCATTGGTTTTGCAACACATGCGCTCTCAAATAACTCAGGAGAAGATGCATATCCATTTTTCTCGTGGTTTCTTTTTGTGAATGTCCCGCCGCGTATCCAAACTGGATTCGATGTGCATACTGTGGAGGTAAACTCGTCGCAAAGCCTCCGGCAAAGCGCGCTCTTTCGAGACGAAGGACTCATGCGACGCGATATAGTCGCGCTCGAAAATAGAATCGGCCAGGCAGCAAAATCAGGTAACGCAGAGGAGATTCGTAGCGCGCGACGTTCCATTGAATCGCGATTGCCGGCTGGTACGGTATACCGGGTCCGGGAGATCACCTACGACCCCTTGAAGTACTTCATCTCGAAGTCAGTTCTGATCGAATCAACAGTCAGCGAATTCACGGCGCCATGAGATATATTTCAAACGCCTACGCAAAACTCACCACTGCACTCGACGCGATCGTGCGTGGCGACGGTGACTATGACAAAGCAAAAATACTGCTCCCCTTTTTCTACTATGCGCTCTTTTTTGTGTCATTTATGCATCTCGAAGGACTCGACTATGCGATCGAGCGTGGCGGCGCCGGATTTGACCCACGATGGCCTCTTGTCTGGACTTCGGCATTTCCTTTCGAAACTATCGTAACAACAGTATTCATCTTCGCTGCAGGAACGGCACTTTTCGCATCATTTTTTCCCTTCTCGCGCCTTGCGCGAATTACAGCGTTCCTCGGTCTCCTTGGTTATCACGCATATACAGCCTCATTTGGTGGACCAAACCATCAATGGGATCACTGGCTCTGGATTGCGTTCATCCTCATTTTCCTTCCGACGGTCCGCACTAGCCCATCATCCGAAACGCGCCAATCCTTCTCGCTCGTATTCTGGACGGCGCAGGCCTATCTCCTCCTTACCTACACGATGGCAGGGATCGGAAAGGCCATCTATGCCGCGATCCAATTTGCGACAGGGCAGCCGCATGCCTTCTCACCCGACGCCGGCGCGCTCTTTACGGCGACGCAACTGAACCAGATGGGCATTTTGACACCGCTTGGTCCCCTCATCATCGAACATCCGTACCTCGCGTGGCTTCCCTTCCTTATCATGCTCGAACTACAGACATTCGCGATTATTGTCGCATTCCGGCCACAACTGCATCGAATGTGGGGCCTGGGACTCATCCTCTTCCACCTCGGGACGTTCCTTACGATGCGCGCAGTCTTTGTCGCACCAACGCTACTCCTCGCAATTTTCCTCCTGTCGTCACCATTTGCGCCTGAGCGCACGAGTGCCCGTGACGTACTCTATTCGATCCCGGTTTTCGGGTGGCTTGGGCGCAAACTCACGCACGCCACACGTACGACACCAGACGACCGATAAGCGGCATCTCGATACAACGGTCGCGTAAGCGTGCTTCGCGCTCGAACGGCGAGTATACAAGGAGCGCTGCAATGAGGAAGAACGAATCAATATAGATGATGTTCATTGTGAGAAAGTTGAAGATGTAAAACAAAAGAAGGAAGACGCCCCAGAGAAAGTGGAGCTTCGGCCGGAAAATCGCGTAGATCGTGAAAAGTTGGAAATACAGCATGCCGATAAATAGCGGCCAGCCGAGAAGTGGGTGCTCGACGATAAACGGACCGATAAGACTTGGGTGGCCAACCGTTGGCAACCAATCCGCGATATGGAGCGCGAACGCGTCAGGCGAGAACACGTTCGCCTGCCCGTCTAACAATTGCTCGAATCCACGCCACAACTTACTCACTCCCGCCATGCTGTAAATGACGCCAATGTATATTTGTGCACCGAGGAATGCGATGAGAACCTTTTTGCGATCGAGAACATCAGTCGCGCGATTCCACACATCTGGAAGAAAAATGAGAAAGAGAAGCGGGTAGATCCATACCAAGAGGTTATGTTCCGGAGCGCCGAAGGAACTCATGAATCCATGGTAGAAAAAGAGCCCGCAGAAAGCGACAATACGGGCCCCGCGATGTACGAAGAAAAGTGATGCAAGAAATGTTCCTATCAGGAAGAGTGACGTGGCAATGAGGATTGCCTGGTCGAACGGAAATGCAGTGAGCCATTCCACGCTCCACACTGCGTCAAATTGACTGGCGGTAAACAGCGGCGTCCGCTGCCACAGGGCAAATGCGGAAAACGCCTGGTAGAGGAGGAAGAAATACAGAAACGGCACGAGTTGTAATATGCGCTCCGTTACTTTCAGATCGTTCGCATACGCCTCGATCGTTCGAGGGTAATCAATCGTAGCGCGGTTCAGTGTACGAAGGAAAGCCAGCATACTATTTTACGGTAAACGAGCCGATCACACGTTCAGAAATTATTTCCCCCGCAAGGTACCGCTTAATCGGGTTGTACCGTATTTCGCGGATCTCATACGAAAGTGGACGGACGGTGATCAAATCTTCAAATGCATGCTGCGCATCTCCGCCGCGCACTTCCCGTGAAAGTTCCCGCCCGAACTCCTCTATCCGTCGTGCGTACTCGGGTCGGTTGCGCCATTCGTCTGCAAGAAGAGTGTCCGCATCTTGAATCTGGACAGGTTTTATTGTTTCCCCCTTGACTCCGGTGACATACACCGCATATGTGACTTGCTCGCGCGACGGCACTTCGGTAAAGACGAAGAAATGGTACGCGAGGTATTTTTCCCCGCCAGAGCCGAGATAAAAAAGAGCCGGGATCCCGGCGATGCAAAAATAGAGAACGATGAACGAGGGGATTGCCCATACGCGTATCCGGTATGTAAATGTGTGCGACATGGCTTGAGGACACGCATGATTATATACTTCCCCTCGTGACATCTTCCTTGACACAGCGATTGATTGTCGGGTTTCTCATATTCTATTTCCTGGCAGGCGTCGCCGTGTATAAGCGGACGCCAACCGACGAGATCTACCCATTTTTCTCGTGGTCCCTCTTCAGGGATGTGCCGCAGCGAACAAAGCGCATCTATACACTTCAAATTACCGCCATTGGCGGAAAGAAGCTTGAGGAACCCGTCTTTTACAAAGATGCACCGGGACTTTTCACCGCAGCAAGAGTTGATAATGCTAATTACCTTTTCAACGAGCTTGCCCGCACGTATTTCCTGCATGACGAGGCAGGGATGAGTGAGGCCCGGCGTCGGATAGAGTACGGTTTGCCGGGAGGAACTGAGTACAACCTCATAGAAGCGGATATTGATACCGTTGCATTTTGGAAATCAGGCGGCGCGATCCGGACACAGGTCCTGACATCATTTACCTCGGAAAAGCCATGAAAACAAGGTGGAAAAAAATGCAGGAATTGTTCGGCGACCGGGGTGTATTCCAAAAGACAGTGTGGTGCATCCCTTTGTTTTACTACGTCTTGGAGTTCATTACGTTTCAGCAACTGATGCGATTCGACCAACTCGGGCGAGAGATGGCTGCGCCGATGTGGCCGATATTCTGGGTGAGATATTTGGGCGAATATGCGGCATATACGCCGCACTTATTCCTTATCTTCCTCACGGTTGCAACGACGCTCGCGGCAGTATGGTACCGCTATCGGCCCGCGCGAATCCTCGTTTTTCTGGCAATTCTGCAATATCAATCGTACATGATCTCATTGTTCGGCCAGGAACACGATTTCTACGTTCCGCTATTCGTGTCGTTCTTCTTCATCTTCCTGCCCGACATATGGGAGAAACGCGAGTACCCGGAAGAATTGCGCCGACGGTTCACGAGTATATTCTGGGGCGCACAAGCGTACATACTCCTCACCTATACGATGTCAGGCTTTTACAAGATCACAACATTCTTCGAGCAGTATGCGGCCGGTGGAGCACATTACTTTTCTCGGGACGCTGCCGCGCTGTATGTCGCTTACTGGCAGACACAATTCGAACGCACCACCGTACTTGGCAATTTCATCGTCGAGCACCAGTTCCTCTCCTCGCTTGGCCTCATCGCAGCCTTCTACGTGCTCACGTTTTCCATGTGCGTTTCAATACTCCCCCGCATCCATCGCTTCTGGGGGATAGGCCTTATTTTGTTCCATCTTTCGACCGTCATGTCGCTTGGTGTTATATTCATCTACAACGTACTATTCGTGTCCGTTTTTTTCCTCATGTCCCCTTTCGCGTCCGAAAAAAATGATTGGCGGGAGCTCCTCCGCGATCTCCCGGTCATCGGTTTTTTTGCCCGTGCTATCCTCTGACGTATGTTTGAATCCGTCCGGCAGCTGGCGACCCTTGCTTTCAAGTCAAAAAAGATTTGGCTTCTCCCCATCTTGCTTGCCCTCATCATCATCGCCCTCCTAGTCATAAGCGCGAACGCTGCCCCGATACCGATCTTCCTCTACCCCCTCATCTGACATGTCCCGCATGTTCGACGCCATTCGCGCGCTGAATAGCGCGATAATCGCGATACTCCTCGCGCTGGTGTACCTCGCCCTTTTCGGTATCGCACGGCTGTTCGTGAGAAAACAACCAGGCGGCTGGCACGTCGCTGAGAACCCGGCGCCGGATTCTTTTTCCTCGCCGTACTGATATGCGCGTCCTCGGGATTTCAGCGAACTACCACGACAGCGCAGCGGCACTCATTGTGAATGGCCGTATCGTGTTTGCCGCGGCCGAAGAGCGATTCTCCCGAGTGAAGCACGACAACGCGTTTCCACGACGCGCAGTCGAAGCCTGTCTCGCACAAGAAGGCCTTGCCATGCGCGACATTGACGCCGTCGCGTACTATGAAAAACCGCTTCACAAATTCGAGCGTATCCTCGAGACGTTTGCAGCCACCTACCCGTTCTCACTCCGCCCCTTCGTTGCCGGCATGCCCGAATGGCTCTCGATAAAGATCACAATCGAGAAGGAAATCCGTTCGCTCGGGTTCGAGGGAAAAGTATATTTCATTCCGCACCACCTCTCGCACGCCGCATTCGCCTTTTACCCATCACCTTTCGAAGACGCCGCGATACTTACAGTAGACGGGGTCGGCGAATATGAGACAACGGCGCTTTGGCGCGGAAATGGTACGACGATCACGCAGATCGCGTCGCTTCATTTTCCCCACTCACTCGGCCTTCTCTACTCGACGCTCACGGCATTCCTCGGCTTTCGCGTGAACGATGACGAGTACAAGGTGATGGGCCTCGCAGGACACGGGAAGCCGGTATTCCACGAGCTCGCTCGCCTCGTCACGCTCCGCGATGACGGCAGCTTCGAACTAAATCTCGAATACTTCGCATTCCGCGAATCATTCTGCATGTGGTCGCCTAAGCTCGAAGCGTTACTCGGTCCGCCGCGCGATCCGGTCGGGGAGATCACCGAGAGGCATCGCGACATCGCCGCAAGCCTCCAGTCGCTGGCCGAAGAAATCTATATGCGCCTACTGAGGCGATTACATACGGTTACAGGGTGCAGTCGCGTTTGTATCGGCGGCGGCGTCGCGCAGAACGCGACCGCGAACAAAAAAATATATGTGGAAACGCCGTTCACGGACGCATTCATCCCCGGTGCCGCAGGAGACGACGGGGCAGCCGCAGGCGCGGCGCTGTATGCGTATCACGCGATCGCTGGGAATACCGTGCGCGTCCCCCTCGATTCGCTTTCGCTCGGGACGACGTACGATACGGATGCCATAGGGGCAGAACTCAAAAAACGTTCGCTTCGCTTTACTCAACATCCCGAGGACGAACTCGTTCGGATAACGGCGCAACTGCTCACGGAAGGGAAAATTCTCGGATGGTTCCAAGATGCAATGGAATTCGGACCGCGCGCACTAGGCCAGCGGTCCATCATCGCGGACCCGCGCCGTCCGGAAATGCGTAAACGACTGAATGCCATTAAAGACCGCCACGATTTCCATCCGTTTGCAGGATCAATTCTTGCTGAGAGAGCGCGTGACTATTTCGACATGCCCGACATCCGATCGCCCTTTATGACGACGTGTTTCCCTGTGCGCGCAGAAAAATGCGCCGAACTCGCGGCAATCATCCATGCCGATGGTACGTGTCGGATACAAACCGTTACGCAAGCGGCGTCGCACTGGCACGCACTCATCAGCGAGTTCGGCCGAGAAACGGAGACGCCCTGCATCTTGAATACCAGTTTCAACGGGAAAGGCGAACCAATCGTCGAGCATCCATCGCAAGCGATTGACGCCTTCCTGCGGATGGGACTTGATGCGCTCATCATCGGAGACTTTCTTGTACATCCTTGATTGCTTGGTGGCAATCAGCGATTCTATCTGGTACGTTGCCGCACAATCGATATGCGACTTCAACGCCGTCATCTTGCGCACGCTGGATCACCAAGCGCGCCGCGGAACTGTAACAATAAAACTGGAGCGATGGGGCAAGCAATGAACAGGATTGTTCGATGTTCTCTACTACTCCTTGGGCGCGATGGACGACGTCAGCGCCAAACGCATCGGCGCATGCGCTTTGCAGCGTAAAAGTGGCGCCTCTCAGACAGAACTCCGCAACCGCCGTTGGCGTCGCATCCAACATCCTTCCAGGCAGGCTTTTTGCGCATTGTTCTCGGTACTTATCGGCGACGCTATCGCACACCTGCCACCAATCGCTTCCTCTAGACGGAGAAAACGTTTTGACAAACTCCATGAACACGCCTTCCCAGCATCCGAACGTAAATTTTTCGAACAGCGCATCGCACGTACGAAGCGCCGGAGCAAGGTCGCCCTCGATGCTTCCGAGCGCATGACCAAAGCCATGGAGGCATCCGCCGTAGTTCGGCGCTTTCTCGCACACGAGTGCAATCGCCGGACTTTCGTGCATCTCTTCGAATAGCGCCCGCACGAATCCGTGGTAACAGCCGTATGTGAACGACTGATCGCAAACTTCGATGCCGTCTTCGCCGAGACGGCGGTAGATGTCCCTGCCGAGGACATGGGCAAGTTCGTGCGAATCATTGGCGGACGGCATGAGGCTTCCGTCGGACATGAGCGCGCGCTTGAGAAAACGCCATGCGGCCTCGGGACCTTCCGCGTCCGAAATGCGTAGCAGTTCCGCTTCCGCCTCTAGCTCGGGGAGCGCACGAAACAACGCGGCTTCGACCTGGTGGGCATCGCTTCCAAGGAAGATCGCGCTTGTGAGCGCAGCGGAAAGCACGATTCCCGCGATGACTATATGCGCTCGATGCATGGTATGACTTTCTCTTCAATCATATATCGGTACAACTCGCGTGCGAACCGGTCATGGCCGCTGACTCCTGGATGCTCGTCGTACGGGACTTTTTCCTCTGGAGCGAGCGTGGCTATCGTATCGAACACAAAGGTGCTCTCGTGACTTTCCGCGAACTCTTGCAGGATTCCTTGTTGCGAAGCAGACAAGCGGCCGTAGACAAAGAACAACACCGATCCCCTGTAAAATCCGAAGAGGGTAGCCAGGGCTTTCTTAGCATGTGCATCGAGTTCTTGAGGAGTAAATGTCTCCATGATTTCCCTTTCGACCTGCTCGGACAGCTCCTGCCGCGGGTTCCGTGGGACTCCGTCGACGGTTTTGGCCGAGAGGTCGCCGTACGCTTCGTACAAGGGGCGCAGTTTCGACTGGAATACCTCGTTCACCAGAAGGAAATCGTCAGGCTTTATGATCGGAAGCACGAGGTCCGGCTCGTACTTCATGCCGCGCAACCGCAAACGCTCCACCATGTATTCGATGTCGTACCCGCCGACACCGAGATTAAGGACTTCAAACTTCGTTATACCGTCACAGGCGAGTTTGCCGCTCGCCAGGTTTTCATTGAGCGAATCTTCCACCCGTTCCGAGTAGTTGTCCTTCGTCGAGACATGCATTCCAAATCCCCACGAATCACCGAGCGTGATGATGCGGTAGGTGTCCGCTGGTTTATCGACCGTGTAATCAAAGCGGTCGTTCAGTTGATCGTTGTTGCGAACGTATTCGGGTTTGTACGGCAACCATTCAGGAACCGAGGTTTTTTGTTCTGTTGCGAGGTCGTAATAGTACATAAGACTGCTACTCGCCGAGATTATATCTTCCTGCGAAAAGGGTGTAATGACCGTCTCGATTCCGCGCGTCCGTATAATATACGCAAGAATAACAATAATTATGATCAACTCCGCCACTATGAGAACACTGAAGAACGTCTTTTTCATTGCGAAAGCGATGTACATTCCTCTCTGAGCCCTGTGTGGATCATTTCGCACATACGCTTTCCTTCCGTGATATATCTTCCGGTACCAAAAAAACGCATTGCAACACCTAAATCACATTCGCCCGAGAGCGGTGGATCCGTAATACTGCCGCACAGAGCATGTGCTTGTTCTGCGTTGTATCCGACGTTTTCTGCAACCACGGTTCCCCACCCCCGCGCGCATGCTCGCCGCTCTGACACTGTCGTAGCATCGCGGCACATGTTTCCAATCTTCACGTAGTCATCGCCAAGGGCCTGCTTCCACCACAGACCGATTTCGAAGTAGCACGACGTTCGGTATTTCTCCGGCACGTCCGTACACGGTGCATGTAGATTTCCCGGATCCGGTGTCCGTACGTCGACAATCGCGTCACCCTTCGGAAATGTTATTGCACTGTTGAATTCCATAAAAACCCCACCCGTGCAGCCAAAAAGAGGATGCTTCTGTCTCGTGATGTCGCAGAGTTCAAGCGCCTTGAGGAGCCCTTCGCGCCCGAACTGCTCGATGAGGCCATGTCCGATACCGTGCTCACATCCCGTAGAATTTTCCCCGAATCGTTTCCGACACGCCTCTGCAAGTTCTCCCACGATTTCTGGACCGCTATCGTGTATCGCTCCGCCAAAAAATGCATGGTAGCAACCGAAAGCAAATGATTCATCGCATACACCAAAGCCGTCAACACCGAGATCTTCGTAGAGACGCTGTCCCATCACATGGGCTGCAAGATGCTGCTCGGCAAATGGTTTATCGGCAAGTCCTGCAACAAAGTGTGCATAGCGTGCAGCGGCGTCTGCCTCATTCGGCACACTCACATATGCATACAAACCGAGAGCAAGAAAACTTATCGCGCCGATGTAGACATACCACTTCATAGATCACGAGTTCTGAGGTGCCCTTCAGCAAATAATTGACAGGACTCTCGTCCCTCCAATGGCAACAGTTCGCACCACGCACGCATGGTAGTTGTTTCGTATCCGCTTGTGGGACCAATAACATTGCCGATACCTTGATAACACACATTGCGATAGGGCGGTGGAATTGCGGCACATCGAATACCGATAGAGCGGAATCGATCGGACTCATCGGCGGTAGTGTCAGTTGCTGCGGCGTGCCACCACGCTGGTTGATCGAAATAACAAGGTATTTTGAATTCGTTAGGCAGTCCTTCGCACGGCTCGTTCGCGCCGTTTTCCGAAAACGATCTCACTGAAATCCCTGCAACGCTCTGCATAGTATTGAAATTGTATTCCATAAAGACGCCGCCAAAACACCCGCCGACAGGGCTTTCCTGCTTGAGCGATGCGCAGGCGCGAAGCGCTTCAAGTAGCTTTTCATTACCCAAAAAAGCAAGTACGCCGTGACCGATGCCATGTATGCAGCCGAGTGGTTCCGGACTTGAATCACATGCAGCACGGATGTCACTGACGGACACGAGGCCCACATCCGAAAGCGCTCGCCCCGCAAAACCGTGATAGCAGCCGTATTGAAAATCCGCTGTACATAGGGCAGTACCGGGTAAACCTATCGTTTCGTACAGTAATTCCCCTGCCATGTGCGCTACTTCGTGCGAATCATCATACGAGAGATCACGTCCACTATCGATAAGTTCTACGTACGCACGATCGCTTTTTTCAAATTCTACGCGCCAAAAGGCATATCGCTCCTGATACGAAGCGCCGGGCATCGGCAACGTAGCAGAGTCGGAAAAAAACGCATATGCGCACGCGCCTAGGGCCAGGATACCAAGTACTACCCCGAGTCGCCTCATGCGTCAGGAGCGCGATTGTTGATGATGTTGTCACACATTCTGCCGAACCGCTCATCAACCGTGCGCATCGCAAGACATACGCGCTCTTGTGTCGCACGATCAACACGGTCGTACGCCGCGCGCGCAACACCGTCGAAGCACGATTTCGCAAGGTCGCCAGCCTCCGCGCACGCAGCGAGCGGAATAGTAAACTCGTCGCCGGGTAAACCAAACTCAATGAGTCCATTCGCGAAACCGTTCGCGCACGTCACACGCAAACCGGTTTCAAGCCTTAGGCATGCCCCAAGATCTCTCGCCGCATCGCTGTTGGACGCAAGTGTCTGTTTTGCGGCCAGCGCGGCAACAGTGGTAACCGTTAGTTGTCGATACTCCTTCTCCGGTGTAGTTGCGGCCAGAGCAAGCGCTTCTGCGAATGATTGTGTCGAAGGAACCACATACGAGTTCATCTGGTCGTAGCACGCTTTTTTCTGATATTCGAGTTTCTGAGTACGACAAATAGCATACGGATCGCTGTTGTCGAGCGGTAGGCGATACTTGGGTTCGAAAAAAGCGCCGCCCAACGAATTAAACACGCCGGACGCACATCGCGTCTTATGTTCCAAATTATCCCCGAGCGTATCGCAGAGCTTGAGCCCTGGCGCGATAAACGCGTCGACGTCGCCCCATGTGGCCGTGTCGGAACCATCGACGATTCCGTGCCCAATGCCGTGATAACACGCGACCGACACGCCCGCAGTCGCATCATGCAAGTCGCCATCGGCCCAATCACAGAATCTGCGCGCCTCACCTATATCACCACCTTCTGCAAGTAACGCCTCCATAAAACCATGAAAAAACCCGAATCCGCAATACGCTGTCTTTGGAGACAGAGAAAAATTTGTCTCGTTCTTGAAGTCATCGTATGCAAACTCTCCCAAAGTATGTGTCGTGCCGTGGCAGCTATTCGCAAACTCTTGATCGCGTGTATACACCTGCGCAAGCATGTCGAGGCCGGCGTCGATATTCTCTTTTCCTGCACGTTCAATTAGATCGTTGAGGCACTGTTCTTTTTGTGCACCTTTTTCAAGGCACACCTCGATTTCCTGTGCCGATGCATCAGAAGGGCTATGAAAATAGAATACGCTTGCCGCACCTATCAGGCTCGCGACGACAGCAGGAATGAGAAGTGTACGGTTCATTGGATTACAAAGAGGAATTCATCGGTGCATCGTTTCGATTGTACGCTATTCAACCCTTCGGAGCATACGGTTGCAGCTCCATCGCGCAGTGCCGGATCAGCATAAAGCGCCCACGCCATTCCCTCACGGCACCAGAGACGCGCTTCAGATGAAGCCGGTAAGGAGTCGCAGTACGCACTACCATCATGTGCATCAAAGTGCACAAACGGTGCGTGCGCGTACCCTGCGCCACGAAAACACGACCGCTGTAATTCGTTTGAAGAGGCCTCCGAGCACCATGTCGCAATCTCCTTTTCACTACGCTCCAACGACTGACCCCACCAACCAGGCTGCGAGAAATAGCACGCTTCCCGGAACTGTTCCGGAATGGAGGTACATGGTTCATGGCGGTCGGAAACCGTAAACGGACGACTCCGGTCCTTCGGATCAGTTTCCATAACACGAAAGTTATTTTCCATAAAAACCCCGTCGGAGCATCCTCCAAGCGGCCGCTTCCATGAAAGGTCCTCACACAGCTCAAGCGCGCGTTGCACGTCTTCTGTTCGATACCCTTCGTAGGAGAGGAGTCCGTGTCCGATACCATGGAAGCAACCAAGGCCACCCTCGCCGAACGCACTCACGCACGTCGCGTCGAGTGTCGCAATAACTCCTTCACCATGTTCCGCGATAGCAGCAGCAATGAACGTGTGATAGCAGCCGAAGCCGAAGGCACCGTCGCAGACCGAGAATCCGTCAAGGCCTTCATGCGCATACAGGAATTCACCGAAAATGTGGGCTGCATTGTGCTGTGACGGCTGGTCTACCGCGTCATACTTTTCTTTCAAACGGCCGTATGCATCCGCGGAGGAATTGTTGTGGAAGAGCGCCTCGATCTCACCACGCTCATCGGCCTCCAGAGCGCCTGACGGGACGAAAAAATATGCCGCAGCTGCCACTGTAACCACGGCGGCTATCGCACCGACAATTTTGTAGTACATGCTTGTTTCTGATTATCTGGTACGATCGCACAGATGCGTTGTTTCGCGGCCGGATCGCGGAGATAGAAGTTCGATTCGCCATAGAGCTGGTCGAAGCACGCTTTTTCCTGCGCAGCAGGCGCGAGCGAACAAAAACGGACAGAAAGCGTCGGATCATTTTCACCTCCCCAATAGAGTGATGAAAACGCCTGAACGCGACAGGCGTTTTGTCCATCGGCACGCGGCGCCTTCATGCACCAATCCCACACTGTTTGGAGTTGCGCATCGGTCATGTTGCTCATATCACGCACGTCACGTGCCGCAGCAAGTACAGTAAATTCTTTGCCAAAACCGCCGGTGCATGCGTCGCGAAGCGCCTGCTTGCTGGTAGGAATCGCATCGCATGCTGCAAACGCTTCGCCAAATTTCTCTGGGTCCGGCCGTCCAAGATCTACGCCGACCGATTTCCAAATGCGCGGCGTGAGGTACGTAAGGCAAATACTCTTCGTCTCTTCTGGAATCATTTCCGACATGCACGGCGCAAGTGATGATGTTAAATACTCCTCTTGCGCACGAGCTAATCCCTCCGGATCGTGACCGCCGCCGCCGGTCAGTTCCATGATCATGCCGCCGACACATTCGAGATATTCACGATTATTGTAGTCCTTTGTGCCAGCCTGTTTGCAGTACGCAACCGTCTTTGGGATATCGAAATCAAAGTAGGCGAATACACCGTGTCCAAACCCATGGAAACACATCGTGTAGGCGCCATTTCCTCCTGGCGCTTTTTTGCAGGCATCGCGAATTTTCGGCAGTATACCCTCACCGAATTCGTTCAATGCGCCAACAGCAATCGTATGCGAGCAGGCGTTGCGAAAATCCTGCGTGCAGTACGCCATACCTTCAAACCCCTGTTGTTTATAGAGTTCATCGCCAACGATGTGGCCAAGGAGATGCAGGTCGGTATTCGGCGGAATTGATGCCCGTTTTAATACCTCGTAGGCATACACCCCACCTTTCTCCACTGCCAAATCCTGGAAACGATCACTGAGTTCTTTAAAATCCTTCGCCCCCTCTGCAATGGTTTGCGCCTCGGCGTAGTCGGCCGTCACTGGGTTCCCCATGAAGAAAACAGCCGCCGTGGCCCCAATGATGAGAAAGCCGATAATGCCGCCCCAGTACGTGCGTGTCATTTAGCCACTCTACCCAATCCTGGCTTGTATTTCAAATTGCGTCCTTAATCGAATAGCTTACCCAAAAAAGTGCGCGCGTCTTCAAACCAGCCACGCACTTGGGCTGCTGGGATTTCTGCGTACACATCTTCGTGCAGATATTTGCCCGAAACAACCGGAGTCGTCGAGCTTTTTATAACTTCAGTTATAAGCGGATTCGCTACGATATACGGATCTTTGCGGATCGCGCTCACCTGCCAGGAGACGCGGCCCCCGGGTTCGCCACCAGCGATCGTAAAGGCGCCATTTGCAACCCCTTCCTTCACATGCAGATTTGGCTGTGGCTTTCCAATCGGATCGAGTTGGTACCGGAATTCGTCATTGAGCGCCATGAAGTAGTTTGGAAGTCGTACCGTTGCTTCACCGGTATTGTTGAGCGTCGCAATCCCGTCGTAGATGTTCTTTACGTCTGGCGACTCAACGAACGAGTGGTAGAGGAGCTTGTTTTCAGGATCAAGCGGATGATCTATCACGAAGGTTCCGGAACCCTTGCCGATCGCGCCCGTCACTGTCACATTCCCCGTCACGCCGAAGTTGCCGGAGATCGTCAGGCCGTACGATCCTTGGTAGTACGACTGATAGTATCCTTGGGCATAGTAGTACCCTTGCGCGTAGTAATAGCCTTGGTAGTACCCTTGGGCGTAGTAGTACCCTTGAGCATAGTAGTAGCCCTGAGCATAGTAGTATCCCTGGGCGTAGTAATAGCCTTGGTAGTAACCCTGAGTGTATGCGTCAGCCTGACGTGGCACAGAAAAAAGTATCGCGCAGAGCACGCCGCCAACGATAACCGCGCTCGCGGAATGCAGTGTGTTTAGTCGCATAGCGGTTCGAAAAGACACTCACCTTTAGTTACCTCGGTTTCTGTACTTTTTGATACTTCATTCACAATCGGATTTTCCACAATGTACGGATCGTGACGATTTCCTGTCACTTGCCAGGAAATCTCCCCGCCCGCGATCCCGCCGGCGATCACAAACGAATTGTCTTTCACTTCCTCTTTTATATACAAATTCGGCATCGGCTCTCCATGCGGGAAAAATTGGTAACGGAAGTCTTTGTTGAGCGCCTCAAAATACGATGGCAACCGAATGCGCGCTTCACCGTTTTCATCAAGTGTCGCGATACCGTCGTACAAGTTTTTCACCTCAGGAGACTCTACGAATGAGTGGTATAAGAGATGTGTCCGCGGTTTTAATGGATGGTCGATAACGAACGACCCAGAACCTTTGGACAAGGAGCCGGTGATATAGAGCGACCCTCGAATCGTTGTCCCAACACGCACGTCGAGCGCAGCATATGCGCCAGCCGGAACCAAGATAATACACAAGAGGATGAGATATTTTGTGTACATATCATTTTTTGAAAAGTTCCGGGAAAAGGTACTCGCCTTCTGGAACAACACCAGAGTCCCGCTTCCACACTTCTGGAATCACGGGGTGCATCAGTGCTAGTGGATCCTGACGAATACCGGTGACCTGCCATGAAATCTTTCCACCCGGAACACCGCCCGCGATGCGAAATGAGGGTACACCAAAGAACCATTCGCGTCGCACACCGCGCATCAGGTGCAAATTCGGCATCGGCTCGTTCATACCAGTCGCAAGGTACCGGAAATCACGATTGAGCGCCATGAAGTAGTCAGGAAGTGCAATAAAAGCCTCGCCGTACTCGTCGAGCGTAGCAACGCCATCGTACACATTTTTCATGTCGGGCGATTCGACGAACGAGAAATAAAGCAGTTTGTTTTTTGGGTCAAGCGGATGGTCGATGACGAATGATCCTGAGCCTTTTGCAACAGTACCTACAACAAAGAGGTTCAGAAACGTTGTATTTTCAGTTGATGTTGCGTTGCACGCTCCTCCCACGCATGCGGCATGCGAACTGCGCGGAAGAAGTTCAACCGCCATGAAGATGCTGGCGGCAACTATAAGTAGCAGATATGACTGTACGGATGCGTGCGGCATTATGGCTATTTTAACACGGAGGAGTCCAGTGTATATTGTGACGTGATGCTGCCTCGATTGCCGACATGGATGACAAAGAAAGCCTTGGTCCTCCTTGCCATCGTCCCCTTCATAGCAGCCGCGTTCGTTCTGCGGGGTCACTTCGACAATGTATACGCATTCGAATTCGGGACCGATCCGCTGCGCCTCGAGGCGCAACACGCACTTCCTGAACACGCACACTACGATCACGCGATATGGGCGGAAGGTGAATTTACCGCGCCCGATGCAGTATGGATCACGAGCTTGTCGGCAGAACTCGTTGGAGCGCCACCTGACAAACTACATAACTTCTTTCTCTCTCGAAAAAATACAAGCGATGCGTGGTGCCCCAACAACCCGGAAACGATATGGGCTGGTGGCACCGTCACCAGCAAACAGCCGACGGTATTCCCGTCACCATATGGTATTCAATTGGAAAAAGGAGAAACGATTGTTATTCGGGCAATGCTGACGAATGTAGCAGACAAGGAACACACGATATACGACAACGTGTCACTCCGCGTATACGCCGAGTACACTACCGATCGTACGAGGACACGCAACGTAACGCTTTATATGATTGGTCCTGAGGCATGTGATTCGAGCTATCCGATTTTCCCGCTTCCGCCACATTCCAAAAACGTGGTATATAGCACAAAAGAAAAGCCGTTTGTCTTCCCCACAGACGGCGAAATAATCCGTGCGCGCGGACATTACCACGGAAGCTACGAACGTGATATCGTCAACACGCTTCGGCTCTACATGAACGATCAACTAATCGAGGAAGTATCGAGTACGAATATCGAGAATGATGCCGCAAGGAACCCGCTTCTTCTTGAGGACGAATTACCGCTTGCAGTAACGGCCGGAGACACCGCATGGATGGAAGCAATCTTTAGTAATCCGTCCGACACCATTGTTCCCGAAGGTATGGCACTACTTGGCTTGTTTTTTGCTCCGCGATAAATCATGGAAAAAACCTCTAAAAAAGTATTCCTCGGGCTCGCCGTTATCGGACTCATCGGAATCGGTTGGTTTTTCACCGTACTTCCCTCTGTCACAGCAGAGCGTGGACCATTCATCTTGTACGGATCAACGTCACCGGTCCGCGTACCCGCACATACACGACCAGTAGATGCGCAACGCGGGGTCCCAACTGCAGTCATCAGCACAACAACTGTCACTGTGCCCGAAGATGGGTGGGTCACTGCCTTTTTCAGCCCGATCTTACATGGCGCACCAGATGCATCGCTGCGTTTCAGCTGGCTCTTTGACCCATCGCAAGATGATCCGTATTGGAGTGGCACTCCGCGTGTCGTTTTTGTTATGTCAGTTGAAAGAGTTCCTGATATACGTTTCTCCAACGGATACGGTTATTTTGTAAAAAAGGGCACGCAACTTCAGGTCATGGGAGGCTTTGCAAATTTTAGCGATGCCGATTACGAGGCTGTTTCGATTGATGCGCAGATCGAATTCGTTCCTGCATCATCAGGAGCGTCACTGCAAGAAGCGTATCCTGTATTTCTCAACGCGGAAAAAGCATCTATCTTTCTCGTCCCTCCACAAGTGAAGCGCTTCACAAAGAGGCTTCCACAGCCATTCACCGTTCCTTTCGACGGAAGCATTGTGCTCCTAGGATCACATGGGCATAAATTCCTCGATGAAATCCTGCTCACATTGAATGGAAAAGAATTGTGGCGAACTTCCCCCATCCACCTTCCTGATGGTACGAATCTGGGCAATCCCATCTACAGCACGCCATACAATGGGGTTCCGGTTAAGACTGGAGATACGCTTGACCTCATAGAATGGTATTCGAATCCGACAAAAACAACGACTGACGCCATGTCGTCGATGTACGTCGTACTGCTCCCAAAAACCGCTACTTCGTCGCACGGGCATTAATAGCGAACTATCGCAACCACGCCTTGATCGCTGTCGCAGCTTGTCGCAGGCCACCCGGCATCTTCGACGTGAGGACGTGCGTGCCTTCCGTGTTGCCGTCCTGGTCTGGGCGGACGTTGTTCCACTTCGCATCGTCATAGCGCGCAGCGGTGAGGCGCATCGATACTTCCCCTTTTTCCGTACCAGAAATCACAAGACGGTTATTCTCTATGTCCTTCTTGTAGAACACTTGCCCCTCAAACGATGGTGTGAGAAGTACCGTGAGCTCCTTCCAGTTTTCGCCAAACGTGGTGATTTGGTAGAAGAGCCACAAATCACTATCCTTCTCAAGGTCGTCAAAGTTAATTACCGTCTCGTACTTCTTCGTCGCTGTATTGTATGCATCCAAACTAACAGTCATCGTCGTTTCTTCTTTTACGCCTATCATCGACGCGACATACGTTGCGTATTTCGTACCATCAATCGTGTATGGCGGGTCGATTGTTGAGACGTCGAGTTTGCCGATAATCTTGATGTCGCCTTGGAACGTCGACGTTGCGGTACCCATGCCACTTGCACCATTTGCACCGACATAGAGCAAGTTCTGGACAGAAAGTTGCTGCGTTGGCGATGTCGTACCGATGCCGACAAATCCGTTTTGGTTAATGGTCAGCGCTGTTGCAGTCGATGTTGCAAGCGCATCGCTCGAGGTTGCAATATATAAGAGCCCGCTTTGTGACGAGATCGTCCAGTGTTTGAGGTTTGTCCCTGCAGCAGTGTCAGAAAGCGCAACGAACGGTCGCGCCGCAGCAACTTGGAGCGACCAGTTTGGCGTCGAGGTACCGACGCCAAGCTTTGATTCCACAATCGCGTTGCCAGTCCCAGACGGACTACCCGTCGGGCATGAGCCGCCCGTACAGACCCACAAATTGTCATCGTTGAGGCGCACGTCGTCGCCTTGCGGATTAATCGTAAAGTCTCCGACGGAATCGGTAAGCAAATCGGTGTACCGCGTACCATCATATGCGATTGTCTGCTGCGCGGTCGAGACAGCGTCAGTCACGGAGAGTTTGCGTGTCGGCGAAGTGGTACCAAGACCAAAGTAACCAGTCCAGTCGATGCGCGCAGATTCAGTGAGAAGACCTGAATTGAGGACAGAGAACGCAAGTGCACCTTTCGCAGTCGTGTAGTTCTGCAAAAGAATACTGCCGATCGACGCGGTAGTAGTACCGACATTCGCGGTGTCAGGCCCTGACGTTGCAGTACGGAAGTCGAGCTTCACATACGTTGACGAGGTTGCTGCTGTGTAATTGGTAAGCGCGAGCGCGGTTGTTGTCGCAGCCGACGAATCAACAACTTCAAGCTTTGCATTCGGCGTTGTTGTGCCAATACCCACGTAGTTGTTTGAGCTGAGTATCGCAAGTGCGGTCGTCGATGTGGCGGTCCCTGCTACGGTTGATGGCGCAAGGTAGAGCGTCCCAAGCGAGTTCCGAAGCGCCCATTGTGCGAATCCGGCACCGGCTGAGAGTGAGAGCTGCGCGCCGGTCGTTGATGCAATCGTCAACTGTCCGATTGTCGGCGTTGTAGTACCAAGGCCAAGGAGTCCGTTTTCCAACAATCTCAATTTCTCGCTGTTGTTCGTACTAAACGCAAAGTATTCACCCGTGAGCGCAGCACTGATATCCGCCGCAAACACAGCACCGCCATCATTCACATCAATCCGGAAGTCAGTACCCGTTGAATCACTGTCATTGATGGAGAGGATTGGTGCCGTGTGCTGTATGAGAATGTCACGAGCGGTGAGCGTCGTGCCATCAAACGCAAGATCAGCGTCAGAGGAGATGGTGGAGGCTGAGGACCAGAACGCTACACGGTTGGAGCTACCACCAGAGCCTGCCACATAGTCAGAGCCAGCAGATGCAGCAGATACCACCCCTGAGGTTGCCTTCAGTACTCCAGAGAGTGATGTGGCGAGTGTTGTTTGTCCTGTGACGGTGAGTGCTCCAGAAACCGCGTGATTGCCTGTGGTTGTCGCGCCACCACTGATGGTGAGGCCGCCGGCTTGGGTGCCATTGCCGATGGTGGAGGAGGCCGAAACAAGCATGCCGAGTGTTGTGGTGGGGGCGAGATAGCCAGAGACAACATTCCAATCTCGACCACCAGAAACATAGTCGACACCCGCGGTTGCGGTTGAGACAACGCCGCTCGCTGCTTTAAGGAGTCCAGTAAGCGATGTGGCGAGTGTCGTTTGTCCTGTCACGTTAAGGTTGTTGCCGATCGTTGCGTTGCCTGCAGTGTCAACGGTCGTCGAAGCTGTGGCGCCAAATGTCGCGAAGTGTGCAGAAAAGAGTGTCGAAGACGCCGTGCCATAGAAATTTTGTTGTGCCGTCCACGTATTCGCGTTCCCCAAGTTCAGATTCACCGTCGCTGCACCACCTTCGGTTGAACCATTCCCAACGGTGATGGAGCCAGATGAAGCAAGGGTAGCCACATAGTTGCCCGTCGTGTCCGTCCCCAGTGCGATCGCATCAGCATCAATGGTGCAGGCAGAGCCGTTGCAGGTCCAATCACCAAAGTCGAGAGAGGCGAGGGCAGATACAGAGAGGTTGAGGGATGAAGTGGCAAGGTCCGCCCACGCGCTTCCGTTCCAGAACAAGAGATCGCCGTAGTTCTCCGTCATTGCTGCAACATCGTTCAAATCTTCGATTGAAGAAGAACCGATTGGTGTAATACAACCACTTGCCGTTGCAAAACAACCGCCTGAGAGCAAGAGCCCCACGTTTGAAGTCGTTGTTGCTGAACCGTTGATGGTGAGGCCGGTGACGGTGGTGGTGCCGAATCCGTCACCAGCAACGGAGAGGAACTTCGTTGCGTTTGATGAGGAGGCAACTTCAAAGACCGGATTCGTTTGTGCAGCAGATGCTTGGACAGCAAGTTTGGCAAACGGCGTTGTGGTGCCGATGCCAACGTTGCCGTCGGAAAAAACGTAACCCGAGGAAGCCCCTGCGAGTGTGAGGGTATTCGCGGCGTGAGTAAGCGTTACATCACCTCCGTTCCAATTGACAACCCCGCCACTCGCCAGAAACAGATCACTCCATGCGGTACCCGAAGCACCAAGCGCACCGGAGTCGTTTGACGATGCAAGGATAGAGCCCGCAGTGACACTGTTTGAACCGACTGAGAAGTTTCCTCCAGCAAGTGTGAGCGCGTTTGAAGAATGCGTGAGTGTAACATCACCACCGTTGAAATCGATCAAACTCCCTGACGATGAAAGCATGAGATTCCCCGTTGTCGTCGCACCACCACTAATTGTTAATCCACCAGCTTGCGATCCGTTGCCGATCGTTGACGATGCCGCAATGATCATTCCAGAGGTTGTCGCCGACACACCTGCTGTTGGATGCGTCCACGCATCGTATGAGGAAAGGCCTCCTCCACTGCCACACGCGCTCGCATTTGCCGTAACGGTTCCATCTGCTCCCACTTGCAAACAGCGTGTACCCGAACCTCCGGCGGAGGAAAGGACAAGATTCGTCGTTGATGCCGTGGTTGCGGTAATTGCCGTCGTTGACGCGTATGGAAATGTAGACGCTTGCGATGTTGTTGCCGTAAAGAATGCCGAGACTGTTTCGCCCACAACGGAGAGTTTGGAATAGGGAGATGTCGTGCCAATACCAAGATTTCCTGAGAAGAACGCGCGTGTTGTGTTTGGGTCAAACCAATACTCCGCGGTCGTTGTCGAGTTTGATCCGATTGCTATAACATCTGACGTATTGTTCGAGTAATTCACAAGCGTGCCGGAAACCTGCGACGTCGTCGTGGCCCACGTACCACCGGCACTCCCTGCACTCTGCAGATCAGTCCCCCATGAGGGAACGCCGCCAGAAACTTTGAGTACGTCACCAGAACTACCAATAGCAAGTTTCGAAAGTGTGCCTGCAGCCGAAGCATACAAAATGTCACCAACAGAGAAACTAGTCTGACCTGTGCCACCGTACACTGCACCAATCGATGTCGTTGCCGCTACAACTCCCGCATTTGCATGGAGCGGTCCATTGAGAGATCCCGCAAGCGTCAGTACGCCTGCGCTACTAAACGATGATGTTGCTGTTGCGCCAAACCATGTCTGAAGCGCAGAAAAATTTGTCGACGACGCTTGTTGTATATTCGTCACGTAATTGGTAGTCGTAGGAGCAAGGAATCCTCCACTTACTTCCCACGCCTGTCCAAACGACGAGCCTCCGCCCGAACCACATGCCGATGCATTAGCAGAAACAGTGCCATCAGCGGCTACCTGGAGACAGCGTGTTCCAGAGCCTCCGGCAGACGAGACGATGAGATTCGTTGTCGAAGCAGTTGTTGCCGTGATGGCTGTCGTTGAGGCAAACGGCAGTGTGCTTGCTACACCATCACCTCGGATCGTGGTCGTGGAGGTGCGTCCGACAGAAATACTATCAAGCGCTGAAAGCGCAGTTGATGACGCGAAAGCAACAGAGAGCAGGTTGATCGATGAATTAAATGAGAAATCGGAATCACCACTAAAGAGACCGCTGGCATTAAATTGAACAGTTCCTTCTGCGCCGCTTGGTGAACCAGAACCGGCACCGATACCGAGCGTCGATGTCGCAACAAGATCATAACCACCCGCGGAATTCCCAAGGAGTACTTTCCCGTACGTTGGCGACGATGACGTTCCTGTCCCGCCACTGCCGATTCCTAGCACACCGTCAAATCCTGTCGCTGTCACCGAACCGCCAGAAATTGTTGCACCTGTAATCGTGCCGCCAGTGATCGTCGAATTCGTAATATCGACGCTACCCAAATTATCGATCTTGTTCGTCTGCGAAACAACGTTGTATACCTGCGATGTGTACGTAGAGTTAGCTGAGCCGGTAGCAAGGATGCGCTGCATGTAGTCATTGCGAATCTCATCGAGCCGCTCAGTAAGAAACGCTTCAGAAACGCCACCGACGACAGAAACGCGCTGCGTTTCAACCACGCGCTCAACAATCGGCTGTGTGACGTACTGCACAGTTCGTGCAACATTCCCACTCGTGCCCTCCGCTGAACGAGACGAGTTTGAAGTCGTGGTAGCAGCCAGCTGTACCGTACTCGGTGTTTGCTGTGGCGAAACGATACGCGGAGCAGGAGCCACATCAAACATCGCACCAAAAATTATAGTATCAACAAATACATTCCAGCGTCGTGCGAGACCGTCGACAGTACCTCCCGCCGCAGCGGTCATTGCAACCTGTGATGTCGCGACTGCGGTGTGTGGATCAGTAACTGCCATCGCAAACACATTACGTGCATCTACAACAAGCGCCGACAGAAACTCTCGCGACAACGCGCTATGAATCTGCTGTGAACGTTGTTGCACACCAACAATGACTTCGCGAGCAGTCTCCCTATCGGCAAATGCGTACGTACCAAACACCAGTGATAGAGCAGTAATTAGTGCGGTAACTTTGTGGAGAAAATCGAGCGCAGGATGAATCATGTATGCCGGCACACCACTTGTTGCTTCGTGTGATCCAACAAACGCAGCGCGTGCAGCAAGCGTGGAAGCAACACCTGCCTCTGGCTTTAAACGATGCAGGCCCGCGCTTGCAGCCAGGTGGTATTCCATGCGTCGTTCCGCTGCAAGTTCGTCACGACGCTGTTCATCTTTCTGCTTTTGTCTATCGATAAACGCCTTGAGCGACTCTTCGCTGACAAACCAATGCTTACCGACTCGCGTTGATGCAACTTTTTGTTCGCGGCACAAACGAGCGACATAGTCGCTTGATAGATTTGCTGCACTTGCAGCATCCGCTACCGCTATATAGCGCGCACGATCGACATATACAAAATTCCCCATGATTTGTGGCGAACGACTTATATAGGATTTTACTAACTAAATCGGATATTGCCGTACCGAGATCGTCTTCACGTGGGGACAAGTTTATTTGCTCAAAAAAACGACACTAGCCGAGACCTGATGACTAGACGGGCATTAAGGCCATAGATATTGAGCTGGCATCTCCTACAGATGCTAAAAATTGAGTGATTTCAGTGTAGTTGTCTCAGCTATCAAGCTACCAGCAGTCCATCTCGTTTACCCGTGATACGAAATTTATAGATATCTCGTTCACATCTGGGCATATGCTTTGCAAAATTGTGTATTGGTGAAGTTCTGAGTCGTATATTCGCGCCCCGCTTTCTATAGCCTACGCACATGTAGTGAATTCACCCGAATATTAAACACCGAAGTGAGCATACATTTTGTCATTCCAGCACTTCGACAAAATCTAGTCGCTCAAGAGGTTCGCTGTATGGAGTTGGGAGATTCTATGCCCCCAGTTCTGTGATGCGTATAACCGAAATAACTAGGCGTCGCCTAGCTGTATCGGCTGAGCGGGATCAAGATACTCTCTAGAGAGTTCCGCTTCGGGAGTACTTAAGTGTACGTGATACCTGATCTCGGAGTGCGTCTATGGCTGCAGCAACACCTGCGGGCATTGAAGCCGTATTCATGCTCGGCAACTGGATGTTTCTGAGCGCTGTCACTGCAGGTACGTTGGTTTGCTGTAAAAGCGCGTATGAGCCGCCGGCTATCACAACCACTGCGAGGACGTATGTAGCCACCACTGTAATCGTCCGCCACGGCATTTTTGACGAGCGCTCATAGGCCATAGACTCTGCCACGGCTTCAAATCGGGGCATTGTACGGATAGGTTCAAGTACACGAATTGGAATGTCATGCTCTTCCTCCTCCGATGCTTCTTCCTTAGAAAGCGCTGTTTTTGCTTCCTCAGGTACTTCGGCTTCTGGTACAGCGATCGCTACGAGCTCAGGAGTCGGGATAAGCGGCGCTTCTTCGGGAATATATGTAAAATGCTGCTCTGGCTCCATGCTCGCGGTCTCGGTTTGAGGGGCTTCCTGTACGGCGCGCTCCAACCCCACCGATTCTACCTGCACCGCAGCAAGGAGCGCGTCATTGTGATTTTTGTGCTCTAAGAGGCCCTCACGGTCTACATACCAGCGATTACCAACCTGCCGCGATAAAACCTTTCCACCTCGTGCCAGCTGACTAACATAATCTGGATTGTACCCAGTTATCTTAGCCGCGCGAGTCGTTGAAATATAGTCTCGGCCATCAAACGATACACTTGCCTCACTTTCGGGAGATGACGTCCGCAGCGGCGGCACGGGCGTATATTGTTCAGCCTTCTCCTTGTGAGATTTGAGCGATTCCAGTTCGATATACCAGAGTCCAGAAACACGTTGCGCAATAATTGCACCTCCACGTGCTAACTGTCCGATATAATCCTGTGAGTAACCCGAGATATCAGCTGCTTTCTTTGAAGATATGTATATCGCTCCCCCGAGATTGATCTCATGCGTCATATGCATACAGTATATGGCCGCAGCGTAGTGGCATTTGAGTAAAAAACCGGTGAATCTGTGGACTACTCGTCAACATGCAAGCAAAACTGCTGCTTTCAGGCTGACAAATGGTACATTTGACACAAAACCAAAACTGTTTTCTTTTAAGATTTGGTGCGATTTTTTATCTGATTGGACTGAAATGTCTGAAAGGCACGCAAAAGCGTGGCACCATCTTTCATACGCTGCAGATACGGTGGAAACGCATCTGGTTTAGTAATTACGTGTCCATTTGTATATTCATTCACGCTTGAGTATCGGTAGTGCAACGCTTTTGCAACAAGTGACGGCATCTCTGTCGGCTCTACATTTCCAGTTACTATACCAGCATCAAATATGCTTGCGGGGTGCAAATGAACATACGCAAATAAATATTTCAGATGCTCCGTAGATTGTGCCGATTTGGATCGATATGATGACTGAAATAGTCGTCCAGCACGTTGATATTTTTTGTTAAAGAACATGGTATATGCCGTTTGCAGTTTTTGCATAAACTTTGAGATGCCTGCATGCGCGTTCGCGGAAATAAGAAGATGATATTCACGTGGAGTTACGGCATATGCTGCAATGGACACCAATAATTCGCCGCGAGCACTTTCAAATATGGTTGCTGCGCGATTACCGGTAAAAAAATTAGCGGCCCGTTGTCCCTCGACTGCATTCAGAAGGTACAAATAGGCTTCAAATCGGTCAAAATCCTCCTTCGAATTGAACAAAATTCGACCGTCTACACCGCTATTATAGACATGGAAATACGTCTCATGCTCAAAATTCGCTTCCTTCTGGTTCTTGGTGCTTGTTTTCACCTGTTCAGTATACCGCGGCTGATATAGCAAGGCCCGACGTTATCCACGCAAGGTCGAACCTTGCTGGATATAAGATGAATTAACAATTCGCAATTTGGCAATTTGCAAACCAAAGCCTAGATATTTCAAAAAAATGGCACCGTAGCCGAAAATCAGGACGTTTTTCGAGCAATACTTCCAAAGATTCGATTAAGCTCGTCGGCCTCCTTCCAAAGTTCTCTCCCAATCTTAGAACTTTCATCGTCAGCGTGTGCAATCATTCTTAACCAATGCTTTGTCTCACGACGCTCTTTGCAGCAAATTTTAATTTTGTTGCGGAAAGCCTTTCGAGAACTCGCCTCATTTGCCTCCATGTAATTCGCCCCAATACTTGTTCCAGATCGTACAATTTGATTGATAAGCGTTGATTGATAAGCGGCCTCGAAATTTCGTCACGTCTGATAGTTTTTGCAAAAGATATAATAGCCTCTCCAAATTTTCCTACTCTTTCCTCTAAATCATATTTCATACTGCCACATCGTCTTCGTTTGTTTTGTATATTGAAATTTTGTTTGCAAATTGCAAATTGAAACTTGCAAATTCAGCGTATGTGTACTTTATGATCCTGAGTATAAAGTCAGCTACAACGATTTTGCCATTTTTTCCACAAGCGCCTCCTTAAGCTGCGTTGGGTTCGCTGCTCCCTTTAGTCTTTTCATTCCCTGTCCAACTAAAAACTGAATCGCAGCCTCTTTCCCCGCCTTGTAATCAGCAACTACCGTAGGGTTCTCTGCAATAATTGTGTCAATCATCGTTTCGAGGCTCGTCCCTGATGAGTCAATAATGAGTCCGCGTTCCGTGGCTTGTATTACTGGGTCGAAATCACTCGTAAGCATCTCGGCAAGAAGGTCCTTTGTTGATCGCGACGAGATTTTGCCATCAACAACAAGCATCATGAGAGACGAAAAGTTTGCAGCCGAGATGGAGATCTCGGATTTAAAATCCGTATCTCGGCCTCCCATGCCTCGCAGTTCGCTGACTAAATCGTTTGCGATATAGTTTGCAGTAGTCTGCACAAACAATTGGTTTCCAATTTTCTGCGCCACTACGGTGTCAAAAAAGGCCCCTAACTGTGGGTAGGATGCAAATTGAATAGCATCTGCCTCCTTTACGCCTGCGACAATATAACGCTGTCTACGGGCAGCTGGAAGCTCTGGGAGAGTCTTTTTGAGGGTATCAATTGAGAAATCTTCTATTTCTGAAAGTTTGAGTGACGGTAGATCTGGATCTGGGAAATACCGGTAGTCCGCACTTCCTTCCTTTATGCGCTGACTAAAGGTTGCCTGCTTTGCGTCATCCCAACCGCGCGTTTCCTGTACGACGGCTTTCCCGGCCTCAATGAGAGCGGTTTGACGTTGTATCTCATACTCAATAGCGCGCTCCATCGCGCGAAAGGATGCAATATTTTTTACCTCTACCTTCGTACCAAGTGGCGCGCCTTCAGGAGCAAGCGAGATGTTCGCTTCAAGACGCATGTGCCCTTTTTCCATATCAGCGTCAGAGGCTTCAAGATAGCGAAGCAGTAATTGCAATTCACGACCAAAGTCACCAGCTTGCTTTGCACTATGGATCACTGGTTCTGTAACGAGCTCCATCAGAGGGACACCAGCGCGGTTGTAGTCTATACGTGTATCCCCGCCTACGTCATCGTGTGTTGACGCCGCCGTGTCCTCTTCTAAATGTATACGGGTCAGTACAACGTCACGCAGTACCCCTCTAGAAACCAGAGGAAATTCGAATTGTGACAACTGATACCCCTTAGGCAGATCCGGGTAGAAGTAATTCTTACGATCAAACTCCGTGTAATCTGCAAGGGTTCCACCAACCGCTATGCCAACCCGCAATACATGCCTGACGGCTTCCTTATTAATGACAGGTAGTGTACCTGGGTGTGCCATACACACCGGGCAAATATTTATATTCGGGGCAGCAGCAAACGGATCATTTTTAGAAGAGCAGAACATCTTAGACCGAGTCTTCAGCTCGGCGTGGATCTCCAGGCCTATCGTTGGAATCAACACCATAAAGCGCAACTGTAGCAGGCAAACGCATGCTCATCAAACACATACGGTGCATAGAGCAGCATCTTAAATACGCATTACCCGAGATATCAATATCTCGGACAGGACCAGCCCCGAGATATCCATCTCGGATACGAATTCTCGGAGCATCAGCGAGCAACATACCGCCCCAATTTCCCTAGACTAGCATTCCTCAAACGCAGCCAGCTGATTCTCGAAAATACATGATATTCGAAAAACTGCCTCTATTCCCTCAGCGCCTCCCACATCAAGCCGAGTCGTGAGTAATGGGCACAAAATATTTCCAAGCAAAATCCACAGTTTTATCGAAATTTTCGTGCATGTTTTTGCAAGCACGCGCTACACTTAAGTAGCCGGAAAATCTGCTTGTTAAGCAATTTTTCCGACAATCTGTTCCATGACTGGTCACATAAATATCGAAGGAATTCCGTACGTGCATATTAAGATCGCATCACGCGGTACCGGCCTTTCGCATGACTACATTTCAAAATTCTGCAGACGCGGTAGCATCCGCTCTGTTCGTATCGACAAGACCTGGTATGTCGACCTGCAGTCCCTTCACGACTTTCTTAACACGCACCGCGCAGCAAAGGACGAATGGAAGAAGCGCCAATCCGAGCGCCGCCGTTCTGAACAAGTCGAACTTGGTTTTAGGCGTCTTGCACCTGCGACGCTCGCAAGTTCGCTTCCAAAATTGCGCGTCGCGCCGATTCATGTGCGCCAGCGTCTCATGCGTGCACATGCCTGGAGCAAACGTCGCAGCGCACTCATTGCAAACACTGCTGTAACTCTGGTTCTTTCCGGCATCGTCTTTGCGAGCGCGCTGTCTATCTCACCGGCTTCTCAGCAACGAGGAACACTTGCGGCCGCGGGAGAAGTTGGATCGCGCGTTGAATCACTAGCACGTGTTTACAACATTTTGTCCACTTTTTAATCACTGCCCGTTTGAAACTGCACCTGTCATTGTGCTGCAGCAGCAATATCCAAAAACGCCGATAACTTCAACCAGTACAAATCCACGTATCGTGCAG
>Ga0207952_1000267_pt1 | contig 50254 bp, 48 predicted proteins | sample SubbioR12Aug_8Ca_FD_184831 | JGI IMG/M metagenome (GOLD analysis project Ga0207952, IMG submission 184831) | Serpentinite rock and fluid subsurface biosphere microbial communities from McLaughlin Reserve, California, USA - CR12Aug_8Ca (SPAdes) | ecosystem: Environmental > Terrestrial > Deep... | reverse complement strand
TCGTTACGACACCGCCCGTGCCCAGCGTCCCGGCCGTACCCCCAGCACCAATCTGGATCGTGCCCTCGGTGATGGTCGTCGTGCCGGAATAGCTGTTCGTCCCGGTCAACGTGACGATGGTGCTCGTTCCCGACGTCGTCTTGGTCAGCCCGCCAGTGCCGGAAATATTGTTGCCGATTGTAAAGGCGTTCGCCCGATTGAGCTGCAAGGTGGCGTTGTTCACGACGTCGCCCGTGCCCAGCGTGCCGGTGGCGCCATTGTTGCCGATGCTCAGAATGCCGGCCGAGATCGTCGTCGTGCCAGAATAGCTGTTGGCCCCGGTGAGGCTGGTCGTGCCGGCGCCAAGCTTGGTCAGTATGCCGCTGCCTGAGATGACGTTGGCGACGGCATAGGCGTTCGAGCGGTTGAACAGCAGACTGCCATCGTTGGTCACTGCGCCGGTGCCCAGCGTGCCGGTCGTACCGCCGCTACCGAGCTGGAGGACGCCGCCCGGATTGACCGTGGTCGTGCCCGAGTAGGTGTTGGTTCCGGTGAAGGTGACGTTCGTTCCCGTAATGAGGGTGGCACCGGTTCCCGAAACCACCGGTGCGATCCCGACGATCGATGTGCCGGCGGCGGTCAGCAGCGACCCCGCGCCCAACGACAACGCACCGCCGCCCAGGAGGGAAGCATTGGTGAGGTTGAAGGCGGACTGGACTGTGAGCGTCCGGGTGGCGTTGATCGTGAGCGAACCCGCGCTCAGGTCGACCGTGCCGATCGTGAAATTGCCGCCGACGATCGGCTGGTTTGCTCCGGCGGCACCAAATGTCGCCGTCTGGCCGGCACCCGGCGTGACTCCGGTGCTCCAGTTGAGCCCGCTGCCATAGTCCGTGCCTGTGTAGAGCCAGTTCTGGGCGCGGGCGATCCCGACGCTTCCGGGGAAGACGCTTAACGCAGCAACAGCGCCGACTACCCGACGCCTCCGACTTGTGCAGACCACCCTGAGGCTATTCTTTTTTCATTCCAGACATGCAGATTTGCATAGTACAGCAATGATGCGTTATTGAATAGCCGCTGCGGATTTATTGGTCTGGGTCGGCCATACTCTAAGGAGGCCCTATTTCCATAAACAAAACATAGGCTTATGGGTCTATGCCCGCGGCGATCGGCCGTGGACCGGCTCCGATCCGCCGGCCGCCGTTTACTTCTACAGTCCCGACCGCCGTGCCGAACGGACGGTCGCGCATCTAGATCGCTTCAAGGGCACCTTGCAGGTCGCCGGCTATACCGGCTTCGAGCAGCTGGTCCCCAAGGGCATCGTGCTGGCCGCCTGCTGGGCCCACACCCGGCGCAAGTTCTACGAGATGCATCAGGCGACCGGCTCGCCGATCGCGGCCGACGCGCTGCGTCGGATCGCGGAACTCTATGCTGTCGAGGACCGGATCCGAGGCCGGTCGGCGGAGCTGCGCCGCGTGGTGCGACAGGAGCTGGCCAGGCCACTCGTTGGCTCGTTGAAGACCTGGCTAGAGAGAGAGCTGCATCGAGTGGCTCCGCGTACTGGGCTCGCCGATGCCATCCGATATGTCTTGGTCCGTTGGGAGGCTCTCTGCCGTTACCTCGAGGATGGCCGGGTCGAACTCGACACCAACACGGTCGAGCGCGACATCCGGCCGATTGCCCTCGGTCGCAAGAACCATCTGTTCGCCGGCTCCGACGGCGGCGCCGACCGATGGGCCATCGTGTGCTCGCTGATCACCACGGCCAAGCTCAACGACCGCGAGCCCTACGCCTACCTCAAAGACGTCCTCGAGCGCATGACCAACGGCCATCCCGCCAGCCGCATCGACGAACTCCTGCCCTGGAACTGGACCCCACCCACTTGACCACGTGCGAGGAATGGACGCTTACCGTTGAATTCTTACACGCTTGTTTGGCACAGGCTGATTGCGATCTGTCTTCCACGGCGAGGTTTGCCGAGGAGGAGCATCAGTGTCGAGATGGCCAGCGGATTACCGGGCGGAGCTTGAAGTGTTCTGGCGGTCGCATCATGAGGCGTGGCGGCGAAGCAATCTTAATCAACGGGAATATTGCGAGGCGCATGGCCTGCCGTTGAAACGATTCGGGAACTGGCGAGAGAAGTTCAAGCGTGAGCCGGAGGTAGCTGGGAAGCTGCTGTACCGGCGCGGTGGCGGGCTTAGACCTATGTCCAAGTGGGCAAGACATATGTCCAACGAGGCAGGTCCGTAGAGTCCCGTCATTCGACCGGCTCCGAAGAATGACTGCGCGCCCACAACTCGTAATTCGGACTGGAAAAGCTCTCGAAGCCAATCTGGACAAAGCCTCTAGCCAGTAAAGCTGCCGCTGGAGTAGCAAATCCCGCTTGCGTCTTGATCGTTGCAATTCCATTCGCCGACAAACCCGGCCTCATGATGATCACATAGTCCGACAAATCGATCTCCCGCCACAACGACTGCATACGCTCCGTGTCCCACTTGACAGCGTCGGCTTCGAAAACGGCTGTTCTTCCGGCATACCTTTTGGCTATCAACGCAATTGTCGGATCATCGGGGCTGACGACCTTCCCTTCCAGGGATCGCGCTTCAGCGATAACCAGCGCTCGAGCATTTGTTCCGTGTCCACCGATGAGCGCTTCCCACGTCAGTGGCCCTGGAAGCGGATAGGTTTGTGCGAACAACAGACCGCTGCCCAGTGCTCCCACAGCTATCCGCGTTGACAGAGGTCTTCTAGTGTCGCGTAGCATTACGAGTACAACGGTGGCACGCCACGCACAGAAAGAGCCAACGGCGAGAAAGATTGGAATCAATGAATTAGAGGTTCCGCCACTCTTCGCGCAGGCCAGCACTGAACTTGGAACTATGCAAACAATCGCTGAAATAAGCCAGCGGATACGTGGAATTTGCATGCTCGCATGCAAATCCGTAAGCAGCCAATGCATCAAGACTAAAGCAAACAGCGGAAAACTCGCGAGCAACTCAATGGCAATCCGCCCCATTCGTGGGATGGAGACATTGTATTGCACTGGCACCTCGACCATCGCGCGCCATAAGCCCGGAATAAACAGCCAGATCGCGCTCAGCGCCGTCAAGACGGCGACAATCGGTATCGCGGCAAGTTTCCATCCCTTCCAAATCAGCACTCTGTCGAACTTAGCCAGTAAGGCAAGCAGTGGAACAATCATTAGACTGGCAGCGGTCTGCTTAAACATGACCGCGACCACCAGGAGCATAGTCCCGGCCACTGTCAGCCAATGACGCGACAGCTCAGTCTCCGATTGACTGCCATGATAGAGGAGAATTAACGCAAGGGTCGCAAAGAGCGCAGAACCCATATCCGGACGAGTTTCGATAAAATAATTTTCGCTACGACTGTTGGCGACCAACAGCAGTGCTAAGGCCAAGATGAATGCTAGTCGGCTGCCCTGCCCAAAAATCGCAGCCAATATGACTACTGTGGCAGCTCCCGATAGCACCGATACAAGTCGGCCGGCCAACAATGTTGGTCCGGATATTTCGAACACGCCGGCAAGCAAGATGGTTATCAGCGGACCATACATATGCGTAGCGTGGTCGCTGCCCAAGGCATAAACAGCCAGTCCGTCACGCATGCGCCACGCCTCAGTGACAATGCCTGATTCCCACGGGCTGATCGGGTAAGGTAGCTGAAGACGAAAGCCGACGACGAAGATACTTGCCGCTACAATGAAGACAGCGACGAGCGCGACCGGCACCATGGGTAAGAAATAATAACTACTGACATCTTTTGCACGTCTACCCCGCAAGCCTACCATATGAAAGCCATTCCATCGGAGTGTGCCTTCTTGTTGCGGAAAACTATGACGTCCCCGCCGTTGGGATAATGTAGCGTGCGCTCCTGAGAGTCGGTACTTGCGGGCGTGTTGTAGGCGGCCGTCGTGCCCCACGTTGATGGGCGCTGCGACTCCTCACGCTTGGTGACCACGAACACGATTGCATCTATTAGGGCGAGACCGGGGAGCAGTTTGGCGAGGGGGAAGAAGCTTTCTCCGCTGGCATTGCTGACATTCTCCGTCCAGAAGCGAGCCTTGAAGCGGCTCGATCAGGCGCCGCGCTAGCTACGAATTGCTTGGTGTTGGCCTGAAGTCCACGAGAAGCTGGCCCCGGGGTGACGGATATTACATACTATAGTAGATAAGAAGATGCCAGCGATTGGGTTGATCTGGGTGCATGGACATGCGCACCCTGGTTGGCCAAAACGTCTTGCGCCTGCGCATTCGGCAGGGGCTGACGCAGGAGGAGTTGGCCGAGAAGTCGGGGTTCGGCCAGCAATATCTCAGCGACCTTGAACGCGGGAAGCGCAACCCGACAATCGTGAGTCTGTACGAACTTGCCCAGGCCTTGGGCGTATCTCATGTCGACCTGGTGCGCCCACCCCGAGGGAAGCCGGCCAAATCCCGCCGGCAAACCAGCAAGTAAGTGCACCGGCAAGCGATCTGGCCGGCATATGCTGGTGTTGATTGTCCGGTGCCGGCAAGCGACGTGTTTGCTGGACCATGGACAAGAGCGGTCTTACGCGGCGCGGACTGACGGCGGGGTTACGCGGCAGCTGCTCGGACCGTTGGCGCGCCTAATGGTGGACTAAGGCGAGCGCCGCTACCGCGCGGCCCCGACCGTCCGCCGGGGAAGTTGGCGGGAAGCCGGGGCGCGCGGTCGGCGACGTGATCCTCCCTGGGAACCCGGGCCGGCGCCAACATGATGACCGTCTGCGCAGTGCTGCAGAGGGTGGCACGGTCCGGAAGGCTTGGCCAGCTGGGGGGCACGTTGGAATCCTCGATGCTCGCTGCCGCCAAGCAAAGCGCCGGCGATTTTTTACCGAGACGCCCTATCGCCTTTAGCGTTGCGGCGACGCCAAAACGTGGCAGCTATTGCTCTTTCGGAATCGCTCGCGAATCCGATTTGCGCTTCACGCGGGCAGTCGCCATCGACGCGATGGGAGTCGACTCTCCCATTCTGTGATGCTCTGATTGCCGCTCCGGGTGATCGACGGTGGCGGGATGACCTTGGCCGGCCGTAGCTAGGCTGGCTGTGGTCGTGCGCATTCACCAAACCTGCGCGGTTCGCGGCCCTACAAGGCTGCTGCCCCCGCCGATCGCGGCCGAGGGAATGTCGCTATCAGCAAGCGATGAACTCGTAGCCGCCCAAGCTTTGGCGGATCGGGTAACTCAAAACTTCCCACCATTGAGGCGCCGTTGCGGGTCCGCAGCCACCTCTACGTGCTGCGAGAATGCGGCAGCGACAGTCTCGTCTAGGTATCAGGTGCCAAAAGCTTCTATTGAACGACCCGGCGAACATCCCATGCACCGCCCTCGCGCGTTGCTTTCTGAAGGCTGCTGCAAAGGGACTGATCCGACTAGCAGGTCAAACGGGCGCCGGCGCTCAGCGCGCCGAACACTGTGAAATTCATCCCCGGCGCGCCGGCCAAGGAGGCCGTCACCGGCAGCGACGTATCGGCATACTCGTGAACCCAGCCGAGCCGGAGCTACACCACCAGCTACAAATGCCGCCTACTTGATCATCATAGACTTGAGCGAGCGTCTCACCAATTGCGGGTCAACGGGTGGATCCACCAGACGACGCCTACGACCACGATCAGCATGATCGCCAGGAACACCGCCAACGGCATCACCCATGGTTTGCGGTGCCGGGGTCGACCTATTGGAGAGGGTGGTGGCATCTGGATGGGATGATAACAGCCCACAAGTCGGTTGCACATCTTAAGTGATTGTCCCGCCATCATCCCAGGTACGTCCCGGTATATCCCGGATCGAGCGTCCGACCGGCTATCGCCTTGCTTTCGCGGATTTCGACCGCAGTTTGGGAACATGCTCCGAGTCGACGGGCGCGAGAACCTTGATCATCTTCGTGATGCGCTGCCGCACCCTGCCCTCCCGAATCTTGTAGTAGGCGCGCACGAGCTGAAGTGCCTCGCGCTTGACGAACGGGTCCTCAACGGGAGGCGTGTCAGTCTCGACCAAGCCTCCACGCCCACGGCGCGACATTGGCCGACCAGCCAGCGCATTGGCCGGCATATCGTCGAAAAAATAGGGCACGGGAACATCCAGCACCTTGGCGAACTCAAATAGGCGGCTTGAGCTCGTTCGATTGGAGCCGCGTTCGTATTTCTGAACCTGCTGGAATGTTAGACCCACGGCCTCTCCAAGCTTCGTCTGGCTCATGCCTAGCAGGGTACGTCGTTGACGCAGGCGCTTCCCAATATGAACATCGACCGCGTGCGACGGCATACGTACTTCTCCCCCAATATGATGACCTCGACTAAAGCTCTGTCGAGAGACACCTTTCCAAGGTGACACAGTTGATTTTGAGGCGGAACAACGATTTCGGGCGCAGGTCAGTTCGATTTTGCAGCTGGCTCGCAGTATGGGCACGGACCTTTCCTCAACCAACGTCGGAAATGCCGATCTCCGCCGCGGCATCTCGCATCGGCTTGGACCAGATCAAGTCGTACAGCTGTTTGCGCGTCATGGTCGTCTTGGCAAGGCTCTCCTAGAATCGACGAAGTGTCTCAATAATTAGAGACAACCAGAGATAGAAGCAATTCATGTCATGTCTAGAAGGTTCTAAGCGGGCGTGCCGAATATCTCTGTTAATGTATGACAAAGGATCGGTATTCCGTCTAGAATAATACTCTCATAAGTAGAATATCATCACGTCTTCCTTGACATAATTTCCGACTCATCCGATACTCTTAGGACAAGGTATGACCGCGGCCTAAGAGGGCCAAAAGGAGACCGCCACAACCTGACACGTAGATTGACTCGAAAGGGGTCAGTGTCGAGATGTTGGGGCTCCCCTGTTGCTTTGACCGGGAAGCTCCGCAACCAGTTGCAGGAGTTTCCAATGGAAAAGTCTCTCAAAACGTCAGTCGTTAGCCAGCGGTCTCTACTCGGGTCGCACGGACGAAGCGAACTTGGCCAGACAGCCCGAGAGGGTGATGCCCTCCTTCCCCGCTTCTCCAATCGATACCCTGTCGAGGACGTCCGGCTCGACGACCTGAAGGTCAACCATCGCCAGCTGCGCAATCATCCCCCTCTGCAGATCAGCAAGCTTGCAACGGGGATCAGGGAGTTCGGCTTCCTGGTGCCAATCATCATTTCGGCTGACAATGAAATTGTGGCGGGAGAGGCCCGCGTGCTCGCTGCGCGGGAGGCTGGGCTCTCCTCGGTGCCCGCAATCCGCGTGACCGACTTGACCAAAACACAGCTCCGGGGCTTCCGCCTTTCAGACAACAAGCTGGCATCGCTGAGCAACTGGAACGACCCGAACGTTGCGCTCGAGTTTCAGGAGCTGCTGGAGGTAAACTTCGATATCGAGCTGACGTCGTTCAGCACCGCAGAGATCGACCGCCGCCTGGAGGTGGTCACGACAACGGACGAGCCCGATCCCGCGGATGAGGCGATCGAGCGCCCGGTACTGCCCGTGTCACGACGGGGCGACGTCTGGGTGCTCGGGGGACATCGTCTGCACTGTGGCGATGCAACCACGGCCGAGGCCTACGTCGTGGTTATGGGAGATTGCAGAGCCCGGCTGATTTTTCAGGACCCGCCGTACAACCAAAAGGTAAGCCACATCAGTGGCCTCGGTAAGGTTAAGCACCGCGAGTTTGCGATGGCCTCCGGTGAGATGCCAGAAGAGCAATTTATCAGTTTCCTCGATAAGGTTCTGGGCCTCGGCGCCGAATGGCTGATCGACGGTGCTATCGCCTACACTTGCATGGATTGGCGGCATTGGTATGAACTGAGCGTCGCGCATCGCCGGGCAAAGTTGAAACTCGTGAACGTCTGCATCTGGAACAAGATGACGGGCGGCATGGGGAGTTTCTATCGCTCCCAGCATGAGTGCGTTGCCGTCCTAAAGAAGGGCTCCGCGCCGCACGTGAACAACATCCAGCTGGGCGCGACAGGCAGGTACCGCACGAACGTGTGGAACTATCCTGGACTGGCGGGGTTCGGCAAAGGAAGGGATGCGGATCTTGCCGCGCATCCCACCGTGAAACCGGTCGCCTTGGTCGCTGATGCGATCCGGGACGCCAGCAACCGCGGCGATATCGTCCTGGATCCCTTCTCGGGCTCAGGAACAACCATCCTGGCGGCGGAGCGGACAGGCCGTCAGGCACGCGCCATTGAAATCGATCCTGCCTACGTCGACGTGGGCATTCGCCGCTGGGAGGCGATGACCGGCAAGCTGGCGGTCCTCGAAGCCACAGGACAGCCCTTCAGCGAGGTTGCGGCCGCGCGGTCCGACGCCGGCCAGATCGAACCGGCCACCAATTCCGTGCCGTACCGGGTTCGGCGCAGAAGCCGGACGACCATGATGCAGCCCGAGAGCGTGGAGGGCTGAATCCATGCAAGCCCGCAAGCGTACGCGCAGCTCGGTGCCAGCGTCGCCGACGAGTGAGATTGGCTACGGCAAACCGCCGGCGCACGGTCGGTTTTCACCTGGTAGATCAGGCAATCCCAAGGGCCGCCCCCGTGGCAGCAAGAGTCTCGCCACCCTCACCGACAAGGAACTGGACAGGATCGTCACGGCCAATGTGGACGGCAGGCCCGTCCGCCTACAGCTGCGGTCCCTGATCGTCCAGAAGATTGCCCTTGATGCTGCAAAGGGAAACTCAAGCGCCCAGCGCACCATCCTGCAACTAGAAGCCCAGAGGGCAATAGCGGACGGACAGGCCGCCGCCATTGCCACGTCTGTCGAACTGATAGCTGGGCCCGCTGACGAGGCGATCTTGGAACGCTATCGCCAAGAACTGTTCGAGGAGTTCCAGCGTCAGCTGACGACCTCCTCTGAGCCCGAAACCGACACTCACGATTAATCCCTCTCAACACCGCATCAGCGGCAACAACCACAAAGGAAGAGATCAATGATCAGCCAAACCGCCCGCGCACACGCCCTGGCAAAAACCAACCTCGACTTCTTCACCCAACAAGTGGTCGCCCTCCTGAACCCCGGCGATGCCTACACGGACGCTCCCCACGTGGGGGTCATGTGCGAGCAACTGGAACGCATCCATCGCGGCGAGTTGACGAAAGCCATCATCACCGTGCCGCCGCGTTACCTGAAGTCGACTTGCGTTTCGGTGGCATTCGCCGCCTGGGTGCTGGGCCACGATCCCAGTCTGAAGATCGTCGTCGCGAGCTATGGCGAGGAACTCGCCACCAAGCTCGCCCGTGACTTCCGCACGATTGTCGAGTCCGACTGGTTCAAGTCGGTATTCCCGCGGTTCAAGATCAATCCTCGCCGCAACACGGCGACAGAGCTTCAGACAACCTTGGGGGGTGGCAGGAGGGCCGTCTCTCTGGGTGGTCCGCTAACGGGTATGGGTGCCGACATAATCATCGTTGACGACTTGATGAAATCGATCGACGCCTCGTCGGCAACAGAGCGGGAACGCGTAAGAGACTATTACGAGCAAACGCTCTACTCGCGCCTGGACAACAAAGTCACCGGCAGGATCGTTATCGTGCAGCAGCGTTTGCACGAGGACGACCTTGTCGGGCACCTCCTGCAGAAGGGTGATTTCGATCATCTGAACCTGCCGGCGATAGCCCAGAAGGATGAGGTATTCCAGCTTCCCCGAGGACGGGTGTTTGGACGCAAGATCGGCGAGGCACTGAGTCCGGAGAGGGAACCGCTAGATGTTCTAAACGAGCAGATCCGCAAGCAGGTCGGGAACTCGACCTTCCAGACCCAGTGGCAGCAGGATCCGACCACTAATGGCGCTGACCTGCTCCGCGTAGAACACTTCAAGTGCTATGGCCCAGAACTTACAAGAAGCGACACGCCGTACATCATCCAGTGCTGGGATACTGCCATCGCGGCAGGTCCGCAGAATGATTTCAGCGTCTGCATGACCTTCGGGTATCACCCGCCTACCGATACCTGGCTCCTGCTCGACCTCCTGCGGGTCCGCAAGGAGTTTGCAGAACTTCAGGGCCTCGCGCGCGCCATCTGTTCGAGCTGGTGCGCCGATATGGTGATCGTCGAGGAGTCAGGTACTGGACGGGCTTTGGCTCAGGATCTGCACAAGCGCGGTGCAAAGGCCTTTCCTCATCCCGTCAGGGACAGCAAGGAGGAGAGGCTGGCAGCCGGTTCCCCCTTGATCCACGAGGGCAAGGTGCGTATTCCCCGTGAGGCGCCCTGGCTGGAGGCATTCTTCTCGGAACTCCGGAAGTTCCCCAACGGCAGGCATGACGATCAGGTCGATACACTCTCGCTGTTCCTGAACTTGCTTTTGCTGCCGCGAACGGACGCGATTGTCAGGGCTACGTTGGCCGGAATGAGGGGAGAGACCCAGCGGCGGGAAATCCGCACCTGGTATCCTCGGAAATCTCTTCGCGAGCACATTCTGGACTCATATGACCGGGACGCGCCGTCACTCCCGCTCAGTAGCTTTTAGCGCAATGGACCAGGGGCGGCGCAATGCATCGTCCCTGGGTCTGCCGCGGATCCGGCTATCTCTCGATCATCGTGAAACCAGCGCCGGGCCCGATGACGATCGTCGTCGGGGCACGGAGCACAGTCCCCATCAGAATTGAGCATATGGGCCAGGCCGCAGGGGGCAGAACAGGATGAAACGAGCGTCATCGGGCTGGCCGCTTGGAAGGTACGGGTACAGGTTCAATGCTGCCGCAATAGATACACTTGTCGCTCTCTGTACCGCGAAGCCGTGAGCAACCCGGGCAGTAGTAGCCCATAACGCCGATCGGTTTTGACGGGGGTGAGAGCGGCGGCGCGACGTCGGCATGGCTCGAAGGCTGCGCCCGGAAGCTTCCGCCACCGGCCGGGGCGGTCGTTACCGCCTGTGAGAGTTTTCTCAGTAGGGCGGTGGACCCAGAGACTGCCCCACAAAGGCTGCCGCCGGCGAACAGGACCGCCCCGATGATGGCGAGGCCAAGCCCGAGCTGTATACAGATGGTCTGCCAATGCATCTTGCTCAGGTTCGCCACTCGACCCGTGGCAACCACGCTTCTGTCCACGTCTACGCCGACGCCGATATCGATCGAAAAGCCGAAGACTAAAAACGGGACTGCAAGGCAAAAGCAGATGATCCCCGTCCGTCTCAAGAATGTTCCCTCATCACTCATCTTTGGGCCCTTTGCTGCCGGTTAGGTGACCGTCGAGGGCGACGGCCGGCCATGACGGACGCATCCCTTGCCGGGCGTGCGAAGTCCAGTGGAAGACTGGCGGCACGCGAGCTAGAAGTACATATTATAGTAGATAAACCTCGGATCGCTATTGGGTTGATCTGGGTGCATGGACATGCGCACCCTGGTCGGCCGAAACGTCTTGCGCCTGCGCAACCGGCAAGGGCTGACGCAGGAGGAGCTCGCCGAGAAGTCGGGATTCGGCCAGCAGTATCTCAGCGATCTTGAGCGCGGGAAGCGCAACCCGACGATCGTGAGTCTGTATGAACTCGCCCAGGCCTTGGGCGTATCCCATGTCGAACTGGTGCGCCCACCGCGTCGGAATCCCGCCAAATTGCGCCGGCAAACCAGCAAGTAGTCGTCATCGGCCGGCGATCTCACCGGCCATATGCTTGTGTTGACAGTCTGGGGCTGGCGAGCGACGTGTCTGCTGGACCATGGACAAGAGCGGTCTCACGCGGCGCGGATTGACGGCGGGGTTAGCCGCCGCGGTCGCTCCTTCCGGATCGGCTAGCGGCACGTCCAGCGATGGTACTTGGGCCACGCTTGTCCAGGAGCTATGGGCAGCCGAGCAAGCGCAGAAGGTCGCAATTGCCGGCCTCGCGGAAGCAGAGAAGGGCTTCATTACCCTTCCCGTGAGAAGACGAAAGGGAAAGCAGCCCAATTCGTACCTGGCGGCGCAACACGCTGAGATGGCGGCGGGTGAGGCTATCGAGGCAGTGCATCGGCGCATTGCGAAGACGCCCGCCGTAACGAAGCAAAGGCTAGCGATTAAGATGCGTCTGCTAGCGACTGCCTACGGCATCGATCCTGATACGAGGGTCATACGTCCGGGCGAAGACGACGACCTCGTGGCCTGCCTAATCCGATCGCTGATTGCCGATCTTTCTGATGAAGGATGAGGAGTATCGCCGCCAATCTATATTGACGACTTTCATATAGGGCATTGAGCTATAATAGCTGTTTAGGACGTTCTCAAATGCGATCCGGCCACCTTGGACTTCGTTGGCTCACCCCAGTTTGCGACCGAACCAAGACGGTCAAAAACCTAGCACCAACTATGCGCGGCTGGATCTCGACGTCGGGCGATTCTCACCCCACGAAGGATAGATTTCGCAGAAGATAACCACTCGCTCCATGATGCCCTCGTCCGAAAAGGCAATTGTAACGGCCTTGGCGCCTGCATGACCGGCGTAACACCAGGTCGCTAATCTCTTCCCCTCGACGTCGGTACTGACGCCAAAGGGGTCACCCAATTTTGCTGCTGCCTGCTCGCAAGTAGTTGTTCCGGGTCGAAACTCGTCAACCGCCGATCGGGAAAAATTGGTACCAGCTCCGCACCCGCGTATCACTGGCATGAGCAGACGCTTAATCACCGAGACAAGTGCCGAGATAGTGCGCGGCGTATACTCGCTCCAACGATTTACCTTCATATGTTTTGTCCTTTATCCGTGCAGGTGTGTCACAGTGTGAGGAACACCCTCATGACGTCGCTCCGGCGCCCGGCGAAGTCCAATGGATATGTAGACACGTATACCAGCGGCAGCGGGAGGACGGGTTGCCTGGCTCCATCGGCGTAGCCGGTGCAGTGGCAGCAAACGTAGCGTTGCTTTCTGATCCCGCCGACCACCAGCAGCCGCATTGGCCGCACCGGCTTCGAAATGTCGGAGATCGACGTCTTGACCGAGGGGCTGAGCGATAAGAAGGCCGAGCCGGCCGACGAGCTACCTCCGCTCGACCCGGGCCCTGTGGTCAATGCCTACGCCCGGTCCACGCGATCTGGGGAGCAACAGCTAGGCGCGCCACTCGAGATAGCGAGCAGCATCATATTCGGCGTCACCTAGACGTGTATCCAAGACTGCCGACGACGGATGAGTCCCACAGTTTGATGAGACACTGAAAAGGCGGCGGCAATCGCGCGTTGCGATCCATGCGCCGCTCGAATCGCGAGCACCTGCTCAACCGTCAACTTGGCGGCGCCATTTCGCTGTCCTTTGGCCATCCGAGCCATCGCGACCTTGTCTGCGTTGGTTCCAAGAAACAAATGATCAGGGTTAATACAGGCTGGGGCGCTGCAGCGATGAAGGACCTTCATTCCCGCTGGAATTGGACCAATGGCCACTTCGTACGCTAGCCGGTGTGCGCTATAATTTTGCCCCCGCCACACGAGACGGCCATAGCCACCGCGGTTCATGACGCCAGTCCACAGCAAGCAGCCTCCAGCCGACGCGCGGGCGTAGTGAGCCAGCTTCAGATCCAGTGCCAAATCGCGGGTCACCTAGCTCCTGCTCAGATCCTCGCGAAGGGACAGGAAACGAATGCGATTGTTCATCAGTAGATAACCCCTAGAGGCAATTTCCAAGAAGAGCACTTAGCTTGTCAAGCTATAGGGTACCAGAGATTAAGCGTGGGCGAAAAACTACATTGAGTTACATTGTGGAGTTTATGCACGTTGGTCGCTAGCTACGTGCTCAGTGTTCTTCGAACATTTCTATGCTGAGTTCCAACGACCTACATATGGGGAATGATAGCGGCAGATGAGCGAGCACTCTCAGCCAACGTCCGGCGGTGGAGATTTCAATAGGGAAAGTTGCTGATACCAGCTGAGAGGCAGACGCTGACTGATAAGGTCGACAACTCCCTTGCAGAGTGTGCTCCGGTTACCAATGAGCGCTTCGACCAGGTCTGGAGCGAGAAATGCCAATTGCATGTTTGCTCTCACGTAACTCGGAGCAAACCCCTCAGCTCGTGCCAGCTGGTAGTAACTTCTTATCTCACCACGTTCGCAGCGTTCTAGCCACGATGCCGCACGGCAGACCGCCTTCACGAGCGCGGCGGATGGCTTACCATCCTTCCGTGGGGAATTCCGCCCGAACTTTTGAAACGTCAGCGCTCGGCCCTCACGGACCATGACACCCGATACGACACTAGCTTTCGAGGATCCGGTCACATAGATCTCGATGCGATCTTTTCCCAGGACCACGCGCTCCACGATTTTGGATTGATCTAGCCGATCCGAGACCAGCTTGCCTCGCTCCTTATCCCCGAGATGAGTTACATGAGCGGCCACGGCACTTTCGATCGGCTCAGCCGGCACACGCGGCAGCGATCCCGCCATATCCTTACGGTTCTGCAACAAGGCCTGACTCACGTAGCAAGGGTACCGCTGTCCCCCGCTCTTCTTGGTGAAACTCGGGCTCATTAAGTTTCCGCGATCGTCATAGAGGATACCTGCAAGGGGCCGCGAACTAGATTTCGCGCGAGCAATACGAATGCTGGACCGATTGGCGTCCAGGCGCGCCTGAACGTCGTCCCATAACTCGCGAGAAATAATGCCTGGATGTTGCCCCGGATAGGTTTCGCCCCCATGCGGGATCAGGCCAACATAGATGGGATTGCGGAGCAGATAATATAGCGCACCGCGGCTATAGGTTGTTCCACCCCGCCTATTACCCTTTGTGGAGATCCAGACCTTGCTAACGACTCCCCGCCTTCTCAGCTCTGTGTGAAGGTCCGGCACTGCGCCTAGTCGCAGATAGGTTTCAAAAATATTGCGTACGGTCACCGACTCGGAGTCATTCGGCACGAGTCGTCGCTCGCGGATCTCGTATCCAAGGGGGGCGCTGCCTCCCATCCACATGCCCTTACGCTTCGACGCGGCAATTTTATCTCGGATGCGCTCGCCTGTGACCTCTCGCTCGAACTGGGCGAATGACAGCAGTACATTTAAGGTAAGCCTGCCCATTGAGGTCGTCGTGTTGAATTGCTGGGTGACAGAGACGAAGGAGGCGTTCATCCCATCAAGGACTTCGACTATTTTTGCGAAGTCGGCCAGCGAGCGAGTTAGTCGGTCGACCTTGTAGACGACCACAGTGTCAACCAATCCCTGCCTAAGGTCAGTCATTAGGCGCGTTAACCCAGGGCGCTCCATGTTGCCGCCCGAGAAACCTCCATCGTCATATGCACCGGCAACCAATCGCCAGCCTTCATGGGCCTGGCTCTTGATGTATGCCTCGCATGCCTCACGCTGCGCGTCGAGCGAGTTGAACGCCTGCTCTAGGCCCTCCTCCGAGGATTTGCGGGTATACACAGCACATCGTCGAGCTTGGTCCATTTTTCAATGCCGCCGTCGTAGACCGAAGAACGCCGGCCCTGACCACTTCGTTCGCGTGATCTTCTCGGCAATCTCGGACAGAGATTGATAGCGTTCACCGGCGTACTCGTATCCCTCCACTAGGAGAATCACTTGATACGCAGTGCCCTTCCATTCGCGCGTTAGAATGGTGCCCGGCTTCAGATGTTGCCCAGCAATTGGAGTGTGCTTTGGGTCTGCTGCAAATGCCTTATGAAGCCGACTTAGGCGGCGGCGAATTTCTGACCGCATCCCACCGTATGCGCGGACCTGCAACTCATATGCCAGGCGCCGTCTAAGAAGGTCAGCGCTCTGGTGTTTGGGAACGAGTCCGAACCGTTGTCGCCACAGCACTTGCAGCTGACCGAGATTAAGGTTCTCTAGGCTGGAAAGCTCTGCCTCTACGACAGGGTCAGGTCTGAAAGACATTCGACCTACTCCGCGATCCGGTAGACTCTCTCCTCTCCTTCGAGTTTTTTACCGACGATCTTCAGGCTGCGCTTTTTCTTCAAGCTCCCAGAAATAGCACCTCGAACGCTGTGCGGCAGCCAGTCGAGGGCACTCACAAGCTGCTTAATCGTGGCCCCCTCAGGCCGGCGCAGCAGAGCCTCGAGCTGGCTCAGCTTGGTGGTCGAAGTCTCGATTTTTTTCAGCTTCTTTTTGCCTTTGCTTCCCCTAACGCCAGCTTTCGGCGATGACGTATCTACCTTAATCATGATGCTGCTCCGCAGGTTGGATGCCGGACAGTCGGCTCGCCATGCATGCTTGCAGCGCGACTATTCTCAAGTTTTAGCCCAGATCATGGGATTGCTAAGATCGGGGCCGGGCGATCATTTCCGCCGGAATAAGCTCAAGTGGCGCCTTGCAAAGGCCACCTAGCGCCGCTAAATCAGGCCCTCGCAAGCGGCCTGCTTGGGGGATAGTTTAACGGTAGAACAATCGGCTCTGACCCGGTTAGTCTTGGTTCGAATCCAGGTCCCCCAGCCAATTTCCTCTTCTCGCTGATTTGGTTCTTGTCGCCGGTTCCCTGGTGGACACCAATCCCAGCGAATTGGACCGGAGATTAAGCTGAACACCAGCGGCAGCTGGGGTGATTCAAAACTTTGCTACCTTTGAATTGTTGGGAGGCTCTTGGATATTGAAGCTGGAAGAATCGGATTAAGTAGCCCGAATGTTCCTGACCCGGGACCGGCCGATTACCGCTCGCATCAGGCTCCTCGCCCATCTCGACGGGCTGTGGCACTTCCGAGATCAATACGTGCACGGCGCCGGCGAGATTAATGAAGACGATCAGCTCGCGTTGTGGATATGCGGGAATTGGAGCCGTTTCCCGTCTGGGAAACGCTTTAGCGAGGCACCCGGCTTACAGATCGTCATCAAAGCGGCGCCACCTCCTACCGAGTGAAGAACGATGAGCAATCTCTACGATCTGCGACTGAGCAGCAACGTGGTGGTGAAGCACCTGATGCGGCAACCCGCGAAGCTTGATGTGATCGTGTTGCTGCTCGCGAAAGAAGCCGCTTGATGACACCGTTGGCCCAGACCTACGCGCGCGCGATCGTAGGCTTGATGCAGGCCCACATTGACGGCCGTCCGATGAGATGGGTCGACCTGGGGGAGATTCTGCCCCGCCTTACGGTCAAGGATCCTGCGGTCGCGGCAGCCGCCTTGCAGCGTGCCATCGATCTGGGGTGGATCGTTAGGGATGGATCGAAAATATACCTAACGGACGCCGGCCACCAGCTGCGCTAATGGAGTGAGGCATGAAGCTCATCGCGCTGGGCTAGAAGCGACGAAAAGAGCTCCTTGAGACTAAACAACGAAAAGTCCGCCACGCCTTTCTCGGCACCGCCCGTGGACCTTTCCAGTCTCGCGAGATGGACTCGACATTCACCAATCCACCTGCCCAACAGATCAAGTCTGTCTGAGGTACGAAAGAATACTTGGCTGTGCTCCATGAACGGAAACGGGGAAGCTCGCCCCTCGCCTGCATCCACTTGGCGTTGTGATTGATCAACGCCCATCCTCAACTTCTCGATGTGCACGGTTTCCCCGCTTACTGCCCTGTCCCTGCGGGTTATTACCGTTTGAGCCCGGCCCGCGCGAGAGGATTGTCATGTTCCGGGAACGCCAGTTCGCCGCAGCACTACAGCTCTCTCTGGATCGGGGGGGCGGTATCTATTTGAGGCGGCAGGCGTTTTCTGGCCGCAAAACCCATCGAGTCTCGCTCCGTTGGCCCGGCCAATGCCCGCCACCCCGAAACCATAGTCCGCCATCTGGTCTGCGCCCTCTATGACACGATCGACGGCCAGCCGATGCATTGGTGGCCCCGCTCAACCTCTCGACAGCGACCGAGACCGCCGTTGCCGCGAACGAGGGCGGCCACAGCATCTGCGACCGAACCTTGCGAAAGGCTAGAATGCCGGCGCGCCGTCTGTGGGCTGCAGAAATGCCGCGACCCCGGTCTCGTTGTTGAAGATCGTCGGTGCCCACTCCCGCGAATCACAGGCCGAGCATTTCAGCTTCAGACTGCGGGGCCCGAGCGGAACTTCTATCAATCCCTTTCGATAAAGCCGCCTCGGTTTCTTCCCCTATCGTGAGGCTGCGGCTTTTTCAGCAATCGCGCGCGGCCTTTCAGGATCAAGGACCAATGAGCTTGGCGTGGAAAATCAGGTCGCGCAGGCGCTTCAGGCGCTTGGTCATTGACTGCCCTGTGCCAAAGTCTTGGGAACAATTTCCAAGATCCTATACCCAGACCGCTCAAGAGAGGCCGCAGCCATGTTCGCTTCCTTCAAAGACAAATATACAGCGGCGATAGGGGAGCCGCCGGGCTTCTCGGCCCAGACGACGTGCTTTTCGGGAATGTCTTTGTTCATGCTTAAGGTATAGCGCCTGTCGCTTGGCGGCGCGACCCTTGGCAAGCCTCATGAAATCGAAACTGACCCACTACCGGCCGTCGACATAGGTGATCCGTGCTCGTAAACATCGACGGGGATGGCTGGAAGGACCCGAAATAATCAAGCCAACCGGTCAAAACCATGCTCTTTGGAATGAGCGGGAATGAAGCAAACGTTTCAGCCTGGCACTCCAACAGGGATTTGGCCTTACTCGCTTGGCAATAAAGACTGGGGAGGCCACACCTACGATCTTTGCCAAGGGCATAGGCCTTGTGAAGGCACCAATGGCCACCCTGATTGGCAAAGCGAGAGCGCCCTATCTTGATGGGGTGCCTTTCCGGGCCCGGGCTTTGGACAATGCCGACGAGGCTTCCCTCCATCCATATTGCGCCCAGAATGTCGGGCTGTGATGGTCAATCAACTCAAAGGGCCTCCAGCTGATATGATTGCAAGGCATTCCCTCTCACTCGTAGGCTCCCTAGCGTTTGTCCATCTCTAAGAGTATCCATGCACTGCCGATAGACATTGCTGACACGCACCCGACAGAGAAACAATCTCAAGATTGATGGCAAACAGATGGATCGCTCAGATAGCTCATTACTCGTGCAACGTGCTGCCAGTGCCAGTACCGATCCTCTCCTCGATGAAGAGTTGAGGATCGCATTTTCCGGGCTGTCGGATGACTCTGGAATTGACCTCATAACATCCCTGGATGTTGCCAGCTTTTGTGCGGTCGGACTACGGCTTGCTGCCGCACTCCCCGCCGATCGCACCGACATGATCCTGCGGGCCTTCGACAAGGTGGCAAATCTAGCGCGACTTGAAGGTCGGCGTTCGGAAGCGCGCTTGGCGTTCGAGACCAAACTGATCTTGAGTCCACACGACCACAACGTTCGCTTCGCCATCGCAGAATATCTGGAACAGGAAGGAAACCTGACAGAAGCCTATGAGGTGATGAAGCCCGGCGCGGCCGCAATCAACCATCACCCGGCTTGGCTATTGTTTATTCGTGTTGCCTTAGCAGTCGGCGACGTCGACGCAGCGGCGCCTTATATCGAGCGCCTGTTCGCGCTGGACCCGACTGACCCGGAACTCAGAAGACTGAAGAGGGAAGCGGCCAGCGCCATTGGATCCAAGCAGCTGGGCGTACCCGGTCTGGATGAAGCTTCAATCATCAAGGCTGTCAACGCGATTGCGGAACTGGATTGGCCGCCGACCCTAGGGGACGCCCTGGCCGGCGTGGCAGGACGCCCCGAGGCGGGTATGGCGGTAAAGGCCATGGTACGCCTGTTCCAATGGAGGACGACGACGGATTCAGACCGCGGGGACCTGGGTCGCAAGGAAGATGCGCAAGTGCTGGCGGCCGTCGGCGCCGAAAGCTTTCTAGCCGAGGCACTCGCGCGCGCTCCCGTAGCGGCAGACGGTCACTCTCGAGATTGGCTTGAATCCGCTCGCCGATACGCTTCGACAGCTCGTGATCTCGACAAGCTGCTGATCGGACTATGCGCAAGCAGGACAGAGCGCGGCGTAGTATGGCATCTCCGTCAGGCAACGGAATTACTGAAGGATCCTGCCAATTTTCTCAAGGTACTAAACGCGGCGCGCACTAGAGCGCTGGCCGATGCCTTCCACTCTTGTCGAAACCTGCATCCTGCGATCAAGGCCGAAGCAAGCCAACTACTCGACGTCGCAGCCGGCGCGAACGAAGATCTAGTGGAAGTCCTCTTCCACTATCTCCGCCAGCTCGGCTATGCAGACGAAGCGGAACGAGTCATCCGGCTAGCTCTACGACGCGATAACGTGAGTTCAGGCCTGCTGGAGCTGCAAGCAAAAACTTTGTTTGCAGAAGGCCGTGAAACGGAGGCGAAAGGCCTGTTGTTGCGATCGCAACTTCAAATGTCTGACTTGCTGATGCCCTATTTGCAAGAAGATGAGAAAGGTCACGCTCCCGGATTCTATCAGCCAACGCCTCGCGATTTGGATCGCAAGGCCGACCAGCTCCTTGCTGATGGTCATGTGGGCGATGCGATGAGAGTGCTCCTGCTCGCACTCAAGAGGCTAGCAGAAGATGCTCCAACAGATGCGGAGCTTCGGTGCGACCTCTTGATAAAGCATGGCGATCTGGCTTTGCACCTAGGCGCGACCGAAATTGCTCTCAACAGTTACAGGGAGGCCTATCGCCTTCGCCCAGCCCGTCTGACCGCGGACCGGCAGCGCTCCGCCCTAGCAGCCGCGGGCAATCGGGCAGCAGCAGTCGCCAGCCTGCCCTCGGACGCTCCCGAACTCGTCGGCACTGATCAAGACGACATTGATGATCGGGAGGCCCAAGAAGGTAACCGCATCCTCTACTTCATTACCTGGCACGATGATCCCTCATCTCTGGTGCGGCTGCTAACTGCCCTGCACGACGATCTCAACTACTACTTTATCTCTATCGGCGGCAGGAGCACCTCGGAGGAGGTCGATCAACTGCTTTCGTTCGCACAAGCGACGAATATTTTTCTCTTCAAGGGATCTCCGACGTCATGGGGTGGCCGCAAGCTACTGTTTGAAAATGCGTTCGCCGCGATCGACTTCCTGCTCGCAGCGGTTCCCAATTGCCGGTGGATGCAATTGCTCTGCAATCAGTGCTATCCGTTGGTAAGTCAGCCCGAGGCTAGACGGCGCCTCGCCGGAGACACGTGGCCTGCTGAACTGCATACACCGCCGCCGCCAACCGTGCTCGAGACATTCTACTCGGCGGGAAAGTCGGCGTTCTCCGACGTGCATGATGCCGTCCACAGCGTTTTACGCCGCGCTGACAGCAGGGGCCTGAGCTTTCCCGATTTCCTGCATTTTGCTCCCATCGCGTGCACTTTCAATTTTTCGGGGCAGCCACAAGCCATGAACATGAACTTTAAGGCCAAAGGCCTGAACTACTGGGTCAAGCCGCACAGTGTGGATTTGCGCACGATGGGACTCGGACGTTTCGTGGAGATCTCCGATGTCGTCGACGACGGAGGCACGTACACGCGTCTGCTGGCACCGCGCCATGCCCAGGCCGTCCATTCCATACTGCGCAAGTATCACCTCTATACCGGCGATCCCTTTGTCCTGATATCCCGCAGTCAAGCGGAGTTCCTGATGACGGATCCGACTGCGCACGAGCTTTATCTTGCCATGGCTCATGAATTCGCACCGGAAATGAATTACTTCGACACGGTGCGCCTGAATTCTCCATTCAAGAATGAGCCTGCTCATTCGTTTTTTCGCGGGCGGCGCAATGATCTCATAGTCAATGGTGATGACATCGACGGCGCCATAGGGTCCAGCAAGCTGTTCACGCGCAAGATCACGAGCGAGCACGGCAAGGACTTTGCTCGCTACTTTGGCGAACGTATCGCAGCGGAACGGCCGGAACTCGCAAGATGCTGGTCCGTTACAATATCATCGGAGGAACTTTCCGCTACTGCGTTGCGCAGCTTGCGAAGTTTGATCCCGTGGCCGAGCAAGCAGCCGTGGCTTTTGCGGGATCTTCATGGAAAGCCTCTTGCACGGATTCTACCTTTCGAGGATGGCAGCGTCCTGAACGAAGACGGCAGCAGCTTCGGCAGCTGGTCATGGGATGTCGACGGCGCCTTACTCCTGAACGGTGCGACGGGCACGCCACCCGTCAGCTACCGTCAGGTGACCAGTGTTGATGGAAAGTTCATACTCGTCCCCGACAGTCTCGTGTGGATTGGCAGCGACTGGGGGCGCTTTCTGGAGCAGCCAATCGCTGCGGAATGGATGGTGGGTTCATCCTCCAGCGCAGTCCGGTTGACTCTCTGCGCAGCCAAGCTTCGGGAGCCACTAGCCGTGCTTCGCGAGGGCAAGAGTGAGTACGGTGTTGCAATTGCCGGTTTCTCGAACGTGCCCGACGACCCCATGATTGCAGACGTGCGGCAGTTTCCGGGAGAGTGCGAACATATCGGCCAGGCGGAAGATGGTACGATCCTGGGAAGGTTTGTTCTCGACGATGCGCTGTTGATCCTGCGGCTCCGCCGCGCCCTGCTCACGGGCGCTCGCCAAGTGTTCGTGTTCACGCGAGCCACCGCTGAGGAGCATGATTTATCGTTTCAACTCGCCGATGGAGTCGAGTTCGTCTTCGATGAAGTTGCACTTTTTGCCCAACCGTGGTGGGTGCGCAGCCGGCGCTTTCCGAGATGGCGGGAGCTGCGATTCAACCCTGATGGCGAAGTCAGTGTGGAGGGCTGTGGCACCACCGGCTTTGCACGACTGCAGCATGGCCAGTTAATCATGGCAGATGTCGCGGATTGGGCGATCTGCGAACTGCCCCAGATCGCCTGGACGGAGCACGGCTGGCATCTCTCCGGCTACGGACAGTATGACTTGTCAGAAGACGACTACCTGCACATCGTAACCAGGCCCTCGGGCGAAAGGCCAGAATAGCTAAAGGCGAAGATAGTCGCGAACTCTCTCGACCAAAAGGAAACCTGCCGCGAGCAGAATCAAGGCGCACAACGCCGGATACCAAATCGTATAATGAGTTTGGACGTAGTCGCCAAAGAAGCCCTGCCTGATCATCTCGTAACAATGCGCAGTTGGATTGTACCAGATCAACTCCTGCGCGTATGAGGGCAGCCATTCGACCATAAAGAACGCCCCGGAAATCGGCAGCATGAAGTACTGAAATGGTCCATAGAAGTGCTCAAAAATCTCATAGATTTCTGTAAGAACCGCGAACAACACTGCGAATCCCATCGAAATCAAACCAAGCAAAGTCCATCCCACGACGATCGGCCCCAGATCCTCGAGCGGCCTTATGACGTCGGCAGAAACCAGAGCGATATACACGACCGCAAAGGCAACGCTCGTGGCAATGAATTCCAGAATAAGACGCGCCAAAATGGTGTCGATCAAAGTGATCTGCTGGTGGTGGAGAAGGCCTATTCGCGACCGGAAGAACCACACACCAACAGCGCAGTTATGTCGCCAAAGCGTCAGCGGCATATAACCGGTAAGGACGAACGCGACAATCTGAATACCGTGCTCGTGCCCACCCTTCAGAACCGACCACAAGAACATGACGCCGACGGTCAGGATCATCGGCTCAATGATCACCCAGAGAAAACCAATATTTTGTCTTCCATACCGCACGATGAGTTCTCGGATCATCAGGGCGCTCAAAACCCGCCGCTGGACTCTGAATCCCTCGGCGAACTGCCGGAACGATGTGCGAGGATCCGGCGACGTGCGGATGGGCTTTTTCACCGGCTTTCCTTCGCGGCAGATTGGGCGTGCTCCCTTACACCTGTTACAACAAGCCAACCCGTCATGAGCAACAGGATATTGAGCGCGGCGATCGTTGCCACGGACCTGAGGCGTTCCGGGCGCGTCGCGTAATCCGGCATGTTGGGCTGAACAATGCGTTCCAAGTAAAGCTGCTGCCTCCGTGCCTCCGAACGCGCGGTTTCCAATGCTCCGGTCGAAACCGAAAGCGCGGCCTTGGCGAACTCTCTCTCCGTCACCAGCCGCTCATAGTGAGCCAGCTTGGTTGCCAGGCCATCCTCATCGTTGGAAATTCGTTCCTTTTCGCGCTGAATCTGACCGGCCAAGGCTTCAGCTCTTCCTTCAAGCGCTGCTCTCTGCGGGTTTCCTGGTGCCGACAAGGACATCTCGCGCAATTGGAGTCGTGTCTCACTAAGAGCTCCCAACAGGCGGCCGATGAGCTCGGTGACTGCCAAGGAGCTCGCCCCGGGATCAATCATCAATTCCCGATTCCGGAAATTTGTTATGGCCAACTGAACTTTTAGCAACCTCTCCTCGTTCCGGGCGACTTCCGCAACAGCAAGCGCAATCGCGTCCTGCTGCACCCGCGAGTTCATTTTGTTTACCAATTCCTCACTCGCAACCAGTAGCGCTTCCGCAATTTCCTTTGCATCAGACGCCGCAAACGCCTGCACTTGCAAATTACTGATCCCGGTCACACTACTGTAGGAAACATTTAGCTTCGTCTGAAAGTAGCGATAGAATTCATCCCACGTTTTTCCATAGATAATAGAAGGATAGCGCGCCAAGAAATCCGCTCCTTCTATCCCGTAAATGGCGCGGACATCCAAATGCCGCCGAAGGTAATCCACGGCGTCGCGTGATGTCAGAAAGTCGTGGACAGAAAACACATCGTCTTGAGCTCGCGTAAGACCGCTCATCTGCAGGATGGCTCCGAAACCACCTCCGCCAATCGGCTTCGTTGCAGTTCGGACAACGAATGTAGCCTCCGAGACGAAACGGGGGCTCGCGATCGCAAAATAGTAGACAACTGCTAACAGGGTCGGCAGGAACAGGATTGATCGTCGTGCCGCAAGCCACGCCCCCGACAATAGGATGCCGCTGAGGGGTCGATCTCGATATTCGGCACTGACCCGCAGCCCTTCGCCTGCATGCGCAGGGGTTGAAACGAACGGCGGCACAACAACCTGTGCAGGCGCACGGAGGCGCCTCAATGCGCCTGTGAGTCTATCCTTGACACTTGAACGTTCACTAGACATGGCCTGAACTGTTTACTGCGGCGAGTACAATTGCAAGATACTTCCGATCTACACATCGGGCGGCTCAGCCTAACTTGATAATAGTACCAGAGCTGCCAATGTTCACTGCGATTCTCTTGCACAACGCGTGGAGCGCTTCCGTTGCCTCAGGAAACATCCGTTCAGATCGTTCCGGCAGCGCCGCCGGATGCGCCCTTGGCAGGCATTCCACTCACCAGCGGTCGCTTGGTGTCTCTTGTACGTAAGCGTCCTTACCCTTGGCTGCTCGCCGTCATTTACTTACCTGCAGTGCTCATTTGCATTTACTACTGGGCCTTCGCCGCAAATCGGTATCAGTCAGAAGCAACTTTTGTTGTGCGCAATCCTGGCGCGGGCAGCGTGGCGGAGATAGCGAGCCTAGTTCAGGGGACTAAGCTTCTCAGCAATCCAGAAGACGCCTATGTCGTACATGAGTTTATTCGTTCAAGAGATGCGATGCACTTGCTCGCAAACAATGACAAGTTGCTGAATAGCTTTCAGCACAATGAGGATGATTTCTTCTGGTCCTACCCGCCCCTCTTCGAGCAAGCGAATGACGAGCGCGCCTTCAAACACTACCTGAGATTTGTTGATGTCTCCTTTGATAAGACAACCGGAATTAGTACGTTACGCGTCCAGGCATTCAATCCACATGACGCAAAGCGCTTCGCGGAAGCATTGCTGAAATATGCCGAAACGTTGATCAATCGGCTCAACGAACGCGCTCAGCATGACACGCTTGCCACCGCGAAAAAAGAGGTGGAGCGAGCGCACAATGTCGTGTTGGAAGATCAAAAGAGAGTAACTGAGTTTCGAATTAGGGAGTCTATGATTGATCCAGGGCGCTTCTCCACTGCTGTAATTCTCGAAACAGTTGCGCGCCTTTCTTTTGAACTCGCCCTTGTCAACGCGCAGATTTCACAATTGTCGAAAGGCACTCCCCAAAGCGTTCAAATCGACACTCTAAAGCTGCGCGTCATTGCCCTGAAGGAACAGATCGCCGCCGAGCGACAGCAGGTGGGCCAGGTGGGTGGCGGGTCAGCCGGCTTTGCGCCATTGATTGATGAGTATGACAAATTGACTCTCAAGAGAGAATTCTCGGAACGTCTTCTCCAGTCAGCGCTGACGTCGGTCGACTTAGCTCGCGTTGAGGCGAATCGCCAGCGTCTCTTTCTTGAAACCATATCCTCGCCTTCCGTTGTCGACTATCCCAGCGCGCCTTCTCGCATCTTGTGGTGCCTTGCGAGCTTGGCTATTTGTACGCTTACCTTTTGGCTGGTGCGCACGCTGGTAACTGACTCGGCTTCTCACGCTGGTCAATGACATGGAGCATTCCATCAGCATCGAAGGCCCCCGGCGCGAAATCGACCGACGGCTAAGTGCCGTAAATATCTCTAAGGAGTTTCGCACGGAGAGCGGCCGAAGCCGCGTACTTCAAGACATATCCTTCAGTGTAGGAATGGGAGATCGGCTTGCTGTTCTCGGGCGGAATGGGTCCGGAAAATCTACGTTGATCAAAATACTTTCCGGCCTGCTCAGGCCGACATCAGGCTCAGTAATTCGCGACCTTAAAATGTCTTGGCCCATGGCCTTTGGAGGTGGATTTGAAGGGGCATTAACCGGCTATGACAATGTACGCTTCATTTCGATGATTTACGGAGCCCCGTTTAAGGAAGTGTTCGACTATGTGGAAGACTTCACCGAACTGGGTAAGCAGCTTCATATGGACGTCCGTTTCTATTCGGACGGCATGAAAATGCGACTCGCATTCGCGCTGTCCTTGGCCATTAGCTTTGAGTGCTATCTAATCGACGAAGTTATGATTGTCGGTGATAGGAAGTTTCAGAAGAAGTGTGAATACGAGATATTTGAACGGCGGAAAGACTGCGCGATGATTCTTGCAATCCACGACACCAATATTGTTCGCGAATTCTGCAATTCCGCACTGATTCTATCCGGCGGACGAGGGCGGGTGTTTTCCGATACCGCACTGGCTTCCGATATCTATCTCACACTGTGACTCTTGCTTTGCTATCGCACCATCGGAACTTCGCTAGATTCACCTCCATGGTGCGCTGGCAAGATTTCTATTGCTCCAGCACCCGTAATTTAAAGAATGCCTTCTTTTGATTACGCAAAGCGCGGTGGAACGTAGTGCCTGATTTCTCGAGTGTAGGGGGCCTTGTACTACTGCCGCCCGGTACGCTCTCAGCGTGGGGTAGCACAGTGATCCATCGGGCCGTCGCAGTGACGCGCCGGCCGGTGAAAATTGTTCGCCTGCATTTTGCAGAACCTGATCTGCAATTTGACGCCAAGCCAGGCGTGAGAGTCATCTGTCTCTCAGATTATCCGACAATAGCAGTGCTTGAGATGCTTGCCGAAAGGAATATCCCTGTCGTTTGCTTCGCGGATCCTCCGCAGGCAGCAATTCGTCACTTAATGGCGGAACTGACTATTCCATTGGATGACGCTCTTCGGAGGTATACCGCGTCCTCGACAGCTTTTCCGCTCCTAGATAGTGCAAACGCCTTGATAGTTCGAAGGACCGACAATGCCAGGGCCGCAGAGATCGTGACTTCCGTGCTTCACCATCTGGATCTTGTAAACGTGGTTTCTGAGTCGAAGAGATCCTTGTTTGAACAGAACCTGATGTATGGCACGGCGGATCTTGAGACCGTACTCTGCTCGGAGATAAGTCCATTCGTGCCGATTGACACCTCCAACTTAGGGCAGGTCGATCTTGGAACAATTTCCGCAGTTACAGATGGGCTGTATGCCCCTCTAGTTGGATGTCCTAAGGAAGCGATAATTTGGCCAAGGGAAGTTCTCCGTTGGGGAGGGCATCCAGAAGAGGTGGCGCCGCCGTATATCGATATCGTGGGCCCCAACAGAGTACTTTATCATGGGCCATACTTTTACCTGCCTGCCGGGCGCTACGTGATGAAAGCACACGTCGGATTCTCAGAGGACGCGGTCAATCACCCCTTTGCCATTGAATTGCATGGCGCCAGCTGCATCGCCAGAGCCGACTTTCAGCCTCGAAGTGGTGGCTGGTTCCATCTTGGTATGGAATTTCTTCACAGCGCACCCACGGAGAGGGTGGAGGTGCATCTTACGTCCATGCGAGGCGCGATTCACGGCCGAGTTTCACTTAACAATGTGGCTCTTATTCCGACGTAGCTGAGCATGCGTCGGTTCACGCGCCTAACGAACAGCTTTTCCAAGAAGGGCGAAAACATGAAGGCTGCCGTGGCGCTGCACTTCGCTCACTACAACTTCGTCCGCAACCACAAGACGCTACGGATGACGCCGGCTATGGCGGCCGAGATCAAAAGAAGCCAATGGTTTCTGGACCACTTGGTCGATCGAACACCTAGGCAGAGAAGCCATGGCCCCCAATTCAAATCAAAGCTTCCGGCATAGGGGGCCCTGCAGGTAAACGACGAAACCTCTCTGACTTTCACAAAGGATGGTCCTTCAAAGACCAAAATCCTGGAGGTGCGAAGCCCCAAAGGCTGTGGGGCCCGGATGTAGAGGCTCAGACCAATGAGGCTGTTGCGTCTTCAAGCGAGCGTTAAATCAGGGCACTACCGGCCGGTTGACCCTGCGGACAACGTGCGATACTCGATGGCTGGCCGCGACAAAACAAAGATCCAAGGGTAAGCAGCTCAAATTGGCGCATTTCATTCAATGGATGCTTAACTTGCCCAAGCAGCTGCGGATGCGGCATGCGATCGCGATCGCTGATGCAGCGCGAGATCGTCGTGACTGGTCCGCCGCTGCTGAGGCCTACGAAGCCGTCGTAAAGGTACTGCCACATCATGCCTCATTGTGGGGGCAACTTGGCAACGTACTAAAAGAAGCTCGTCAGTTCGGTCGGTCGGAAGCGGCATATCGAGAATGTATGCGACTCTCTCCCGGTAACGGCGATACCTGGCTGCAGCTCGGGCACCTGTTCAAGTTACAGATTAGAAGACAAGAGTCTGAATACGCCTATGTTCAAGCATTGAAGTGCGACCAATACTGCTTCAGTGCTCTAGATGAATTACTGAACCTGGGTTGGTCAATAGCGGACATTGTTTCATTAATGCCACTGATGACCAGTTTCGATTCGCCGGCAGAGCTACATCCGGATGATCAAGCTCAAGATGTATTACCGAATGTTGTTTTGGACATTTCCGACTTCTTGTCGTTTCTCCAGCACTTCCAAAGACCGACAGGCATTCAGCGTGTAAGTCTGAGCTTGATCCGCTCATGGCTGTGGACTCCACCTTCTAGTGTGAATCTTAGCTATGCAGTCCTCTCTCAAAACACTGGAGACTGGCGAGCTGTGCCCAAGCAGCTACTGAGCGAGGTTTGCGAAAGAGCGGTCGGTGCCTCTTTGGATGACGCGGGCACGTGGAAGCGAACCTTGCTTCGCCTTTTTATCGCAATTCACAAGGGGCCCGCAGTCGCACTGGATTCGAGAACGACCCTCCTCAATCTCGGCTCTCCGACCGGCATCACCAATTACCATCTGCACGTGCGCAATGCGAAAGTGCAACGGGGCATCAGATACTTCCAGTTTGTCCATGATTGCATTCCGCTGATCATGCCTCAACATTTCATTGATGAGCACGTTTCTGAATTTTTGGATGCCATGTTGCAAACACTTCATGCTACAGATGGTTGTTTGGCCAATTCGTCGTCAACGGCGAAGGACCTGGTCACCGTAGCAAAGCGCCTTGGGCTCGATATGCCTGCGCCCGACGTGATAAAGCTCGACGGGTTGCTCACGCCCCCCCACTCCGTTGGTATGGACATCTCACAACGGGTAGATGGAATCATACGCTCAGGGCGTAAATACGTTCTGTTCGTTTCAACCATTGAGCCACGCAAAAATCATCTTTTGGCTCTGAGAGCCTGGTCATCGCTCATCCGAGACCGAGACCGACCGCAAGAATCGACACCTCGTCTAATATGTGTCGGCCAGTGGGGCTGGAAAAACCAAGCCGTCCGGGACTACCTAGAAGATCACAAAGAACTGGCCAGCCATGTCTTGGTACTTTCGTCGATCTCTGATGCTGACCTAACGATGCTCTATCGCCACTGTGAATTCGCGATTTACCCAAGCAGCTATGAGGGATGGGGTTTGCCCGTTGCTGAAGCACTCGGGCATTCCAAGTTACCGCTAGTGGCTCGAACGTCCTCGCTGCCCGAGGTGGGCGGCAAGTTTGCCGAATACTTCGATCTCGACGTTCAGTCAGACTTTGAAACCAACCTCCGTCGACTAATAGATGATCACGAGTATGTCTTGACGAAGGAACGTGAAATTGCCCGGGAATATTCTCCCCGGAGTTGGACGGCGATTGGCGAACAAATACTCGCCGCAATAAGGACAAGTGTGCCCGGCACTTCAGGCGACCCGTGCTCGCCCGTCGACCTCCAGCCTGGGCGACTCTACTCCCTGGGACGAGAGAAAAGACGCGAGCTTGGGGATGGGTCTTTATCAGGCAGCCTATTCAAGTTTGGTTTGTGGCAACCGCCAAACGACGCTGGCGCCGGAGTGCACGTAACGGCTGACAGCGAGCTACGCTTCTCTCTGCCAAAAATCGCAAGCCAGCCAAGTCTTCTACTGAAGGTAAAAGTAGCGACCAGCGCCCCCAACAGTTCGGCCCGGTTACAGATCGATGTGGACGACGAAACCAAGTGGGAGCGAACTCTATCGGCAGGTCAGATTAAGTGGATTCTCCTCTCGCTGCCATCATTCGCGGGAAGAGAAATCAAAGTCTCATTTCGCATCCATTCATCTGGCAGTAGCGTCAGTGTTGGAGGCGATGCATTGCCACAAATTGACGTTTGCGGCTTTAGTTGTCTATGCCTCGACGACGACACCGTCTTGGCAGCAGCGTTAAGGTCCCTGCTCCATTCGCACTTCTTCGAAACCGACGCGTTACAAGTCAACAGAACCAATCAGGGGGCAGCTCAACGCGACAACCCAGTGTAGGCTTTAATTGGCCGCCGCCAGGACGTGGCTGAAATACTCACGCCAACGTCAAGGATCGGAGCCGCAACCCTAGAGAGCGGGAATCCAGCACCTCATCGTCCTGTCCGAGTATCGGTCCAGCGTGACCTAACAATAGGCGCAATTTCATACTGCGTGTGCTGTCGAACACCTCGGAGCCAAACTCGAACTTGTATTCCGCCCATTGCGCTTCGACCAACGTCTCGCCAATTGTGAAACCATTAGCGACGACACTTACAAACTGCCTCTTCTTGGTCTCGGGGTCATTTCTGCCCTCTAACTCGAGGCGTAGCGCGTAACGAGACTTGTCGGACGTCACTCCAACTTGTTCGTCTACTACGAACTCGAGTTCACCGAACTTTCCTTCGACCCAAACACCGTCCGCTTCCGCGCCGTAAAAGCCCCTCGCCAACAGACGAAGCCCGTCGCTCTTTGCTCTGAGATCATACCTCTTGCCAAGGCCTACCTTGGTCGCCCGGTCGCGCGCATGTCGGTAGATTTCCCAAGTGATCGGTGTACCCACCGGGCTGGCAAAAACGACTTGGGGCAGTGGCGTTACACGCAAAAAAGCAAGTTGCTGGATATCAGCGCGCTGTGTATCGCGAATATATTGGTGCTGCTGCTCAACCGGCACAAAGGGCTCTAGCCGCCGTGCATCCTCATGATCAAGGAAGACGTAGGATGCATAATTACTAAACCCAATTTGGCCACGCGAAAATGCGATGTGATTAAAGAGGTTGTGCTCTTCACCATCTAACAGCTTGAAGGTGTCTTCCGATACATAACGAAGAATTTCACGCCGATAGATATGTGACGCGGAGTACCGAACTTGATTGGCGGTGACATAGTCTTCGACTCGCGGAAAAAGATACGCCAGTCGCCGTTCAAAGCGCATATCAGGCAGACGACCTTCGATCAAAACGCCTGACGAAGCCATAAGCTGACTTTCTTTCGCGAACAGCGAGCGCACAAGCGCATCGATATGATCGTGAAAGATTTCATCCTCAGGTTGCAGCAAGATAAACGAGTCCGCCGACGTACTAGCCAATGCATCGAACAGTGCACTCCCTATTGGCTTCGATCTCCACGCTGTACCCGAAAGATCGCCCGAAAGATCATCTGCGTAGTCGAACAACTTTTCAGTGACAATGATGATCTTAAGCTTGCTCGCATCGATCAAATTATCGATGCTGAATTTGTTGCGGTCGTGCCATTTCGCATCAAGAATTATTGTCAACGTTTGAAGTGGATATCGTTGACGTTCTAGCATGCGAACTATGGAGACCAATCTGCTTAGCCGGACAGAGGTAAACTTTACAAAGACATCGACAGAGTGCGCAGACGGTGGGGTAACCGCAACACGGCTCGCATGCGTTTCCGTCAATTTCACCAAACATTGATCCAGCGAAAAATTCTCGAGAAAATGATCCTGTGCTTCTTTGGCTAACTTGTTTGCTTGAGCGGGATTGGCTCTTGCTTGTTCTACGATATCAACAACCTGACTTAGAACGGCCTCTGGCGGCAAGCTATCGTCAACCACGTGTACTTTGTCTTTGAAGTACTTCTCTACAAAGGGATGCCGATTGGCAATCACTAGCGCACCTGCTGCAAGCCCCTCGAAGAGCCGACTACTCATGATGCCCGAGCGCTGGTGCGAAGCCGAAGAGAAGGCCAGGCAAATTCCGGAGCGCGCGATCCGGCGGACTAGCGAGCTGCCATCGAACGGAATGGAACCTCGATACCCTTGATACCCTTCCCAAGGTTTGATTCCCTGAAAGGTTTCTGGCCCGTAAATGTCGATAAGTCCCGCCTTATCCAGCCCGAGCAGGATATCGTGATGTCGGCCACGTTCATTGTTAATACGCTCCCAGTTGATACCGACATAAAAGACGCGAGAGTCTTTGTTGAGAGAAGGCTTGTAGTCGGTTCTCGGAACGGTGTGATAAAGCCTGGGAAGAGGGAGGGGGGGAACGCGGCCAAAGGCTCTAAGCAAATTTAGCGCGTGCGCTTCGGCGAAATCTGAGCCGCACGAGAGTAAGTCATTGTGCGTTAGGAATTTGTTGACTGTTTGCTCATATCCCCATGAGAAATAGAAATCGAGTGGATTCCAAATTGCCGCATATGAATGGACATCGATCGTCTTAGGTGACTCAAAATGAAGCGATATTGCAAAGTCACACTCACCATATCCGATTCTGTGCTGCGCCCCGCCAGTCGGCTTTGTCGACCAAAGGACGTAGCCGTGGTTGTCGACAATTGACATATCGATGCCAACCAAGCGGGACGCGTCAATTAAGCGCGCAACGATCTCGTACTCGGCATTCTTGATTTCAGGCCACGTATGAAAGACCGCGATATGGGGGCGCTTTTTGACCGAGCCCTCCGACGCGATAACTCCGTGCATTGTCATCCGATCCCCCAACCTACTATCACCTGATATGCCCCAGTCGTTGCTCTACGCCTCCTGGCAGATGATACTGCACCCTCGAACATGAACTAAAGCGTTGAACCGACCATGTCACCAAGAAAGGGGCTGATGGAAGGGCCCTTGGTTTATTGCGTGACCTTTGGTCTCGGGTTGCCATATCCGACAATGGATGTGCGTCGGGGCTCTGCATTTGCCCCATGAAGGAAGGGGTCGCCTGGCCGCTGGGCAGACCTGCCGCGACCTTCTTTTGCGACCATGTCGTGTCAGCAATGGTGAGTTCATAGAGCTCGAACCCACGAGAGAATGCTCGACCCTGCAGGCAAATCCGCGAATACTGTCAACCAACAAGGAACGCCGCGGGCGCCGGAGCGCAGGAATATCCCGGATTCGTCTATTGCTTCGGTCCTGATGAAGGGCAATCACATGGGCCTGCCTTTGCCAAGAAGCGGCAGGCCTAGGAAACTTAGCCAGGGCCCGGCCGGGCCCAACCGCATTGTTGGCATTGAAGAAGTGTTTAAGTCGCCCTCCCCCATCACACCCAGTACAAGCGAGCCGAGATCATGGTGACTCGTGAGGATGTCATTGCAGCCTATCGCCTTATTCTCGGTCGCGAGCCAGAAAGCGAAGACATCGTTACCGCCCACGTGAACGGCACGGTAAACTTAGCGCAGCTCAGAGAGCGGTTCTTCTCCAGTCCTGAATTTATGGAGAAGAATACGTCCGGAATTCTGGTGGGGAGGCACTATGCCGCCTCGCCGATGAGCGTCGAGGAAACGACCGACAAGGCGGTGCTGGAGCGAATGCTTTCTCGGATTGAGAACGTTTGGCAATCCTACGGCACAACCGAGCCATATTGGTCAGTTCTCACGTTGCCCCAATTCAAGCTCGATACCATGAGCGAGGCTGACGTCGAACGGTTTTATCAAACCGGAATAGACAGTTTGCAGATCCTTCGCGCCTTTTTCTCTCGCAATCATGCAGCACTCAATAGTGTGCAAGAGGTCCTGGAGTTCGGCTGTGGAGTTGGGCGTACAACATTTGCTCTGGCGGAGGTGTTCCCAAGCGTCGTTGCAGTCGATATCTCTAGTCAACATCTCGCACATGCGCAACGAAGAGGAAGCAAGATCAAAGCGAAAAATGTGTCTTTTGTGCATGCTGGATCCATGGAAAAACTGGCCACACTTCCACCCACTGATCTTTTTTACTCCGTCATCGTGCTGCAGCATAATCCGCCGCCGATCATCGCTGCTATCTTACTAACGATGTTAGCCAAAGTCCGCAAAGGAGGCTTTGCTCTCTTTCAACTCCCAACGTACAGGGTTGGTTACTCATTCAATAGTTCATCGTACCTGGGTGAATCGATTGATGTGATGGAGATGCATGTATTAGAGTCTCGCCAGATTTTTTCGATCCTGAAGAACCTGGATTTTGATATCTTAGAGGTGCACGAAGATTACTGCGTTGGCAGTCCCGTGTTCGTATCTCAAACTTTTTTTGCTCGTCGCTCAGGCACATCCTGAAGTTGCACGCTAAGCACGGCGAGATGCAGTGCATTCTAGGGAGCTGTGGCTTGGTCGCACCAAATGCTCAAAGTACTATCCTCTTCGATACACGAGATTTGTCGTTGGCCGAAGGAACAGGCATCGCCACATACACAAGAGAGCTCCTGAACGCTGCGCGCACCCTCGGCTTTGCGACCGACGCTCTCGTGGCAACTAAGAGCTACATTGGCAGAAACGACCCACTGCTATCAGCAATCCAGGCCGACGATATCGCTCCCTCCTTCACCGTGGGAGATTACCTTGGACGAGCGCTGTCCTGGGCGGTCGGTAGACCTTTAGGCATGTCCGCCCGGCAGATTGACACAGCACTACCAAACGCAAATTGCGCATTTGATGGATTTTCCCAGTTCAACAGGGTGTTTGGGGCGCCACATGTTTTTGAAGTGGCGCACAGCCACTTTTCAAAATATGGGAAACGCCTTCCGGTCAATCTACCAAATCCTCCTGTCATATTTCATGCAACGAGCCCGATGCCTCTACGTGTTCGGGGAAGCGCCAACGTTTATACCATTCACGATCTAGTACCCATCCTCTTTCCGTTTATGACGACCGACAACAAACGGCACTTGCTGTCGGTACTGCGTGAAATTGTACGCACGGCGGACCATATAGTTACTGTCTCTGAGCATTCACGCGCTGATGTAATTCGTCTTCTAGGTGTCGAAGAAGATCGAATTACCAATACATACCAGTGCATCGCCGACGACACTGGCTGGCTGGAGTCTCCCGACGCCTCTGCCTCTGTTATCGAGTGCCTTGAAAGTCATGAGCTGGAATTTCAGAAGTATTTCATTTTTGTTGGCACTATCGAGCCAAAGAAGAACATATCAAAGCTTGTTGATGCCTATTCGAAAGCAAAGTGTCGATTTCCGTTGCTGATTGTCGGGGCGGACGGCTGGTTGTTTGAAGAAGACAACCGGAAGATGACGGATGAGCGATTCCTTCGATATCATCTTATCGATGGGGTCTTTGCCCCTCGTCGCCAAGTCCGCCGCCTCCCCTACCTGCCACGCACTGAGATGCTGCAACTAGTGCGCGGCGCGCGTGCGCTGTTGTTTCCATCGCTCTATGAGGGCTTCGGCCTGCCAGTACTCGAAGCTATGCAACTAGGAGTTCCAGTGCTGACATCAAATTTGGCATCCCTAAAAGAGATTGCAGGGGATGCCGCACTGCTCGTGGATCCCACAAACTCGGCTGATATCGCCAAGGGTATTCAGCAACTCGAGACTGATACAGAGCTTTGCAAAGCTCTCGTAGAAAAGGGACTTGCGCGGGCGCTACTCTTTAGTCCAGCCAAGTACCAAGAACGAATTGGGTCCGTTTACAAGGCGTTATCTTGACTACTAAATGCGAGGACGCATTTCTCTCGATCGCCAAGAACGATCGTAGCAGCAATACGTTATAGCTCCGCCCAAACCACTTCCATTGCAGATCTACGTTGCCGCGATTTTCGGCTATTAAAGCCCTATACAGTAAGCCGCGAGTCCGTGGACAGAAAGCGCACCCAATATGGCTCCTTGGAAAACCCTTGCATCAGAATACTCCTTCCGCGATCAGTGGATGGCAGTGCGGAGCGACACAGTCCTGCTACCGAACGGACAGACACTGGCACCGTACCATACGGTAGAAGGCCCCGACTCTGTGAATGTTGTTGCTTTGAATGAGCGCGGAGACATTATTCTTGTCGAGCAGTATCGGCATCCAGTGAATTGCACGATGCTGGAAATACCAGCTGGCCATGTTGATCCTGGCGAGTCTCCGCTCGCTGCCGGACAACGCGAGCTTCTCGAGGAAACCGGCTATGGCAGCGGAATATGGTATGACCTTGGCGTGCATTTCCCCTGTGCATCCAGGTTGTCCAGCAAGGTTTTTGGCTTTCTCGCGATAGATGTCGTCGCGGGTGATGCGAAGCACGCCCACGGCGAAATTATTCAATTGAGCGAGATGCCTTGGGAGGCATTTGCAAATCGCATGAGTGCGGGCGAAACTCTGTTGCAGGAAGGCAGCCAGATGGCGGTGCTGTTCCTCGCGCTTCTCTATGCTCAGCGAACTCGCGACCCACTATTGGCAAAACTGCACCTCACGGGCTACCTTCCGCGCAGCCACTCAACCATTCCTACTCCACTCTAGATGGATACGCTCGAGCGGCGTCTTCTCTGAGGGGCGCATCTTTTCCGTTCTTGCTGTGCCAGAGCTGAACTACGCGCTCAGTCGGCAAATTTGCCTCCTTCGAAGCGTCAGCATAAGAGCCGCCACTCCAGAGCACCGCCAAGGCGGTCATTTCCTGTTGCGTCATCGGGCCTCTCCGCAAACATACTCGTTGAACCGGTGAACGCTCCCCGCGGCTACACGTTGCAGCGCAGGGACCTCTCTTTTTCGTCACCTACGCAATTCCAATTGCGCTAAGTACGCCCCATCCGAAAAGACTACGCACAGGTCGTTTTCGCCGATTTCTTCTGCTTTTTTCGACGGCCATTCGTTGTTCTTGAAAACGTTGTCGCCGAAAAGTAACTCCCGCGACAGCCGGTCAACAACAGATGAGACCACCAAAAAGTCACACGGGTAGTGCGTGTCGGAAATGGTCGACAACGGAAGAGGACCACCAAAAAGTCACTCGGGGTGTACTTATTGAGCAGTACACTTATTAACCGGTAACAAAACGGCCGAAGGAACGTTGTTCTGATATGTCCCATCACAGCCAGATAGATGTTCTACTGGAATGGTCTAAAGCGAAACTTGCCGAAGGGCAGGAATCGTCTTGGGACTGGTATCAACTCATGAAGCTTCGAGAGGCGCTCGAGGCGTTCATGACTAGTACTGATGTCGCGATCGTGGAGGGGTTACCGCAACCCCCTGATCTAGCAGATTCCACGCCCCTTAGCGCCCCGCCGGATCGCGAACAAGCCGTCCAAGCGGTGCTGGAGGATGACCTTGTGGTTACAGTGAGCACCAAGGTGCAAGGTGTGCCTTGACCTAGAGAAATTGCTACCGGGCTTGCCTTCAGTTGCAGAGGCCGCCACCAGCCGCGCTGAAGCGGCCGGCCCCGTCGTCGCACCGAAACGAGCCCCGTCCAACCCGCGGTCACCAATTTAACCGCTACGTCACTTGTTGCCGCCCCTATCAGCTTCCAGGATTGGGCAGCCTACCCCCACTTCATCATCAAGCAGCTTTCGCTCTTGCGTCCGCCGACAAAGCGGCCAGGCAGGACTCAACAACTCCCTCCCTAGTCGGACAACGCCACTGGCATGGCAGCAGTTGTCGTATACCCGCGCGTAAGACCTCGATGTTCCCGATACCAAGCAACCGTTCGACGAATGCCTTCTACCAAGTTGTAGTTGGGCGAAAATCCAAGCCCTTCCAATAGAGTGGTGTCATAGCTGCGGCTCAATTGCCCTCGCGGCTTCGACGAATCCCATTCAACCTTCACATCAGGATATTCAAGCGATATGGCGTCAACCAGCTCTGCAATAGTGTTTGATCGCCCGCTGGCGAGATTGTACGGGCCCAAACCGCGATCCATCAGTATTTCCAGCCCGTTGGCCGCGTCCTCACTGTAAAGAAAGTCACGCGTTGGCGTGCCGTCACCCCAAATGGAGACGATCATTTCCTGTCGAGCCGCATCGTCAAATTTCTTAATCAATGACGGAATCACGTGGCCAAAATTGATGTCAAACCGGTCATTTGGTCCATACATGTTCGTCGCTATAGCGTAGGCATATCCAAACTTGGAGCCATACTGCATCTCATAGGTCTGCAATTGCATGAGCATTGCTCGCTTAGCAAAGCCATAGGCTTCTTCCGAACCATGAGGTCTACCCACGAACGCATCGGATTCCGTGAAATGCCCACTCGGCTTGTCGCCGTAAATGGCCACTGAGCCCATCGCGACAACCTTCTCCACACTAGCGATTCGGCATGCCTCAATTACATTCGTATTGATCATAATATTTCGTCGATATGCTTCGCCAGGAAATTTGAGATTTCCACCGACGCCGAATACCGCAGCGGCCAAATGAAAAACATACCTTGGCTTGATGAAGCCGATGAGCGCCCGCGTTTCCGCAAAATTCTCTAAATCGCAATCAGCGCGTGATCGAAAGCAATCCACTTGCCCATACTTGGTATTGCTCTTGATGCGTTGAGCCAAGGCTGACCCTACGACGCCTCCGGCTCCTGTGATTAAAACACCACCCCTATTCATCTGCCTACCTGCATGATCATCATCGTTAGTTGGTCGCCAAGTGGACGGTCAAATTGGCATATAGTTTACGGTTCTTCGGTGACGTTGGCGACGCTATCCAGCAACTGCGTCGCATACGTTATACTCCTAGTGGCATGATATTAAACTGTAAGAATTCAGCCACTTCGTTCCAGCGTTTACCTGTACGCGAGCCATCTTCGTGCGATGTGCGTTTTGCTCGAATCCACGCCGATGTGTTTTCTCACGGAATGGCGTACGAATTTTGCACCGTCGGCAACGTGACACCGTCACCGGTGCAGCGGCAATATGCAGAGCGCAGAAAGCTTCCAGAAGATGCCGCAAATTTTCAACTACTGATAGGCACGCTTGAAAGGGTGGCTCGAATCATACCCCTTCCCACAAGTCCGCGTCTTAGCCGAAGGGAACGACCGTCAGATCCGCAATACCCTCTAAATAGCGTGAGATGTGAGAGCCAAGACAAAACGCTCTCTTGTGGTGGCCCACTCGGTTCCTGGCGTAGGCATCCGGCGCGCCTGATACCAGATCGCAGGGAACCCGTAGTGATGCGCGTGAGCGTTACCAAAGGCAGCCAACGCGGATGGATCTGTATCACGATACGAAAACGCACACTGGTAATCATAACAACTTCGAACACCACCGAGAGCGGACAAACCAACCCATGGTGTTGCAAGAGTTTGCACCTCGAAAAATCCTTGGGCATGGAGCACGCGCCGCACTGATCGATCGAGCAAGAAGCTTACTGTATTCGGCGCAGGGACGGCGCCGGAATGCAGGAACTGCGAACCGATCTTTTCAATCGAAGTGTCGCTATAGGAAAAGTACAGGGCCTTTCGTTGATCAAGAGGATTGGCCGGCAACATCGGATCTCCGGAGAACGTGACTTCCACGCCGATGACTGAGGAAGCTTGCTGCAACAGGAACGAAAATTCGGCCTTAAGGTTGTCTGTATTTGCCGCATAGGCTTGAATCTGATCGCCCACACGGCAAACAAATGTTCCCGGAGATGTACAGGTCACCGTGAATCTTAGCCTGTGCCCAGACAATGCCTCGCTGCTTTGTATGAGCACCATCGCGGGCTTGTCACTGATACACCAGCACCAGCGATGGTCTGCCAGATCATCATTCACCGGTTCTTCAAAGGAAAACTCATCGGAAAAGAATACTTGCCAGTCCAATGGCTTGACGAAAACGGGAATGAGCAGGCGATCAAAGGTCTTCAAGGCTATGCTTTCGAGCACGTCCGGATTTTCGATCAACTGCTGGCCCAACATCGGATCCAGCACTACCGTGCTTCCGCGCGGCGTCAGCGCATTAGCCATCCGCTTCCAGTCGGCAACAGGAGCGTCCACGTCGTGAAATTGATCGAAGGCATCGCGCGGCAGATATGCCCGGATTGCGGCAACGCGCAGGTCGGGCGTGCTCGATGCCAGGCGCTTTGCAAGATTGTCCGCATTGCCACCAACGATATTGACTGGCAAATCGGTGGGCCACCCCGACAGGAATGCTTCCACATCATTTGTAGTGAGCCATTCCTGCTCCGATGTACTCTCGGACTGCTTGCGTCCTTGATCAGTCACGTCGAAAGGCCCTCTCTGCGCGCACCAGATCCTGCGGCGTGTCAATTTCCCAGCAGCGCAATTCATACGCCGGCATTGGGAGAAATTGCTGGACCTGCTGATAGACGAAAGTAGCCCGATACTCCACCATCGACGGCTTCATGATACTTACCCCGGGCCACTCCCATTCCGAGCCCGGCTCCCTTTGGAGAGATCGCAGAGTCGTCGCGCCGTCGGCACCGATGGGGTCGACTGTAGCATAGACCGGATCCGTAGAGTTGGCCTTGCAGATAGCCGTCAGAGGTTCACCCTTGCTGAAGCGCCCAAGAAAGTCCCTAAAGCTGAACGCGTCAGGGATGACGTCGCCGTCCAGCACTAGGAATGGCTCGTCGATTCCCTGACAACCAAGAAACAGACTTTGCAACACCGAGGTGTTCGCGTAGCCATGATTGCAAACGTAGATCACGTCGCTTCTTATTCGCCGGACATGGGCGATCACCTCAGCTCTCTGGAATCCTACAACAATTCGAACATCCTCTATGTCCTGGAGAAGCTCAAGTTGGCGGTCAATGATGCTCTTGCCTGCGACAGGCACGAGACACTTGGGAATATTCATTCCAAGCCGAGAGCCAAGACCGGCCGCGGTGATCACAGCGTGCTTAGGAGGCGACACAAGGCCCTTCCATCAGTGACAACAAAGCGGGAAACATCAATCAGCGCTGGCACCGGTTCATGAACGCCGCCAAACGCCACGCCCATATCAGCCGCCTCGAACATTGAGGCGTCATTCATGCCGTCGCCAACGGCAATCACCCGGTCGAAGTGACTACGAATCGCATGGACAGCGGCGGCTTTGTCCAACACGGAGGACACGCCAATCAGGCGATCGTCCACGACTTGCGCCTGCGAGGTATAAGCGGCGCAACCAAGCCTCCTCGTCAGAGGTTCGATCCACACGTCGAGGTTGCCGGTCACGATAAAGCACGACTGCTTGTTCGCATGGATGAACGATTCGATATCTGAATCTACGTCTATGCCCTCTATGATTTCACACACCCGAGATATCGGAATAGTCGACAGAAGGCGACAGCGAAGCTCAAACGAGCGCTGAAATGTCAACACACCCTTGAGCGTTGCTTCCGTCAAGACCCTGATTTCATCGTAAAGGTCCACTTCACGCGCGAGTCGCGGAAGGATCTCTTCGCGCGTTATCGTGCCATCGAGATCCAAACAGAAGGCCGTTTTCACTTTGCCCCCTATCTAACCAGGCATCCGCAAGATGTAAACGCGCTGATTCGTTTCCTGCCTCGTCGCCAACGACAACATATCGGGAGGAAAAAGAATAAATTCAGCCTCCAATACCGCGCCTGCAGCGACGAGAGGACTGAACAGAGAGCGCATTTCCGCATCGGTACGGTAAACCGCGCTATAGCTCTGCTGAAGTTGCTCGGATGGAAAATCCAACAATGTCAAACGCTGGTCGATCGCAACAGGTTCCCTAAGATAAATGGTAGCGCCCACAGAAGACAAGGACGACACCGTATCGAATAGGGAGCGTGCATCAGCGTCATTCAAAAAAGCAACCAACCCAGCAATGATTAGCAAATCAAACGGGGGGGAGAAGGACAAAGTGTCAGCCGATACGTCGGTAGCGCGCAGTTGCTGAAAGCGGAACCTGTTCGGATCGAGTTTCCGTTCCGCAAAAAGAGCCTGGCCAACCTGAATGTAAGCATCACAAAAATCAACGCCAAGGTAACTGCCAACCACCTCGGACAAAAACGTACCCCAGCGGCCGGTCCCGCAACCAATGTCCAGAACTCGAGCCCCAGGTCCAGCTCTCAAAAGCGGAGCGACAGCTGCTTTCTCGTGGCGGTCACGGAGCTTCGCTACTTCCTCCGTTTGATACATGGTGACGGACAGTGGGCCGGTCTCCGCAATTTTCCCGCTGCGATCTCGGAAGAATTTCTCAACCTTGGAGTAGTCAAGAGATCGGCACTCTCCGTAGATTCGGCTCATCTCTCCCACCGCTTCTTGTACTCTGAAAGTATGTGCTCTCTTACAGCCGGAAAATTGAATTCCGCCATGCTGTACCGGTTGGGTACCAAACCTGCAGCGCGGACCGTCGCCACGGCCGACGGAGAATTTACATACGAAATATTGCCCGCCGCGCCGAATTCCAGAAGCGGGTCCTTATAGTCGAAACGACGATCCCGGAGATAGATCACCTTCCTCCCAAGATGACATGCTTCCATGCCAACCGAAGACAGCGCGTGCGTAATGACAATCTCGCACGACTTGATGATTTCGACCGAATTCTCATCGCTTGGATAGACATCGACATCACGGGCGCGCAAGAAGGCTTCAAACTTCTCGCTATCGTGCCAACGAGGCAGCTTGACGGCCACGCCTGAGCCGAGCATTTCGGCAAAGTCGTCGTAGAAGGACTCTATGCCCGCATGTAAGTAGTATTGAAAGGCTCCAAGGAAGAATACAGCTTTGCCGTCAACAGAGTGGATCTCTTCGGCTCCCAGTGGATTTTTTATCCAACCGACCGGTACCGTTTGCACCAGCCGACGATACGAAACCGGCACCTCGTCGAAAGGCCACAGCAAGAGGTCGAATTGAGGCAAGTAATTAACCTCCTCCTCTTTTATCGGATCCTTGTAGTCGTGCGGATAGAATACGGAAAGCTTCGGTCGGAGGGTCGCTATGATGTGCAGGGCACTTACAACCCGCCGCTCTGTCTTATAGTAAAAGAAGTTTCGCTGATCGTAGAGTGGGTGAGCAGACGTCACAAATACAAGAGGTTGCCCAATTAGGTCCTGCAACCGTCCCACGCAGTCTTGCTCGGTCAACATATCGATTTCAACGCAGCGATCGCCCCTCTTCGACATGAAATCAAAGAGCGGGTGGAGCGAGTATTCAGATCCGTAACCAAAAAATAGAATGGTAGGGTCATTCATCCGCGACCGCTCACTCAATTCGAATTGCAGATATGTTATGCTCGTAGCATTCCTAGTGCATCCCGAATGTAGAGACAAGAATTACTAAGTCCGCATCTTCAGCGATGAAACCTATGAGTGCAAAGCTCCGCTTTAGAGCACGACTTAGCGATACTCAAGACAACCTGTAAGACTGTATTTGAGAGGACGTCGTAATTCAGCGAGAGAACGCACTTCCCCGATTCGACCGCGAGTGAGCTATCAAGACTCAGAGGTAAGGTCGGCGTTTTGCAGGATAACTTGCCGCTCTCTGGCGCGGAGAGCCGGCGGTAATCGCCAGCTACACAAAAAATGTAGCTTTGGAGACACATCGGCAAAGCAGCTCTCTTGCAGTCGCTGGCACACACCGGCCATCTTGCCGTCGACGTCTGGCCCGCTTACCTTGCGCGCGTTGGTCAGCTTGAACAGCATCGCCAGAACCTGAGCGGCATCCTGAGAACCTTCAGGATGCAGACCAGCTTCTCTATGCATGGCCTCATCGCTTAGGAAGATTCACATTCTAACTCGTCTGGGTATGGAGCCACTCCGAAATGAAAAAGCGAGCACTGGTGACAGGGATTACGGGCCAAGACGGTGCATATTTGGCCCAGTTCCTGCTCCAAGAAGGCTATGAAGTTGTCGGCACCATGCGACGGTCTTCGCACAAGGAAGCTGAAACGCGTCGTTTGGCATGGCTTGGTGTGGCGGACAAAGTAACGTTGATCGAAGGGAATCTAATAGATCTATCGAGTCTGGTGAGAATAGTTCGTGATGTACAGCCAGCCGAAATCTACAATCTCGCCGCGCAGTCTTTTGTGGGCTCCTCATGGAAGCAGCCCCTGGTGACTTGCGACGCTACTGCGCGCGGAGCGCTGACAATGCTGGAAGCCATGAGGCTCGAAGCGCCAACCGCTCGCTTCTATCAAGCCTCCTCGTCGGAAATGTACGGTTTGGTCCAGGAGCCAATTCAAAGCGAAACGACCCCGTTCTATCCGAGATCACCTTACGCGGTTTCCAAGATGTTCGGCCACTGGATGACGGTCAACTACCGGGAAAGCTTTGGGTTTCATGCCTCATCTGGAATCTTGTTCAATCATGAGAGTCCTCTACGAGGTCTCGAGTTCGTGACTCGGAAAGTCACGGATGGGGTCGCTCGCATAAAGTTGGGCGTCGCGTCTACGCTGCACCTCGGAAATATGGAAGCCAAGCGAGATTGGGGACATGCAAGAGACTATGTCCGGGCGATGTGGCAAATGCTGCAGCAGGAAACGCCCGGCGACTACGTCATTGCAACTGGCCGGACAACCTCGGTCCGTGAGATGTGCAAAATGGCCTTTGAATGTGTCGGGCTCGACATGGAAAAGCATATTGTTTCCGACGCTTCGCTCCTGCGGCCGTCGGAAGTCGACCTGCTGCAGGGCGACGCGAGCAAAGCCAAGGCGACATTCGGCTGGCAGCCTTCAGTGAGCCTCGAAGATTTGATTTCAGAAATGGTTCAGGCCGACTGCGATCGAGTGCGACTTGAGATGCGTAAGTAAGCCCGTGAGAATTGTGAGCTCGCTGACCAATTTTCGTTGAGCACCGATCGGCTGTAAGGACGCGCCCCTTTGAGGAGCAATCCCTGAGACTCTTATTCTGCCGCGGTCTCTGCACAGAGATCGAGCCGCCATTGATGGTCGCCGCGCTTTGATTAACAAGAATGTCCGCGACAAAAGAAGAAGTTTAGTTATCGTCTTGCTGCCTTAAGCTGCTCGATCTCAAGCCTCAAGTTGTCGTTCACCGCTTTGAGTTCTTGAAGTGCGCCCACAATGATCGGCGCCAACTCTTGATACCTGACGGCGCGCGGCGTCACGCCGTCGGGCTCGTAGATAATGAGATCCTTGGATACGGCCTCTACTTGTTCCGCAAGAAAGCCCAGATGGCGCTCTGAGCCGAGGTCGACGTCCGCTCTGTAGCGGTACGACACTGGCTGCAATGCCATCATTATTCGAAGGGCTTCCTCGGGAGATATCGTCTCTATTTCTTCCTTGAGGCGTGCGGAGGATGCCGCGCAACCCGAAGCCCAGGATTGGTAGGTCACCACGCCACTACCCGAGTTGTAGCAGAGAATGTTCGTCTGCGCGGCCGACGCAGTAGCACTTAGAGTAAGGTCACCCATCACTGTGAGGCCGAACGCAGTGGTCGTTCCCCCGGGGTTAAGTGACAGGTCTCGCCACAAGCCGCCTGGCTGCAACGCACTTATGTAGGCCGTATGCGTCGCGCTATTATAGGATGCAACGAGGTTGCCATCGCCGCCCAATGCGGGTCCCGCCAGGATCGTATACTTGTTCGACGCAAAAGTCGCCGGCGCGCCGCTGTCAGTGTCGTTGGCAGTGAACGACGAGAAATTGGCCGCACTCGTGATACCGCTGCTCACGCTCACCGGCCCGACCATGTTCTGGCCGGTCGACGAAGATTGGACGTTCGTGGCGGCCCCACCGAATAGAGCCGTCCGAACCCCATTGTTGGCTTCGGCTATCGACGTCAGTTTGTTGGCGACAGCAGCGTAGATGCCCCACTCGGTATAATTGGGTGGCGAGGCGCTGGAAACATCGTTACCGCCCCCTCCCCACCCATTAGACGAGGTATGAATATGGTCCGATACACCTCCCACATAGAGGCCAGCCGCGATCTGCGGATCCGTCGCGCAGAGATTCATCCAGTTATATGACGTCACCTGATTGCCAATCAGCGTGACGCCATCCGCACCCAGAAGCTGAATCGGCGTCGCGATATGGGCACCCAGCACGTTGCCTGTGAACGCAAGGCTGTATGCCGATTTGTTGGAGCGGGGATTGTCGACATAGAGGCCGCCGCGGCCCACCGCCTGTCCGTTGAATACATTGCTGTTGATGACGGTGTCGAGCGCATAGACGGACGCGCTCGCTGTATCGATGCGGATGTTGTAATCGAGATGGGACGATCCATCGAAGAAGTTGCCGGTGACGCGCCAGTCTGCGACGACGCCTGTCACATTCATGTAGATGTTGTTGTAAGCATGCGCGCCGAAATAGTTGCCGCTGACCAGCACTTCCTCAGCATCGTTGGCCCAGATGCCATACTTCGCACCAATGGTCCGCGCCATACTGACCGGAACTACTCCGCAGGTCGTCGATATATTGACGCTTTCGGCGGCGGTAAGTAGACCACCAAACGATCGATTGTCGATGATCTTGATGTCCTTGGTTGCACCAAAGTTCCCATCACTTTGCAAGCGGATCGTTGCAAGCCCTTCCTGAAGGTTGGCATTGGCGGGGTCCCAGATAGATTCGGCAAAACTCTCCGAGATGATCGCCGTCGTGGTGCCGTTCAACAACACGCCATAGGGCATGTAATAGTAGCGGTTGTTCTTCAGCGTGACGCCCTGGCCGCCGGCCAACCAGATGTGTGCAGCGCCCGCTGCCGATGCGAATGGCAGCGTCGTGGTGACGCCGATCCGATAGTTTTGCGGCTCCAGAAACCAGATGTTGTTGATGGTCACGCCACCTGCGGCGACGGCATTCGAGGACCTGACTGTATGGCTGTAGGCATCGGTGCGAACTAGACGGGTACAATCTGGGCTAGCCCCCAAAAACGCGCGATTGGCCCCAATCGTTAGCGATGCCGTCACAAAGTAATTGCCACAGCTCAGGTTCGTGGTGTGACTCGCAGTCATGGATGTCTGGATCGCGACCGTATCGTCATATCCGTAGACGATGGGCGTAGCGCTAGCCGCTAGCGTAGTGGAGGCATTGGTCGCCAGTGTGACTTGCGTTGCGCTGATGACGGTCGCGATCGAAGTCGACAGCAACCCTCCCGCACCACCGGCACCAGGAATGCGGATTTGCTTGCCAACATCCGAGGCATTGAACATGCCGCCGTCAACGGTCAAGGTTCCGGTGCGGGAAGAAATGCTAAGCGTTACCGAATCGAGAATCACCGTCGTACCGCGGGCACCACACCAACGTGGATCAGATGCGGCGGATAGATCGCGCTTGTAACGCCCCGCCGTTCCAGAGGTCGGGCTCACCACAGAACAGTTGTCAATTGGCGACGCATCTCCTGGGTACCAAATCCATGACGGGCCACCACCGCCGTCCTCAGCTCTGTGGTAGCCCGATGTGGTAACAACAGACGGGCGCGTCGTCAGCGCCTTCAGCGTGGCGATGCTGGAGACGCTTAGATTGGAAACGGACCCGCCCGCGTTCGCCCTAGACAGAAGGGAGTCATCGGCGATGCCCTGCTGTGCCGCCGCCGGTACCACCAGATCGACGCCCAGCATTAGCGCCGTCAGAACAATCAATCTAATCATTGACGCCTCCATCAGGTGCAGGTCCCTTGATGCCGCAGGTTTTGCCCAATGCGCCGTTGAGCACAATCAGCTCCGGCAATGCCCACCGCACATATTGTGCCCCCTAGTGATCAATCGCTAGGTCACGCTTAGTCATGCTTCCTCAATCCTCAACCGCTGGGAGAAATGATTGTTGCCACGACCGGCAAGACTTGCATGCTCTCGATGATGCTGCAGTGGCATCGGACATTCGTCGCGTAGTCCCGTCGCGTAGTCCTTGGCAGTCTCGCTCGACAGGCATCAAATCCGGTCTACCTGCCTTGTTTAGTCGGAGTTCGCCCAGCCCCACAGTGATGCCTTGGCGCGCGGCCGGAAGAACAGCCTTCCCTTCAGGTCAGCGCAGTGCGCATCCTTCTTGGCGGCCCCGTATCCGGAAGAAAGAGACTTCAGACCCTCAACGTGTCGAGCCGTGCCGCGAGGCACTTATCGCGTCGCGGCGGTAACGGCAACCGCAGTGGCGCCAACACCTAGGAATGGCAGCAAGATGCTGACCACTTTTTGGACCTCAGTCGCCGGTGCGTTCGATACATAGAGGATGTCTTTGTTCCGAACGGGAAAGCGTCGAGCCATGAAGAAGCCGTTGGGGTCACGCATGTTGATCCGGTAGATGACCGGGATCAGGGTCGTTGCGCTGGGACCCGGACGCTGCACACCCAACTGATCATAGTCCGCGGGCCGCTCATAGCGAATAACAAAGACACCTGTGGGATCTGCGCGCTGATCGCTCAGCCCACCAGCCCTGGCAATAGCTTGATCCAAAGTGATGCCAATCGCTTCGAACGGTATCACCGAATTCTGACCCATTGCACCTGCCGCCGTGAAGGTCTGGGGCTCGCGCGCGACACTGATGACATCGCCCGGTCGAACATAAACGTTCTCTGCGGGGTTCGTGAGGACCGCCTGCATCGGGATACGTACAGCGCGGCCATCACGCACGAGCGTCACGAAGGTTTCGTGGGCAGGCGCCTTTGTTCCGCCGGCCACAGCCACGACATCTAGGATGCGATCACCCCGCGTCGTAAGCGGCACACGGGCTCCCGAAGTCACCTCTCCGACCACGGTGACAGTGTTAGCCACATTCTTTGTCACGCTCACCAGTGCCTGCGGGTCGATCGCTTTACCGGTCAGGGCTTGGGCAACCGCCTGCTCAACTTGCTGCGGGGTCCGACCCACAACCCGAACACGGCCGGCAAAGGGCACGGTGATAGCACCGTCGGAGCCTACGACCTGCTCAGGAATAACTACGGCGCGAGATCCCGACCCGCCCCGATCGTTGGACGAGGCCGTGAACAGACCGCCTGCACCGGCTTCGAAGATCGCGATCTGAACATAATCGCCGACCCCAATCGCCTGGGTAGAGAACGCTCGCTGCTGGCCGAAGGTGCCCTGCATGGAGACAGCGGTCCAAGTCTCCATCTTTGCAACGACGTTCGGGTCGACATCGATGAGCGCAAAGCGCGTCTCTCCCGAAGGCGCCGGCTTGGACGCAGCCGTGACCTCGCTAGCCGTGGGCCCAGATGTCGGCAGGCTATCGCACGCCGCCAATGCTCCGACAACAAATAAGGCCGCAATCCCGCAACCGCCAAATGGCACAATTGTCCATCGCCGATATGCGGCAGCTAACTCAAAAAAATGCTGCGTCATGAAATACTTGATCATCACCTGCGAGGCCGCTGTGGTGCATATCTTAATCCTTTTACACAGTAACTTGCTGTCCAAACAACCGCATTCAAAGATTGATTAAGCCAATTTGGTATTAAGTAAACTCTCCGCCAAAGAGCGTCACCGATGCCCTTGATGATCGCTATGCCAAGGTGAAGGAATAGTCGTGATCCTTCGACATTGGGGCGCGGCCGAACCAAGTGGTCAAGTCATCTGGGCAAAGTAATTGCCCAGAACTTCTGGGGCGGTGACCCGTATCCGCCCTGGCGGCTTGTCCTGTGGAAGGGGCCGCGAGAGGGATGCCGCGAAGCGGAGGCTGGATCGTAGCCGCTTTTGCCGAAAAACTGTGCTAGGTGAGCGGCCGGAACAGGCTGGAAGACGGGATGCAAGCGATGATGACTGGAACAACGACGCAGGCACCGATTGTGGATCGGGCCGAGGAAGTCCGCCGGCAGATACACGACCTTGTGGCCGAATATCATACGCTGAAGCACACCGCGCCGGCTTTCGAGCCTGGCGTTTCACCGGTCCCGGTATCCGGCAGGGTATATGGCGCGTCCGACATGCAGATGCTGGCCGACTCGATGCTCGACTTCTGGCTGACCACCGGGCGCTTCAACGACGCGTTCGAGATGCGCTTCGGCCAGCGGGTCGGCGCGAAACACGTCATCACCGTCAACTCGGGTTCCAGCG
>Ga0207952_1000266_pt1 | contig 50310 bp, 50 predicted proteins | sample SubbioR12Aug_8Ca_FD_184831 | JGI IMG/M metagenome (GOLD analysis project Ga0207952, IMG submission 184831) | Serpentinite rock and fluid subsurface biosphere microbial communities from McLaughlin Reserve, California, USA - CR12Aug_8Ca (SPAdes) | ecosystem: Environmental > Terrestrial > Deep... | reverse complement strand
GCCGGCCATCGCCTGGTCGAGCGTCTGCAGGGCTGAGCGCAGGGTCGCGATCTCGAGGCGAAGCGCCGCGAGATCCTTTTCGGAGTCGGGCGATGCCGGCGCCGATGGCGTGGCGGCCAGGACCGCCTTTCTCGCTTCGGCAATCGCCTTCAATTCTTCCTCGGCGCGTCTCCGGGCAGCCTCGGCTTCGGCGAGCATGCGCGTTTGCTGTTCGATACGGCCTTTTTCGGCGTCGGCTGTCGCACTCGGGCGCGGCGGTTCGGCGGCGGCGGCCGAGAGCGCGCGCACGCGCTTCTCCAGATCGTCGATGCGCGCCCCCAGATCGCGCCGGGAGGCCTCGACCGCGGCATTGGCAATAGCGGTGGCATCGGCGCGCACGGCCTGCAGGTCGATTGCCGGTGTCGGCGCGGCGGCCTCGCCCTGGCCGCGCCACATCGCGCGGATCTCCTCGGGCCAGAACGGCAGCGAGATCACCGCACCCGCCAACACGAGAACAGCCGCCACGACGCCGGTGACGAACGCCCCGAACACGCCGAGGCCGCGCCGGACCGTGACGGGCGGCGGCACCGGAGGCGTTGATGTCTCGGACGCAGGAGAAGGTGTGTCGCTCATCGTCTGCGCTCCCATACTCAGCGTTCCTTGTACGCCGGCTTCGGCCAGCCGGTCGATCTCATCCAGCACCGACTGGCGGGTCGGCCGCGCTGCCGCGACGGTCGCCTTGAAGGGCAGCGCCGCCAGGGGTTCGAGGGCTGCCGGGCTGATGGCAATGGCGGTGACGCCCCGCAGAGAGTCGGTCAGGCCGGCGTCATCCACCAGCTTGGCAAACACCGAAGCCGCGCGCGACGAAAAGAACGTCGCGGCATCGAGCGAGCGCGCTTCAAGCGCGGCCCGCGCCGACTCCGGCAGGACTGTTTCCTCGCGGGCGTCGTAGAGCGCGAAGCGATGGACCTCGAAACCGTCGGCGGCGAGGGCCTGCGCGAGATCGAACGCGATGTCGACTCCCGAGACGTGGACCAGCGCCCCCTTTTTGGGATCGAGACCGCGCCGGACCAGCGCCGCCAGGGCAGCACCATCGCCGGCCGCCGAAACGACGGCGGCGAACCCCAGGCCCTCGGCCGTCGAGGCGGTGGTGTCGCCGACCGCGAGGATCGGTTTTGCGCGCTGCTCGCTGGCTTCGGCGAGCGCCCGCGCGCCATTGGCGCTGGTCAGCAGCACGGTCTGGCAGGCCGCCAGCGCTGCGGCGAACTCGGGTGGCGGGCGCAGGATTTCCAGCCGGAACAGCGGCGCGATGACAGGCGCGTGGCCGCGACCGATCAATGCCGTCGCCAGCGCCGTTGCCTCGCGTTCAGGCCGGATGATCAGCACGCGCATGCGCTCTCCGTAGCCGGGGCTTCTCGCTGACGCAATGTCTGGCGCAATGACGGACAGGCTACAGAAGAACCACGCCCTCGATCGCCAGAAGCTGGTGCTTGGTCGGCAGACCGCGGCCGCCGGAGAAGCCGCCCTCCTTGCCGCCGCCGCCCAGCACGCGATGGCACGGCACGATGATGGGGATGGGATTGCGTGCGCAGGCCATGCCGACGGCGCGCGGCCCCGAGCTCAGCGCCATCGCCATGCCGCCATAAGTCGCAGTCTCGCCGAACGGGATCTCGCGCATCATCGCCCAGACGCGCTTCTGGTGGTCGGTGCCGCGGGCGGCGAGCGGCAGGTCGAAGCGCTTGAGCTTGCGACCAAAGTAGCGGTCGAGCTGGCGGCTCGCCTCCTTCAGGACCGGGCTCCGCGCTCCGGCCCCTGTCCTTGAGGAGCCGGCCCGTTCGCCCGGGCTCGCCCAGCGCACGCCGGTCACGCAATCGTCATCGGCCTCGAGCGCGAGACGGCCCACGGGGCTGTTGATGTAACAAATGGACATGCGGGAAGCGTAGCGCTGCCCTCCGGCATTTGCCAACATGGCCCCGATGTCTTGGGGAGAGAATCTGGGGGAGAGTAAATGAAGGGCTCAAGCCCTGGGAGACGGGCCCTGCTGGGCGGCGCCGCGGCATTGTTGCCGGCGCTGGCGCCTGTGCTTGCCCGCGCCCAGCAGCCGGCACCGCCGCGTCCCGCGCCAGCGGGGCCGCGTCGGCCGCCGCCGGCCGAGCCCGGGCTGCCGCCGGTGGTCTTCGTTCACGGCAACGGCGATTCGAGTGCGCTCTGGATCAACAATCTGTGGCGCTTCGAGGCCAACGGCTATCGCCGCAATCAGCTCTTCGCCATCGACTTCACCTATCCCAACGCGCGCCGCGACGATGCCAAGCCCCAGCCCTTCCGGTCCTCGACCGAGGACCAGCTGAAGGAGCTGGCGGCGTTCGTGACCCACGTGCGCGCCGCCACGCGTCGCCGCCGGGTGGCGCTGGTCGCCTCGTCGCGCGGCGGCAACGCGGTGCGCAACTACCTCAGGAACGGCGGGGCGGAGTTCGTGAGCCATGCCGTGCTGTGCGGCACGCCCAACAAGGGCATCGTGATCTCCGACACGTTGCTGCCCGGCAGCGAGTTCAACGGCGCCTTCCCGTTCCTCAAGGACCTCAACTCTGGCGCCGACGACCTGATCGCCGGTGTCGAGATGATGGCTATCCGATCCGACAAGTTCGACAAGTATGCCCAGCCCGACGGCCGCTTTGTCGGCGCACCCGGCAAGCCGACCGGCGTCGGCTTCGACGCCACCGAACTGCGCGGCGCCAAGAACGTGATCCTCGATGGTCTCGACCACCGCGAGGTGGCGTTCCACAAGCTTGCCTTTGCCGCCATGTACGAGCACATCGCGGGCAAGCCGCCGGCCAGCATGTTCATCGCCCAGGAACCGCTGCCGGTGCTGAACGGCAAGGTCACCGGCATCGCCGAGGGCCTCTACACCAACATCGCGGTCGCCGGCGCCGAGGTCGAGATCTTCGAGGTCGACGCCAAGACCGGGGAGCGCAAGAGCGCCGTGGCCGTGCATCGCAGGACGACCGGCGAGGATGGCATCTGGGGGCCCTATATCGCGCGCTCCGACATGAACTACGAGTTCGTGCTCAGGATGTCGGCGCAACCGGTGACCCACACCTATCGCTCGCCGTTCCTGCGCTCGAGTGACGTGGTTCACCTGCGTCCGGCGCAGTTCGCCAAGGGCGACGAGGGCGCGGGCGCAATCGTGGCGATGAGCCGGCCACGCGGCTACTTCGGCGCCGGCCGCGACAAGTTCTCGCTCGACGGCAAGGTGCCCCCCGGCATCAACGACGGTGTGCCCGGCGCCTCGATCGGCAAGCTCACCTTCGACACCCAGCCGCGCACGGTAATGGCGGTGCTGAACAACGAGACCATCCCGACCCGGACCTGGCCGGCCAAGGACAATCACCTGGTGATCGCCGAGTTTTTGAACTGACGGCAATTGTCATCCTGAGCGCAGCGAAGGATCCTTCGATGCGCTCAGGATGACAATTGCCGCTTGCTACTTCTCATATCGGTACTTGAAGTCGCAGTGGCTGGCGCCGCCCATGATGGTCTGGCTGCGCTCGAGCTTGAGCTTGGGGTCGTAGCCCTCGCAGAAGGCGCCGTCGCGGTTGCACGACAGCAGGGCGCCGATCTCGCCCAGGCCCATCGCCTTGTAGGTCTCGGCGTACTGGCAGCGCACGACATTGAAGGTGAAGGTCGTGTCGGTCTGCTCCTTGACCTCGATCTCGAGCGCCCCGCCCTTGGTCCAGAGCGGCATCACGTCCTGGAAAGCTTTTAGCGAGGTGCCGCCGGGCGCTGCGGCGGCGAACTGGCGAGCCTGCTCGATGGCCGAGCGCCGCACCGATTCGGCCACGGTCTTCTTGGCGACCTCGACGCCGTGGCTCGCCTTCAGAGTCTCGTAGACCTCCTTCAGGATCTCGGCCTCGATCTTGCGCTTGTCGAGCATCGACAGGCCTTCGGGGTGGGCGGCCGTCTTGACGGGAGATTGGCTCATGGGCTGCCTCCAGACTGAATTTCCGAGCCTAACGCCTTCCCGGCATCTTGACATCGGGGGCCTGCGATGAAATATCCGCCCCACCATGAAGCCGTTCGCCCTCCTCCGGTCGCGACGCCGCCGCTTTGAAAAGCGGTGCGAGATCGCGCGCGCGTAACAAACGCGCCGTATCGTGAAGCCGCTGGAGAGGATCAGGCGGCTTCCGATCAAACCTTCCTTCTCCAGTTGGCCAACTCCCTAAGGCCCTGAATCCGAGAAAGAGAAGACCATGACCACGAACAAGACCAAAGTTTTCATCGACGGCCAGCACGGCACCACCGGGCTGCAGATCCACGACCGGCTAAAAAACCGGCCCGACATCGAGCTGCTCGAGCTGCCGATGGCCGACCGCAAGGACCTGGGCAAGCGGGCCGAGATTGCCAAGGCCGCCGACATCGCCGTCCTCTGCCTGCCCGACGCCGCCGCCAAGGAGCTGGTCGCGGCACTGGGCAACGCCGACACGGTCGTGATCGATGCCTCGACGGCGCATCGCGTCGCCGACGGCTGGACCTACGGCTTCCCGGAGATGACCAAGGCGCACCGCCAGAAGCTCAAGGACTCCAACCGCATCAGCAATCCCGGCTGCTATCCCACGGGCGCCATCGCCATCCTGCGGCCGCTGGTCGATGCCGGCCTCGTGCGCGCCGACTCGACGCCTGCCGTGTTCGGCGTCTCAGGCTACACCGGCGGCGGCAAGGAGCTGATCGCGGTCCACGAGAAGCCCGGCGTCGAGCCGTTCGGCCTCTACGGCCTCGAGCTCACGCACAAGCACGTGCCGGAGATGAAGAAGTACTCCGGCCTCAAGCACGCGCCGCTCTTCGTGCCGTCGGTCGGCCACTATGCCCAGGGCATGCTGATCACCGTGCCGATCACGCGCGACATCACCACCAGGCAGGTGTCCGCGAAGGACGTGCAGGGCATCCTTGCCGACTACTATGCCGGCGAGACCTTCGTGCCGGTGCGGCCGCTCGCCGACCGCTCGTGGCTGGAGCGTGACCGGTTCCTGCGCGCCGACCGGCTGATCGACACCAACACCATGGAACTCGCGGTCTACGGCAACGAGGCCGAGGGCAACGTGCTGGCCGTCGCTTCGCTCGACAATCTCGGCAAGGGCGCGTCGGGCGCGGCGGTGCAGTGCATCAACCTCAAGACCGGCGTCGACGAGACGACGGGCCTCGCCGTCGCGGCCTGACCATGACGCCCGTAACACCGACGCTGCGGCAAGCCGCGGCGTCGGATGCCGCCGCCAAGCGGCTTGCGGCGTTCCTCGCCGCCACGGCAGTGATCGACCGCGACCATCCTGCGGTCCAGCGGCTGGCCGACGAGGTCCGTCGACCACGCGACATCGATACGATCCACCTCGCGTACGACACCGTACGTGATCGCTACCCGCACTCCATGGACATCGACACTCAGGCGGTGAGCGTGTCGGCGTCGGATGTGCTGCGTCATGGCCACGGCATCTGTTTCGCGAAATCGCACCTGTTGGCGGCCGTCCTGCGGGCCTGCGGCATTGCCACGGGCCTGTGCTACCAAAAGCTCGGCGATGGCGACCGGTCGTACCTGCACGCGCTCAATGCCGTCTGGCTGCACGATGAAGGACGGTGGATCCGGCTCGACGCACGCGGCAACAAGCCTGGTGTCGAGGCGAGGTTCAGCATCGGAACCGAGTACCTGGCATTCCCGATCCAGGCCGATCGTGGACAGTGTGATTTTGCGCAGATCCACGCCCAGCCCCTGCCGAGCACACTCGAGGCGCTGCATCACAGTCGTACGGTGGAAGAGCTCGCCCGGTGTCTGCCGGGGGATATGAACGCGGCGGACAGACGACAGGCCGAAACCGCCTGTTTCCGTTTCGACCATCTTTAGGGGGTGACAGGTGAGCAAGATGCCGGTGCTGCGGCAGGCCGTGGCGGCGGATGCCGCTGCCGTGCGGGCGTTGACGCGCGCCGCCTACGCCAAATGGGTGCCCGTGATCGGCCGCGAGCCCAAGCCGATGGGCGCGGACTACGAGAAGGCGGTCGTCGAGCATCGCGTCGACCTCGCCTATCTGGGCGGCGATCTGGCGGCGTTGATCGAGACGATTCCTGAGCCCGATCACCTGCTGGTTGAGAACGTCGCCGTCGCGCCTGCCTTCCAGGGCCGCGGTCTTGGCCGGTTCCTGATGGCCCATGCCGAGCGTCTCGCGGCAGAGCAGGGCCACGCGGAGATGCGCCTCTACACCAACAAGATGTTTGCCGCGAACGTCGAACTCTACCTCAGGCTCGGCTACCGCATCGACCGCGAGGAGCAGTCCGCGCTCGGCGTCACGGTCTATATGAGCAAGGCGCGGTAGCTGCAGCACCGTGTCACTACGGGTCAGCCTTCAGGCAATATGGCCATGCGATATGGAATGAAGAAGCCGGCCGACAGCAAGAAGCCGTGGGACTACTGCCCGCTGGCGAAGAAGTAACGCCCGCGTCGTCGACTGCGGAACTCTTTCTGCGGAGGGCATTGTAAAGGGTCGCGGAGTCACCACGTCTCTTGACAGGAGAGACGCCGAACGACCCCGCGGCCTTCGACTCGAAGGCCCCCCGTCGTCACATCAGGGTATCGACCGCGCCGGTAGGGCGGCGGACCCGATTGATCTCTCCAAGCATCTGCAGCGCCCAGTTCCTTGATATTGGAAGCGTTGATGTCCGTCGCGGCCGAGACCTGACGCAGTTCCTGCGCCACCGGCACCCGATCGACCAACCCAGCATTCACTCAATCAGCTGCACTTGTTGCGCGAGATCGGAATATGACATGTCCATTCCCCAAACGATGACCGGCGACTTCCACGTCGACCTCAGGACTCTTCTGCCACGCCTGCGTATCTACGCCCTGTCGTTGACCCGCGACCGCGATCGCGCCGATGACCTGGTTCAGGACACCGTGGTCAAGTCGCTGGCCGGCCGGCAGTCCTTTCGCCCGGGCACGAACTTCGCGGCGTGGCTGTTTCGCATCCAACGCAACGAATTCATCTCCGGTCTGCGCCGCGAGCGGCCGACCGTGCCTTTTGACGATGTGATCTCGAACAAGCTGTCGCATGCGCCGGCCCAGGAAAATGGCCTAATCATGCGCGAATTCACCAAGGCCTTCGGCCTCCTGACCGGCTGCCAGCGTGAGGCGCTGCTGCTCGCGGTGCTCGAGGGCTGGTCCTACCAGCGGATCGCCGCGCTTTCCGGCGTATCGGTCGGCACCGTCAAGAGCCGTGTCTCGCGCGGACGCGCCGCTCTCAAGCGGATACTCACGGGCGAAGACACCATCGTCGATGATGCGGTATGGACCGAGTCCAGCACTCACGCGATTGGCGGCGCCGATACGGCACCAGCGATCGTGTCCTGACAGCCAATGGAATCCGAGAGCCAATCAGTGGTCGGTGTGCCTGGAGGCACGCCGCGCGAAGCACCGGCTTTCGATCGATGGCTGCACAAGCAATTGCTTGAGCTGTACGGCCCGATCGCCAGCGAGCCGCCGCCTGCGGACCTGGTCGCGTTGATCGATCGTGCGGCCGGAGGAACCTCTGCACCCGCGCGGCGTTGACTGCATAGAGGCGGAGTAGCGTCATGATCGAAATGGTCGTGCCTTCAACCGGCGTCACTGCTGCATTGCTGGCACTCGTTGTCCTTCTATTCGTCGAAGGTCACGCATGGACGTCAGAATCATAATTCAGTTGGAGGCATTCATGTCGGCTATCAAACTCATTGGAACATTTGCGATACTTCTAACCGTAGCGGCCTGCGGCGATACTTGGGGCCAGCGTGCGGTCACGGGGGGCGCCATCGGTGCCGGTTCGGGTGCCGCGGTCGGCGCCGTGACCGGCATGGGCGTGCTGCCGGGCGCCCTGATTGGTGGCGCGGTGGGCGCGGGCGTCGGTGCGGCGACCACGCCAGAACGCTGACGCGGCAGAGAGCAGACCAACGCTCCAGATCTTCGAGGCGAGCGCCCGGGTCCTGTAGGACCGGGCGTTTTCGTCTGCACGACAAGTTCCTTTCCTTGCGGCCAGCCTGAGGCGCGATCTGTTCTCCCAGGCGGCCGAATTTCGGCAACCGCAATCATTGTCCCCAGGCGCAATCGGAGGCATTTCAACAGGGTCGAAAGACCGCTGAAGAAAGAGTGATGGCGATGACCCAGAACCCGTCCCGCATGTCCTGTCGATTCTGCTGAATCGACGCCTCGCAAGACTGTTCAATTTTTTCAAGTGACCGGGCCCGGCACTCAGTGCCGGGAGGAGCGGAGCCATGTCCTCGAGAACCTTCCTCGCCGCCGCCGTCATCGCCGTCGGCATCATCAGCACCATCGTTTCCGTGCGCGCTCAGACTCCGCCGAAGGTCGTTCTCGCCAACGTTTCCTATGGTGCCACGCGTGAACTCCATCGCGCGCCGAACGACGCCATCGCCCGCGAGTCCAAGGACCTGCCGGCGAACTCGGGATCGAGCTGCCGGTCGACCACGCCGTCCGCAAGGGCGCCGTACGTCTCTTCTTGTCCTCTTCCGGACCGCGCGCGTCTCGCGCGCTCATGAGCGGGCGGGACGCCCGCGGTCCAAGAGATTGAGGAGCCCCATCATGCCCGTACCCACCGATCTTGTCCTCGACCTGCAGCGTCGCTGGGGCTACGCGCCGCCGCCACAAATCCTGTCGGCCGCCCTGCGCGAGGTCTTTCCACGCCGGATTGCCGTCGTCTCCTCGTTCGGCGCGGAGTCGGCGGTGCTGCTGCATCTGATCGCGGCGATCGAGCCGGCGACGCCGGTGCTGTTCATCGACACCGGCCGGCATTTCGTCGAGACGCTGGAGTATCGCGACCGGCTGGTGGCGCATCTTGGCCTCAGCGGCGTGCAGAGCGTCGGACCGAGCGCCGAGGAAGTGGCGCGCCGCGACGCCGACGCGAGCCGCGCCGTGTGGGATCCCGACGGCTGCTGCGCCTTCCGCAAGGTGGCGCCGCTGGAGCGCGCGCTCCTGAACTTCGACGCCTGGATCACCGGCCGCAAGCGCTTCCAGGCGACGACCCGGCTCGACCTGCCGGTGTTCGAGGTCGATGGCGTCCATGTGAAGGTCAATCCGCTGGCGAGCTGGAGCGCCGCCGACATTGCGGCCTATGTCGCCGCGCACGATCTGCCGCCGCATCCGCTGGTCGCCCAAGGCTTCGCCTCGATCGGTTGCGCGCCCTGCACGTCGGTCGTTTCCGCGGGCGAGGAGGTGCGCGCCGGCCGCTGGCGCAGCTTTGAGAAGACCGAATGCGGCATCCACCGCCCCGCCCCTACCAACACGTTGCCCCCGACAGGAAAGTAGAGTCCCGATGTCCCCGCCAGCCGTCGCCCTTGCGGTCGAAGACAAGCAGACGAATTCCCGCCCCGTTGGAAATTCGCACCTCTCGCCCCACCTGCAGCGCCTGGAAGACGAGGCGATCCACATCCTGCGCGAGGTCGTGGCCGAGTTCGCCAAGCCGGTGATGCTCTACTCGGTGGGCAAGGATTCGAGCGTCATGCTGCATCTGGCGCGCAAGGCGTTCTTTCCGGCGCCGCCGCCGTTTCCGTTCCTGCACATCGCCTCGGGCTGGGACTTCCGCGCGCTGGTCCGGCATCGCGACCGCATGACCGCCGACTACGGCCTGGAGCTTTTGGTGCACGCCAACCAGGAAGCCGCGCGCGCCGGCGTCAATCCGTTCGACACCGAGACCGGCGAATATTCGCGCCTGATGCTGACCGAGACGCTGAAGGACGCGCTCGACCGTCACGGCTTCGACGCCGCGTTCGGCGGCGGCCGGCGCGACGAGGAGAAGGCGCGCGCCAAGGAGCGCATCTTCTCCCACCGCAGCGCCGGCCATGTCTGGGACCCGCGCAATCAGCGGCCCGAGCTGTGGCGCCTCTTCAACACGCGGCTGGCGCCGGGGGACACGATGCGCGTCTTTCCGCTGTCGAACTGGACCGAGCTCGACGTCTGGACCTACATCCAGGCCGAGACGATCCCGATCGTGCCGCTCTATCTCGCGGCCGAACGCTTCGTGGTCGAACGCGACGGCGCGCTGATCGCCGTCGACGACGAGCGCATGCGCTTCCTGCCCGATGAGAAGACGATCAAGCGCAGCGTACGCTTTCGCACCTTAGGCTGCTGGCCGCTGACCGGCGCCGTCGAGTCCAGGGCGACCGATGTCGCCGGCGTGATCGCCGAGCTGCTCGATTCGCGCTCGTCCGAACGCCAGGGCCGCCTGGTCGACGGCGCGCCGCAGGCCTCCATGGAACGCAAGAAGAGGGAGGGATATTTCTGATGCTTGTCCTGAGCGCGGCCGAAGGGCCCGATACGCTGGCCACCACCCTCGCCACGACCTTGGCACCCCCGGCCAACGACGCCCTGCCGCTCGGCACCCGCAGCGAACTGCGCTTCCTTGCCTGCGGTTCGGTCGACGACGGCAAGTCGACCCTGATCGGCCGCCTCATCAACGATGCCACGGGCCTGCTCGACGACCAGATCGCCGCGCTGCAGGCCGACTCGCGCCGTTTCGGCACGGTGAAGGACGGCGGCGACGATGCGATCGACTTCGCCCTGCTGCTCGACGGTCTGGAGGCGGAGCGCGAGCAGGGCATCACCATCGACGTGGCCTACCGCTTCTTCTCGACGCCCCGGCGCGCCTTCGTCGTGGCCGATACGCCCGGTCACCAGCAGTATACCCGCAACATGGCGACAGGTGCCTCCAACGCCGAGCTCGCCATCCTGCTGGTCGATGCCCGCAAGGGCCTGCTGGAACAGACCCGACGCCACGCCGCCATCGTCTCCCTGCTCGGCATCCGCCATGTCGTGCTGGCGGTGAACAAGATCGACCTGGTCGATTTCTCCCAGATACGCTTCCGCGAGATCGAGGCGGCCTTTGCCGCCTTCGCGGCCCCGCTCGCCTTCCATTCCATCGTGTCGATCCCGCTGTCGGCGCGGCTCGGCGACAATGTCGCCACCCGCAGTCCGAATATGACCTGGTATGCGGGCCCCGCGCTGCTCGCCCATCTGGAAACGGTCGAGACCGACCTCGAGGCGATCGAGGCGCCGCTGCGTTTTCCGGTGCAATGGGTCAACCGGCCCAATGCCGATTTCCGCGGCTTCACCGGCACGGTGGCTTCGGGCCGCGTGGTGGTCGGCGACCGGATCGTGGTCGCCGGCTCCGGCCGGACCAGCACCGTGGCGCGCATCGTGAGCTTCGAGCGGGATCTGGCCGAGGTGGCGGCCGGCCGTTCGGTGACGCTGACGCTCGCCGACGAGATCGACATCATCCGCGGTGACATCCTGGCGGCCCCCAAAGACCGTCCCGCCGTCGCCCGCCGCCTCGCCGCCGATCTTGTCTGGATGGACGAGACGCCGGTGGCCTCCGGCAAGCGCTTCCTGCTCAAGATCGGCAGCGCCACCGTGCCGGCCACGGTTCGGCGCGTCGTCGACACGCTCGACATCGACACGCTGAAGCGGGCCCCGGCGCTGCAGCTCGGCCTCAACGCGATCGGCCGGGTCGAGTTCGAAACCGCGACACCCGTCGCTTTCGATCCCTATGCCGAGAACCGCCAGACCGGCGCCTTCATCCTGATCGACCGCTCGACGCTCCGGACTTCGGCCGCCGGCATGGTGGTCGAAAGTCTCGATGCCGCGCGCAACGTGCATCGCCACGCCGAGACCGTGACGCCGGCCCTGCGGGCAGAGATCAAGGCGCAGCCGCCGCGGGTCGTCTGGCTGACCGGCCTGCCGGGCTCGGGCAAGTCGACCATCGCCAACATCGTCGAGCGCAAGCTGGCGGCGCTCGGTCGTCACACCATGCTGCTCGATGGCGACAACCTGCGACAGGGTCTCAACGCCGATCTCGGCTTCGACCCGGCCGGCCGTTCCGAGAACGTGCGCCGGGTCGGCGAGGTGGCGAAGCTGATGGCCGAGGCCGGCCTGATCACGATCGTGGCGCTGGTCTCGCCTTTCCGCGCCGATCGCGCCAGGGCGGCGGCCCTGCTGCCCGAAGGCGGCTTCCTGGAGGTCTTCGTCGACACGCCGCTGGAGGTTTGCCGCCAGCGCGATCCCAAGGGTCTCTATGCCCGGGCCGAGGGCGGCCGGGTGGTCAACCTCACCGGCTTGGACCAGCCCTACGAGGCGCCCGAGACGCCGGCCCTCGTGTTGCGGACGGCCGAGACGGATGCCGAGGCCGCGGCGGACCGGGTCGTCGAGCTGGTGATAGAAAAAGTTGCAGGTTCAACAGATTTACTATAGTATTTTCGCTAATCTGCACCAGTTTGCGCCCGGCCTTCAGGCGGAGATCGTCCGGTTTCGGTCGCTTCGACAAAGCCGCCGGCGATACAACGCCGCGATTCGGGCCTGTTCCCGAGATGCATCGGCGTTGTCCCGGAGGGTCGGCGTAACTCCTTGGGCCATCGCATGAATTCCGCTGTCGCGGCACACGCTCCGGCACAGCTGGCGGTGTTTTGCGGAACACTTCGTGTGCCGCAGACTGGTCTCAACCGAGCGCGCCGGCCGATCTGAGGGCGGCGATCTCGGCGGCGGTCGCGACCAGCCGGTCGAAGGCGGCGCGGCCGCCCTCGTAGCAGAAGTTGACGGGATGCTGCGGGATCGAATGCGCCTGGCCGAGCTCCCTCCGCAGGCCTTTCAGCGGCAATTGCCCGCTCATTGATGTTTTCCTTTCGAACACGTACATCGCACCCTACTCCGGGGAGACACGTTGGGGTCAATGGACGGCCGTCGTCGGAATTACTGGATCGTGGCAGGGCTGCTGGTCGTGCTCGCCATCGGCGCCGCGGCCTTGCCGTCGGCGTTGTCGGCGTGCGGGCTGGCGGTAGTGCTAGGCTTGGCGGGCGTCGTTCTGCTGCGCGGTAATAGCTGGCGGACGGGCGCGCTGATCGCCGCGGCGCTGGCCGTCAGCCTGGCGTTGCTCGATGCCGTCGCCGGGATCCTGTCGCCCGCGCCCATGGGGCAGGGTCTCGTCAAGACGACCGATCCGAAATGGTGGCCGCCGCCCGATCCGGTCCTGGGCTTCCGCCCCCGGCCGAACTCCGAGGTCGTCGCCACGGCGACGTTCGGGGCGGAGCTGATCTATCGCCACACCTATCATTTCGACGGCAGCGCCGCGCGCGTGACGCCGGCCGGACCAGCCGGCGCCGACACCTATCTGTTCCTGGGTGATTCCTTCATCTTCGGTCAGGGGCTCGTCGACGACCAGAGCCTTGCGGCGCAGTTCGCCAAGGTGAACGACTACAAGGTGCGCGCCATCAATCTCGGCGTGCCGGGCTACGGCCCCAACCATCTGGTGCGCGCCTTCGAGGCGGGCCTGCTCGACCGTTATGCCGATCAGTCGGTCAAGGCGGTGGTGAGCTGGATCATCCCGGCGCAGCTCGCGCGGGTGAGCGGTGACGGCTCATGGCTGGGCTCCTCGCCGCGCTACGTCGTCGAGAATGGCGTGCCGCGGCACACCGGGACGTTCGACGACTATCGCTGGAGCCATCCCCTGGCCGGGCTGAAGTACCTGCTGGGCGAGCAGTTCCTGTTCGTCGACGCGATCGGCATGCGCCAGCGCCAGGAGGAGCAGGCCGACCTGTTCGTGGCCCTGATCGCTCGCTTGCAGCAGTTGGCGCGCGAGAAGTTCGACGCTCCGCTGATCGTCGTCTTCTCGTGGCCAGATGAAGCCTCCAAGGACAGCTACGGCAGCTCGTCGGATTTCCTGGTCACCGTGCTGAACAGGCTGCGCAAGCTCGGGATCCCGCTACTGTCGGTCGACAACCTGACGCACAAGATCAATGTGTCGCTGCTCCTCATTCCCCATGACGGGCATCCCACCGCCTATACCTACGAGCTGATCGCGGGCGAACTGAAGCGCCGCCTGACCGGGCCCTGAACTCGCGGAGCGGTCGATACCTCTGGACAGGCGATAGGGCAGGCTCAAGTCTGGCGCCTGATCACCGTCTTCATCGAGGAGTATTCCGAATGGCACGGCTAGGATTTGGCGCCTTTCTCGCCCCTCATCATCCCATCGGCGAAAATCCGATGCTGCAGTTCCGGCGCGATATCGCCTTCGTGAAGCATCTCGACGAACTGGGCTACGATGAGTTCTGGTGCGGCGAGCATCATTCATCGGGCTGGGAAATGATCGCCTCGCCCGAGATGTTTCTCGCCGCGGCCGGCGAGCACACCAAGCGTATCAAGCTCGCCACCGGCGTGATCTCGCTGCCCTATCACCATCCCTACAACGTGGCGCAGCGCATGGTGCAGCTCGACCACATGACCGGCGGCCGCGCGATCTTCGGCTCGGGCCCCGGGGCGCTGCCGTCTGACGCCCACACGCTCGGCATCGATCCCATGACCCAGCGCGACCGCCAGGACGAGGCGATCGGCATCATCCGGCGCCTGTTCAAGGGCGAGCGCGTCACCCACAAATCCGAGTGGTTCACAATGCAGGACGCCGCCCTGCAGCTCCTGCCGCTGCAGGAGGACATGCCGTTCGCCGTCGCCTCGCAGATCAGCCCGTCGGGCATGACACTGGCCGGCAAGTACGGCATCGGCATCATCTCGCTGGGCTCGATGTCGACCGAGGGCCTGACCGCGCTGCCGACGCAGTGGGGCTTCGCCGAGTCGGCCGCCAAGAAGGCCGGCACGACCGTCGACCGCAAGAACTGGCGCGTGCTGCTCAACTGGCACATCGCCGAGACCCGCGACAAGGCGCGCGAGGAAGCCAAGCACGGGCTGATGCGCTGGCACAACGAATACATCCACGGCACGCTGATGCGTCCGGGCTCGGTCCCCTACAAGTCGCCCGACGCCGCCGTCGACGAGATGTCGAGCCCGGGCTCCGCCGCCGTCATCGGCACGCCCGACGACCTGGTGAAGATGATCAAGAGCGTGGTCGACCAGAGCGGTGGCTTCGGGACCTGCGTCGGCTTCGTGCATGACTGGGCCAACCCCGAGAACACCTTCCGCAGCTGGGACATGGTTGCGCGCTACGTCATCCCCGAGATCAACGGCTACGTCACCAAGCTGCGCGAGTCGCAGAAGTATCTCCAGGAAAACCGTGCCGTCTTCGACCGCGCCGGCCAGGCTATCATGGCCAAGATCATGGAGAATAAGGACGCCGCCGAGGCGCTCAAAGTTACCGCCAACCCGCGCGTCAGCGCCGCGGCCGCGCAGGTGCCGAAGGGCCTGGGCAAGCAGGCGGCGAAGTGAGAGCGCGCTGACGCCGATTGACAGTCCGCCCGCAATCCCGGCAGCTTGCGGTCAATAAGAACGCCCGCAAAAACGGGTGACGAGGGAACGTTTCAGGAGGGATGGACCGAGTGAGCCATGTGGCCCCGCTGCGCGCGCCTGATCGGCCCAAGCCGGTGGTTTTCGTCGCGCGAGGAAGCGGCTGATGCAGGCCTATGTCATCCGCCGCGTGCTGGCGCTGGTGCCGACGCTGATCTTCGCCAGCCTGATCGTGTTCATCACTGTACGGATGATTCCCGGCGACGTGATCGACCTCATGCTGTCGACCAACGATATCGGCGCCGACAAGAAGAGCCGCGAGCAGCTCGAGGCGGCGCTTGGTCTCGATCAGCCGGTCTACCTCCAGTATTTCCGCTGGCTGGGCGCCATCCTGCTCGACGGCAGCCTGGGCAAGTCGCTATGGCAGAACACCTCGGTGATGGAGGATATCCTCCACCGGCTGCCGCTCACCTTCGAACTCGGCGCCATGGCGCTGATCGTGGCGCTGATCGTCGGCATTCCGATCGGCGTCTATTCCGCCGTCTCCCAGGACACGATCGGCGACTATGTCACGCGCTCCTTCGCCATTCTGGCGCTGGCGCTGCCTGGCTTCTGGGTCGGCACGCTGGTGATGGTCTTTCCAGCGATCTGGTGGGGCTGGTCGCCGGACGTGAAGCTGACGCCCTTCACCGAGGATCCGCTGCGGCAGATGGGCCAGATGGCCATCCCGGCACTGATCCTGGGCAAGGCGTTCTCGGCCGTCGTCATGCGCCTCACGCGCACCATGATGCTGGAGGTGATGCGCCAGGACTACATCCGCACCGCGCTCGCCAAGGGGTTGGCGACGCGCACCACCATCCTGCGCCATGCGTTGCGTAATGCGCTGATCCCGGTGGTCACCCTGGTCGGCCTGCAGGCGCCGGTGCTGTTCGGCGGCGCCGTCATCCTGGAGCAGATTTTCGTCATTCCAGGCATGGGGCTGCTGCTGCTGGAAGCCGTCAGCCAGCGCGACTATCCCATCATCACCGGCGTGTTCCTGATCGTCGGCGTCGCCGTCGTGTTCATCAACCTGCTGGTCGACCTCAGCTACGGGCTGCTCGATCCCAAGGTGAGGTATCACTGATGGTCGCGATCACCGACACCATTCCCCCGCCGCAGGTCGCTCCGCCGTCGGGTACGCTGCGCTTCATCGGGCGCCTGTTCCGCGACAAGCCACTCGGCGCCTTCGGCTTCGTGATCTGCGTCATCTTCCTGTTCTGCGGACTCTTCGCCGATGTGCTGGCGCCCTACGGCTACAATCAGATCAGCCCGCTCAACCGGCTAAAGCCGCCGAGCGAAAAGTTCTGGCTGGGCACCGACAATCTCGGCCGCGACATGCTCTCGCGTTGCCTCTATGGCGCGCAGCTCTCGGTGATCATCGGCCTGTCGGCAGCGGCGCTGGCCACCGTGGTCTCGGTCTTCATCGGCATCGTGTCGGGCTATCTCGGCGGCAAGCTCGACATGGTGATGCAGCGCTTCGTCGATGCCTGGATGAGCTTCCCCGATCTCGTCATCCTTATCGTGGTCGTCTCGGTGGTCGGTCCGGGCATGGGGCCGGTGATCGTCATCCTGGGTCTGCTCTACGGCATCGGCGGCAGTCGCATCATCCGCGGCGCCGTACTGTCGGTGCGCGAGAACGCCTATGTCCACGCTGCGCAATCGACCGGCGCGTCGCTGCCGCGAATCCTGTGGCGTCACATCCTGCCCAACGTCATGGCGCCGGTGATCGTGCTGTTCACCACCCGCGTCGGCGCAGTGATCCTGGCCGAGTCGGGCCTCGCCTTCCTGGGGCTCGGCGTGCCGCCACCGGCACCGACCTGGGGCGGCATGCTGTCGGGCTCGGGCCGTTCCTTCATGTATCTCGCGCCCTGGCTGGCGCTGGCGCCCGGCCTCTGCATCACCATTGTCGTTTACGCCATCAACGTCTTCGGCGACGCGCTGCGCGATCTGCTCGATCCGCGCATGCGCGGCAGCCGCTGACGGAGACAAGAACAAAGACAAAGAAACTCAGCAAAGGGAGAAGGGAAGATGAACCTGAAATCTGCACTTCTGTGTGGTGCCATGCTGCTGGCCTCACCAGCCGCCATCGCCAACGACGAGAAGCCGAAATACGGCGGCAGCATCGAGATCGGCACCGTGTACGTGACGCTCTCGGCCCTGTCGTGGGACGCCCACGATTTCAACTGGAAGCACAATCACGACACCGGCCTGGTCTACGAACAGCTTTTCGCCGCCGACCTCACCAAGAGCGTCAAGGCTGGCGGCAAGCATCCCTTCGTTGCCGATGCATGGCTGCCGTCCGATGCGATACGGGGCGAGCTGGCCGAGAGCTGGGAGTGGAAGGAGAACCCGCTCCGGGTCGAGATCAAGTTGCGCAAGGGGATCATGTGGCCGGACAAGCCGGGCGTCATGAAGAGTCGCGAGTTCGTTGCCGACGACGTGGTGTCGACCTACACGCGCCTGGACAGCAGCCCCCGCAAGATCAAGGGCTACTTCGACCATATCGCCAAGATCCACGCGCCCGATAAACATACGGTGATCTTCGAGTTCAAGGATTACTTCGCCGAGTGGGACTACCGGTTTGGCTACGGTTATTTCTCCGGCATCTATCCCAAGGAAGTGGTCGAGGCCGGCGCCAACAACTGGAAGAACGTGAACGGCACCGGACCCTACATGCTGACCGACTTCGTCTCGGGAAATTCCAACGTCTATACGAAGAATCCGGGCTACTGGGACAAGGACAAGATCGGCGGCCAGGAATACAAGCTGCCGTTCATCGACAAGATCGTCTATCGCACCATCAAGGACGAGGCGACCTACATCACGGCACTGCGCACCGGCAAGCTCGATATCCTCGAGACGATCCGCTGGCAGAACGTCGACTCGCTGAAGAAGAGCGTTCCGCAACTCAAGTGGAACCGCTGGCTGAACATGAGTGGCACGTTCCTGTCGTTCCGTGTCGACGTCGACAGTCCGTTCAAGGACGTTCGCGTGCGCCGCGCACTCAACATGGCGGTCAACAAGGACGAGATCGTCAAGGCCTACTACAACGGCAATGCCGAACTCTTCGCCTATCCCATGCACCCCGACTACGTCGGCTACTTCCAGCCGCTGAAGGAGATGCCGGCGTCGGTCCAGGAGCTGTTCAAGTTCGATCCGGCCAAGGCCAAGAAGCTGCTGGCCGAGGCGGGGCATCCCAAGGGCTTCACCTTCAAGGTCCAGGTCTGCTCCTGCAATCCCGACCACATGGACCTGCTGCCGCTGATCTCCGCCTACCTCGAGCAGGTCGGCGTGAAGATGGAGATCCAGCCCATGGAGTATGGCGCGTTCCTGAGCGCCATGACGTCGCGCACGCACTCCATTGGCTACATGATGAACAACGGCCACACCAACCCGACGACGACCATCCGCAAGAGCTTCACGACGGGCCAGCAGTGGAATCCGGGCGGTTGGTCCGATCCGAAGTACGACGCCAAGATGGACGAGGTCTATCGCACCAAGGACGAGGCGACGCGCATCAAGATGCTGCGCGAGATGACGGTCGAGATCCTCGACCTCGCACCATATATCTGGCTGCCGACGCCTTACGTCTATACCGCGTGGTGGCCGTGGGTGAAGAACTATGAGGGCGAGCTGCGCGCCGGCTCGGTCCGACCCGGTCCGATCTACGCCCGCATGTGGCTCGACCAGGAGATGAAGAAGAAGATGGGCCACTGAGCATGGCCTGTTGCGTACGGGGGCGCGCCTGATGGGCGCGCCCCTGCTCAGCGTCAGGAACCTGTCGACCGAGTTCCGTACCGAACGCGGCACCGTCAAGGCGGTCGACGACGTTTCCTTCGATCTGGCGGCCGGCGAGACGCTGGCCATCGTGGGCGAGTCGGGCTCGGGCAAGAGCGTGACCGCCATGTCGATCCTGCGGTTGATCCCCGATCCGCCAGGCCGCATTTGCGCCGGCGAAGTGGTGTTCGATGGCCGCGACCTTCTGAAGCTGGAGGACCACGAGATCCGCGCCATCCGCGGCAATCGCATCGCCATGATCTTCCAGGAGCCGATGAGCTCGCTCAACCCCTCGCTCACCATCGGCCTGCAGATCGCCGAGCCGATCAACCTGCACCGCAAGACACCGTGGGCGGCGGCGATGGACATGGCGGTCGAGCTGCTCGGCCGCGTGCGCCTGCCCGACTCCAGGAGTCGCGTGAAATCTTATCCGCATCAGTTCTCCGGCGGCATGCGCCAGCGCGCCATGATCGCCATGGCGCTGGCCTGCCAGCCGCAGCTGATCATCGCCGACGAACCTACCACGGCACTCGACGTCACCGTGCAGGCGCAGATCCTGGCGCTCCTGAAAGAGGTAACGCGGGCGGCCAACTCGGCGCTGATCCTGATCACCCACGATCTCGGCGTCGTGGCGCGCTACGCCGACCGGGTCTGCGTCATGTATGGTGGCCGGATCATCGAGGCCGGCCCGGCCCGCGAGATCTACGCCCGGCCACGCCATCCCTACACGATCGGCCTGATGGCCTCGGTGCCGCGGCTCGACCAGGTGACGGGCTCACGCCTGGTGCCGATCGACGGTCAGCCGCCCAATCTGGCCAACCTGCCGCCGGGCTGCGCCTTTGCTCCGCGTTGCCGCAATGCCGTCGATCGTTGCCGGGTCGAACGGCCGGCGCTGGTCAAGAGCTGTCCCGAACATCTTTCAGCATGCCATTTCCATGACCAGCTCAGCGCCTGACGCCGTCCTTTCCGATACCGTCCTCGAGGTCCGCGACCTCAAGGTCCACTTCCCGGTGATGGCCGGCGCCGTCGTGCGCAAGCAGGTCGGCAGCGTGAAGGCGGTCGACGGCGTGTCGTTCAATGTCAGAAGGGGCGAGACGCTGGGCCTGGTGGGAGAATCGGGCTGCGGCAAGAGCACCACGGGGCTCGCCGTGCTGAAGATGCTCGACATCACCTCGGGCCAGATCGTCTTCGAAGGCGAGGACATCTCCGGCTACGATCGCGCCCGCATGCGGCCGATCCGCCGCCGCATGCAGATGGTTTACCAGGACCCGTTCGGCTCTCTGAATCCGCGCATGAAGGTGGCGGAAATCGTGGGCGAGCCGCTCGAGGTGCACGGCATGGCGGACGACCGCGCGGTCTATCGCGCGCGCGTCGCCAGCCTGCTCGACATGGTGGGGCTCCTGCCCGACATGGCCGACCGCTACCCGCACGAATTCTCCGGCGGCCAGCGCCAGAGAATCGGCATCGCCCGCGCGCTGGCGCTCGAGCCGTCGCTGATCATCTGCGACGAGCCGGTCTCGGCGCTAGACGTGTCGATCCAGGCGCAGGTCGTGAACCTGTTCCAGGAACTGCAGGAACGGCTGGGCCTGACCTACATCTTCATCGCCCACGACCTTGCCGTGGTGCGCCACATCAGCCATCGCATCGCTGTGATGTATCTCGGCCGCATCGTCGAGATCGCTTCGCGCGTCGAACTCTACGCCAGTCCGCTGCATCCCTATACGGAGGCGCTGTTGGCGGCGATCCCGATTCCCGATCCCGAGATCGAGGCGACGCGACCGCAGCAGATCATCACCGGCGAGGTGCCCTCGGCCATGCGGCCGCCGCCGGGCTGCCGGTTCCATACGCGCTGCCCCAAGGTGATGGAGGTCTGCAAGAGCGTCGATCCGCCGATGCGCACCTTCGCCGACGGCCGCGCCGTAGCGTGCCATCTCCACGCCGCCTGACTTTCAGACGAAACTCGCGCGCGCCTTCAGCGTCTCGCGGTCGAAGCCCGCGACCTTCTTATAGCGGTCGGAGATCGCCGCAAGTTCGCCCGCGGAGATCACGTCCTCGATACGGTCGAAGCGCTTGCCGCCCGAGCGCTGCCAGACCTCGCGCAGGATGGCGTCGGGCGGGTCGGTGCGGTTGGTCAGCACCACCTTGGCGGTCGCCGGATTGCGCACCGTCTCATAGGCCGCCAGCGCTTCCTCCGTGGCACCCAGCTTCTTGATCTGTCCGGTGAGGAAGCGGGCGTCGATGATCGCCTGGCCCGCGCCGTTGGAGCCGCGGGGATACATCGGGTGGGCGGCGTCGCCCAGCAAGGTCAGGCGACCGAAGCTCCAGCGTGGCAGCGGGTCGCGATCGACCATGGGATATTCGAGAATCTCCTCGGTGCTCTCGATCATGGCGCTGATGTCGAGCCAGTCGAATTTCAGGCCAGCGAAAGCCGGCATCATGTCGGCGAGGCGCCCGCGGCCGGTCCAGTCCTGGCGCACCGCCTCGGGCCGCTCGATCTCCGCCACCCAGTTGATCAGGGGCAGGCTGCCGGTCTCGGGCGTGCCGGGGCGCACCGGATAGATCACGGTCTTGCCGACCGTCATCCAGCCCGTCGACACCATCGTGTCGCCGCCGAGAAAGGCCGGCCAGCGCACCGCGCCGCGCCACATATTGACGCCGGAATATTTCGGCGGGCCTTCGTTGGGAATGAGCTGGCGGCGCAGCGCCGAATGGATGCCATCGCAGCCCACGGCGACGCCGCCCGGTTGGGGTGGTGCGTCGTCGAAATGGATCGTGACGCCTGAAGCGTCCTGGTCGAATTTGGTGCAGCGATGGCCGAGGCGTACGGCGTCCTCGCCGAGCCGCCGCTTTACGGCGGTGAGCAGGACATCGTGCAGGTCGGCGCGATGGATCGAGAGCTGCGGCCAGTCGTAGCCGGCAAAGCGACCGCGCGGCTCCTTGTAGATGAACTGGCCGTGGCGGCTGTAGAAGGCGAGTTCGCGCGTTTCGATGGCGCGCTTCGCCAGGGAATCGAGCAGGCCGAGCTCGCCGAGCTCGCGCATGGCGTGCGGCAGCAGATTGATGCCGACGCCGAGCGGCAGGACTTCCGGTACCGCCTCGAAAATGCGGCAGGAGACGCCCGCCTGATGCAGGCTGAGCGCCAGCGCGAGGCCGCCGACGCCGCCGCCCACGATCAGGACGTCCGGCCGGGAAGCGCTCACTCCGTGGTGATCCCGCGCTTGGCCACGACATCGGCCCAGCGGGCGCGGTCGCGGGCCACGATCTCGCCCAGCGCCGCCGACGTCGAGGTGGCGGGGATCAGGCCCTGCGCCTGGAACGCCGCCTTGGCCTCCGGCGTGTTCAGGATGGCGGCGACCTCGCGATTCAGCCGTTCGACGATCTCGGGTGGCGTGCCCTTGGGCAGGAAGAAGCCGTACCACATGTCGACGTCGACACCTTTCAGGCCGCTTTCGGCCAGGGTCGGCACGTCGGGGAGTTGCGGTAGCCGTTGAGGGCTGCCGGCGGCGATCGCCTTCAGCTTGCCGGCGCGGATGTGCTGGGCCGAGACATGGACCGGCAGGAACATGTAGCCGATCTGGCCGCCCAGCAGATCCTGCACCGCGCCGGCGGTGCCCTTGTACGGCACATGCAGCAGTTCGATACCGGCCGCGGTTTCGACCAGTGCCATCGACAGATGATGCGGCGTGCCCACTCCCGGACTGCCGTAGGTCAGGGCCTTGGGCGCCGATTTGGCGGCCGCGATCAGTTCGGCCAGCGTGTTGGGCTTTTGATTGGGATTTGCCACCAGCACCAGCGAGCCCCAGGCGGTGAGGCCTAAGGGCACGAAGTCGGTCACCGGATCGTAGGGCAGGTTCTTGTAGAGGCTGGGATTCATGACCAGCGTATTGACCGACGACATCAGCGTGTGGCCGTCGGGCTTGGCGCGCGCCACCTGCTGGCTGCCGATGTTGCCGCTGGCGCCGACGACGTTCTCGACCACCACCGGCTGGCCGAGCTTGGCGCTCAAACGCTCGGCCACGAAACGGGCGATGATGTCGGGCCCGGTGCCTGGGGTGAAGGGCACGATGATCTTCACCGGCTGGTCGGGCCAGGCGAAGGCGGACCTGACGAGGGCGGGGCCGGCCATCAGGCCGGCAAGGAGGGGCAGGATTTGGCGGCGATGCATGGCCGTCATTCAATCAGCCTCCACTGCCGCCGTCGATACAACTCCTGCGGGATTTACTTTACAGATATTCGTTCTATAATTGTTCTCCGGAATCGGGAGAATGCAATGCAGGCAAGGGTGCGGACCGTGGCTTTCCAGGGCGTCGACGTCCTGCCGGTCGACGTGCAGGTGATGATCGCGCCGGGGACGGTCGCCTTCGCCATGGTCGGGCTCGCCGACAAGGCGGTGGGCGAAAGCCGTGAGCGGGTCCGGGCGGCGCTGCGGGCGCTGGGCCTCGCCCTGCCGCCGCAGCGTATCGCGGTCAATCTGTCGCCGGCCGACCTCGCCAAGGAAGGCAGCCACTACGACCTGCCGATCGCGCTGGCGCTGCTCGCGGCCATGGGCGTGCTCACCCGCGAGTGCCTGGAGGACTTCGTGGTGCTGGGCGAACTGGCGCTGGACGGCTCGCTTAGCCGCGTGCCGGGGGTGCTGCCGGCGGCGATCGCCGCGGCCTCCTCCGGGCGCGGCCTGATCTGTCCCGCGGTGTGCGGCGGCGAGGCAGCCTGGGGCGGCTTCGAGTCCGACGACTCCGATCGACCTGCTGTTGTCGCGGCGCCGTCGCTGCTCGCCCTGATCAATCACCTGCGCGGCCAGCAGACCTTGCCGGCGCCGGAGGCGTTGATCGCCGAGGATCGCGCCGTCTATCCCGACCTTTCGGAGATCAAAGGCCAGGAAAGCGCCAAGCGGGTGCTCGAAGTGGCGGCGGCCGGTGGTCACAATCTCCTGATGATCGGTCCGCCAGGCTCGGGCAAGTCGATGCTGGCGGCGCGCCTACCGGGCCTGTTGCCGCCGCTCGAGGCCGATGAGGCGCTGGAAGCTTCCATGGTGCGCTCGCTGGCGGGCGACCTCACCGAGGGCAAGCTGAGTCGCCGGCGCAACTTCCGCGACCCGCACCATTCGGCGACCCTGCAGGCCCTGATCGGCGGCGGCCAACGGGTGCGGCCGGGCGAAGTCTCGCTCGCCCATCACGGCGTGCTGTTCCTCGACGAATTGCCGGAGTTCAGCCGGGCAACACTGGAAGCATTACGCCAGCCGCTGGAGTCGGGCCGCGTCACGGTCGCGCGCGCCAACGCCCACGTCACCTATCCGGCACGCTTCCAGCTCGTCGCGGCGATGAATCCCTGTCGCTGCGGCCATCTGATGGAGCCGGGCCGGTCGTGCGGCCGCGCTCCACGCTGCGGTGTCGACTATCAGGGCAAGCTCTCCGGGCCGCTGCTCGATCGCATCGACCTTTGCATCGACGTACCGGCGGTCGGCGCCGCCGATCTGGCGCTGCCGCCACCGGCCGAAAGTTCGACCGATGTCGCGGCCCGGGTAGCGGCAGCGCGCACCGTGCAACGTGAACGGCTGGCCGAGCTCGACCGCAGGGGCAAGCTTTTGGCGATTGAGGCCGATCCTGCTGCCGGGCTGCTGTCGGACAGGGCGCGCGGTTGGTCCAAGGCGCGCTGCAATGCCGACACTGACGGCGCTTTGCTGGCGGCCATCGCCGATCCCGACGCCGAGGGCCGCGCGCTGCTCACGAGGGCCGCCGAGCGCCTCGGCCTCTCGGCCCGCGCCTGGCACCGCACCTTGAGGGTGGCGCGCACGCTCGCCGATCTCGACGGCGCCCAATCAGTGCGGCGCCTGCACATCGCCGAGGCGCTCAGCTATCGCCGCCCGCAACCGCGTGCCGCCCTCGCGGCGTGATGAGGGGCGTAACTCTTCAGCCGCGAATCTCGACTCCGGCCCACTCCTCCAGGACCTTGGCGATGTACGTGAAATCGGAGTCGGCGCCGAATCGCGCCTTGGTGACGGCCAGCATCTGACGCACCGCGGCGCCCACCACCATGGGGATTCCCATTGCCTCGGCCTCGTCGATGCAGAGGCGGACGTCCTTGTAGGAGAGGCCGGTGGTGAAGCCGAAATCGAAGGTGCCGGGCAATATCGCGCGCGGGAACTTGTCCTGGGTGGCGCTGTTGCGTCCGCTCGAGGCATTGATGATGTCGATCAGGACCCGGGCATCGAGGCCGGCTTTTACGCCCATCGCCATGACCTCCGAGGTGGCGACGAGCGCGGTCGCGGCCAGAAGGCTGTTCGCCAGCTTCGCCGTCTGCGCGAGGCCGGGCTTTTCGCCCGCATGGAACGCCCGGCCGAACACTTTCAGGACCGGTTCAATTTGATGCAGGGTGGGTGTCGGGCATGACACCATGATCGCGAGCGTGCCGGCCTTGGCGCCGGTCATGCCACCGCTCACCGGGGCATCGACCCAGCCGATGCGATTTTCGGCCAGCCGCGCGGCCACCTCGGTGGCCACGCCCGGTCCGGTGGTCGAGAGATCGATCACAAGCCGCACGCTCGAGCCGTTGATGATGCCGCCGTTGCTGCCGAGCACGACCTGCCGCACCACGTCGGGTGTGGGCAGGCTGATCAGGACGATGTCGGCGACCGAGGCCACCTCGGCCGGAGAGGCCGCGAGCTGGGCGCCGCGGGCCACCAGAGGCCGGGTCGCCTCCTCGGACAGGTCATAGACGCAGAGCCGGTACCCTGCATCGAGCAGGCGCGCGGCCATCGGACCGCCCATCCGCCCGACGCCGACGAAACCCACCATCTGACCGGCCATCCTGTTTCTCCCTGTCGCTGCGCTCGTGTACTCTGTCTTTCACTTGGTACCGCTACCACCCTATAATCTCGTGGCGTCGAAAGCGTCAATGCGGAGAGCGGTCCGAGATGAGCGGCAAGGCGAAGCGAACCGGCGGCGGCGAGATCAAGATGAGCGACATCGCCCGCCATGCCGGCGTCTCGCCGATGACGGTGTCGCGCGCGCTCCGCGAACCCTCGACGGTATCGGAGAAGATGCGGCGCAAGGTCGATGCCGCGGTGCGCGAATTCGGCTACCTGCCCAACCGCATCGCCGGCAGCCTGTCGTCCAAGCGCTCGAACGTCGTCGGCCTGATCGTGCCGGGCATCCAGAATTCGCTCTACGCCAACATGATCCACGCGATCTCCGACGTGCTGCGCGCCAACGGCTTTCATCTGATGATCGCCAACAGCGGCCACCGCCTCGACGACGAGGAGGCCCTCGTCTCGGCGTTGCTGGCCCAGCGGGTCTGCGGTCTCGTTCTGCACAACACGACGCACACCAAGCGGGTCCGCGAGCTTGTTGCCAAGACCGGCGTGCCGGTGATCGAGACCGGCAATCTACCTGCCGAGCCGCTCGACATGGTCGTGAGCTACTCGAACTTCGAGGCCGCGCGGGCGATGACGGCGCATCTCGGCCGCCTCGGCTATCGCAAGATCGGTTTCGTGACCTTGCCGCTGCGCGACAACGACCGCTCACAGGAGCGCCGGCGTGGCTATTTCGCCGCGCTGAAGGAACTCGGACTGCCGGCTGATCCAACTTTGGTTCTCGAGGCGCCCGGCGGCTTCAGCGAGGGCGCCGATGCCCTGGTGCGGCTGATCCAGACACATCCCGGCCTCGATGCCGGATTCTTCGCCGGCGACGTGCTGGCGGTTGGGGCGCTGTTCGAGTGCCAGCGCCGCGGCTGGGCGGTCCCCGGCCGTGTCGCGATCGCAAGCTTCGACGACCTCGATCTGCTGCGCCACGCGGTGCCCACGGTGACGACGCTTCGGATCCCGCGGCATGAGATCGGGCGGCGCAGTGCTGAGCTTCTGGTCAACCGCCTGCTGGGCGCACCGCCAGAGCGTGTCAGGATCGACGTCGGCTTCGAGATCGTCCAGCGCGAGAGCACCTGAAGGAACCACATGTTGAAGGGAAAATGCGCGCTCATCACCGGTTCGACGCAGGGGTTAGGGTACGCCATGGCGGAGCGGCTCGCGGTCCAGGGCTGCCATGTCGTGCTGAACGGGTTCGGCGATCCGGCAGCGATCGAGGCCAAGCGCCGCCATCTCGAAGATAGCCATGGCGTGACTGCGCTGCATCACGGTGCCGACCTCGGTGTGCCGGGCGAAATCGTCGACCTGGTCGAGATGGTCGAGCGTGCCTTGGGGACAATCGACATCGTGATCAACAACGCCGTCGTCCGTCATTTCTCGCCGCTCGAGCAATTCAAGGTCGAGGACTGGGACCGGGCGCTGGCGGTCAATCTCTCGTCTGCGTTTCACATCACCCGCCTCGTCCTGCCCGGCATGCGTCGGCGCGATTTTGGCCGCATCGTCAACATCTCCTCGGTCTTTGGCCTGTTCGGCACGGTGAACCGCGTCGACTACGTCACGACCAAGACGGCGCTGATCGGCTTCACCCGAGCCGTGGCGCTCGAAGTCGCCGGCCAGAACATCACCTGCAACGCCCTCTGTCCCGGCTCGTCGCCGACTCCCGCCATCGAGCAACGGCTGGCGGATTTCATGATCAAGGAGGGCCTGCCGCGCGACGATGCGGTCCGCGCCTTCATGGCCTCGCGCCAGCCTTCGGGGCGGTTCGTATCGATGGAAGGCGTGGCCGCCCTTGCGGCTTTCCTGTGCGGCCCGGCTGGCGGGGACATCACAGGGGCAGCCATTCCGATCGACGGTGGCTGGAGCGCCAGCTGACCGGACTGGCAATTCTTTTTGGTAGCGATACCAGAAGTGCCGGCCTAGTATTTCCCCAATAAATCAGCCCGGAGGAAGCCAATGTCCGTCTCACGTCGACAATTCGCCCCGGCCGCGGCGTCGCTCGCCGCCCTCGCCGCTTCTCCCGCGTTCGGCCAGCAGACCAGCGAGAATGTGAAGTGGCGCCTGACCTCGAGTTTCCCCAAGAGCCTCGACACGCTCTATGGCGCCGCCCAGACCATCTGCCGCGTGACCGGAGAGATGACCGACGGCAAGTTCGCGCTGCAGCCGTTCGGGGCCGGCGAGATCGTGCCCGGCCTGCAGGTTCTGGACGCGGTAGCGAACGGCACGGTCGAATGCGGCCAGACCTACACCGGCTATTACATCGGCAAGAACCCGTCCTTCATCTTCGACGGCTCGGTGCCGTTCGGCTTCACCCCGCGCATGCACAATGCCTGGATGATGTTCGGCGACGGGCAGAAGCTGATGAACGAGGTTTATGACAGTTTCAACGTCGTCGCCCTGCCGTGCGGCCAGACCGGCGGGCAGATGTTCGGCTGGTTCCGCAAGGAGCTCAAGACTCCGGCCGATTTCGTCGGTCTCAAGATGCGCACCGCCGGCTTCGGCGGCAAGGTGATGGCCAAGCTCGGCGCGGTGCCGCAGCAGATCGCCGGCGGCGACATCTATTCGTCGCTGGAACGCGGGACCATCGACGCCTGCGAATGGGTCGGCCCCTACGACGACGAGAAGCTCGGCTTCAACAAGGTCGCCAAGTACTACTACACGCCGGGCGTGATGGAGCTCGAGGCGGTCAACCAGCTCTTCATCGGCAAGGCGGCGTGGGCCGCCCTGCCGCCACGCTACCAGGCGGTCCTGAAATACGCCTGCAACTATGCGATGACGGAGATGCTGGCGTCCTATGACGCCAAGAACGCCGTGGCCATCGCCCGCCTGGTGGCGGCCGGCACGCAGCTGTCGGTGCTGAATGACGAGATCATCAAGGCGCTGCGGGTGGCGCTCGAAGCCGTGCTCGACGAGGAGGCGGCGCAGAACGAACAGTTCAAGAAGGTCCTGGCGAATTGGCGCCAGTTCCGCGCCAACCAGCATCGCTGGTTCTCGATCGCCGATACGCGCGCCGAGAACGCGGTCTACCGAAGCGACAGGACGTAACCGGGTCGGCCCTGCGTCAGCCTCAGAGGTGCCGCTTCTCTGCCGGTTCGTTGAACCAGTTGTTGTGGAGGCCGTCCATGTACCTCACCGGCGCGGCCACGAGATCCGCAGGCTCGAGGTCGTCCAGGCAGGCGAGGTTGATCGAGACGAACGCGCCGCCGATCTGCTCGACGTAGCCGTCCCCGAACGAGGCAATGCCGCAGGTCTTGCAGAAACGGTGATGGCCGCTCTTGGTCGCGAACTGGTAGTCCGACAGATTGTCCTTGCGGGAGATCAGGCGGAAAGCCTCCGGCTTGATCGACGCGCCCCACTGGCGGCGCTTCCAGCAAATCGAGCAGTTGCACTTTCCCGTGCCGGCGCTGAGGTCGATATCGGCCTCGTAGCGTACGGCGCCGCAGTGGCAGCTTCCCTTGTAGGTACGTGTCATGGGTCGGTCTCCTTCAGCGGTCCTCGGTTGCGAGCCTTGCGCCGAGACCGATCAATGTCGCACCCGTGATGCCGTCGAGGGTGCGGCGGATGGCCGGGCGGCGCAGCATGTTGCCGACCTGAGCGATCGCCAGCGCATAGCCGGTCAGCCACAACAGCGTCATCAGGCTGAACAGCAGGCCAAGAGCGGCCAGACCGACGAAGACGGCCTCGCCTGACGGCACGAACTGCGGCAGCAGGCTGGTGAAGAAGGCCGCGATCTTGGGGTTGCCGAGGTCGCTGATCACGCCCTGCCGATAGGCGGCGCGTGGCGCGAGCGACTGACCGCGAACCGACATCGGTCCCGTACCGGTCGCGCCGGCCGATCGAAAGGCCGCATGCAGCGACTGGAGGCCGAGCCAAACGAGATAGGCGGCCCCTGCATATTTCACCACCAGGAACAGCGGCTCCGATGCGACCAGCAGGGCCACGATGCCGGCGCTGCTGGCAAGCGCCCAGATCGCCAGACCGGTGGCCACGCCGAACGCCGTCGCGATGCCGCTCGCCCGGCCGCCCAGCAATGTGTTGCGGATCGTCATGGCGGTGTCGGGCCCTGGCGTCATGATCACCAGGGCCGAGATGCCGAGGAAGGCGAGGAGAGGGCCGGTCAGATAATCCATCGTCGTTTTCTCACGGATCGATCAGCACGCCCGGGTTCATCATCCCCTTGGGATCGAGCTCGCGCTTGGCCCCGCGCAGCGCCCGGGCGAACAGTTCGGGCCGCTGCTTGTCGTAGAACGGCCGGTGGAAGCGGCCGACGGCATGGTGGTGCGTGGTCGTGCCGCCATGTTCCACCGTCGCCGCGGTGCAGGTCGACAGCACCTCCATGAACTGGTCCAACGCCTTTGCCTTGTCGAGGATGCCGCCGAAGGTGAAATAGCAGCACGGCCCGTCGGGATAGACGTGGGTGAAGCGGCAGGTGACGGTGCCCTCGCGGCCGGTCACGCGCTTGATCGTGTCCTGGGCAATCTTCGTGATCTTCTGATGGAAGTCGCGGAAGCGCTCCCAGGTCATCGCGGTCTCGAAGGTCGAGGACAGGATTCCGCGCGCCACGGCATGCTCGCTGTAGTGCGGGGCGCGAATGAACTTGTTGCGCCAGGCGCCGGCGGCGCCGCTACGATGGGCGTTCTCGTCGTCGCCACCCGCGTCGGCCACGCCGCCATGGTCGCGGCAGATTTCGAGCGCGCGCGCCATCCAGGCGTCGAGCGGATGGTCGGCCGATTCGAAGGCCAGCACCAGCACCGCCTCCTCGTTGCTCCACGGGATGCCGGGCAGCGCCTCGCGGGCTTCCAGCAGGCGGCAGTTGGCGGGATAGAGCCCCGCCTGGGTGATCTCGCGCACCGCGTCGGCGCCGGTGAAGAAATCCTTGAAGCGCACGCTGGCCGAGGCTCGGAATGTCGGCTTCTTGCGCAGCCGTACCCAGGCCTCGGTGATGATGCCTAAAATGCCCTCGGAGCCGAGGAACAGGCGGTCGGGCGAGGGGCCGGCGCCGGAGCCGGGCAGGCGGCGCGTCTCCAGCGTGCCGACGGGCGTCACCACCCGCGTGCTCTCCACGAAGTCGTCGATGTGGGTGTAGAGCGTGGCGTAGTGGCCGCCCGAGCGGGTGGCGATCCAGCCGCCCAGGGTCGAGCAGCGGTAGGCCTGCATGTAGTGGCGCATGGTGAATTGCGTGTCGCGCAGCGCGTCCTCGATGGCCGGCCCGTAGATGCCGCCCTGGATGCGCGCGGCGTGGCTCACCGCATCGACCTCCAGGATCTTGTCCATGTGGCGCATCGAGATGGTGACCACCTTCTCGAAGCTGGCCGCAGGCTCAATGCCCTTCACCACCGACGAGCCGCCGCCGTAGGGAATCGCCTTGGCGCCGATCCGGTCGCACCAGTCGAGGATCGCGACGACGTCCTGCTCGGTCTCCGGGAACGCCACGGCATCGGGCGGGTTGGGCACGGAGCGCATGAACATGCGCATGGCGTCGAAACCCGCCTTGCCGTAGCTGTGCTCCAGCCGCACGAGGTGATCGGTGCGCACCATCGACTGCAGCGCCGCCGGCACATCTACACGCGGCTTGCGCAAGGCGATCTCGTCGGCCTTGGGCGGCGGCGTCACGTCGAAGCCCGAGAGGCCGTAGCGCTGGGCGATCTCGGCCTCCCAGGGCTTGATCTCCTCCGGCGCCAGGTCCTCGTCGGCATAGCCCCAGGCATAGAATTTCTTCTGCCGCCGCATGGTTCCCTCCCGCTGCTCTCGGTTCGGTCTTGTTGCTGGTCAGGCCGCGAAGGCCATGGGCTTGTGGCTGCCCTTGATCTGGGTGCGGTGCATGACGCGCCGCGCCTCGCCGTCGAACGGATCGCGGCGGTGCATGGTCGAGCGGTTGTCCCACATCACGAGGTCGCCCAGCTTCCAGACATGCTCGTAGGTGAAGCGCAGCTGCGTGACGTGCGCCCACAGTTCCTCGAGCACCGCATCGGACTCCGCCCGCGAGTAGCCCTCGACGTAGGAGTTGCGCCGCCGGCCGAGATAGAGCGTCGGACGGCCGTTGGCGGGGTGCTTCAGGATCGCCGGATGCCAGGCGCCGGGGGCGGCCATCGGGTCGTCGGTCGGCGTCACGCCCTTGCGGAGATAGCCGCCGGAATTGTAGGTGCCGTCGTGCTTGACCCTGCGGCCCTCGATCTTGCGGCGCAGCTCGGCCGGCAGCGCATCGCAGGCCGCCTGCATGCCGCAGAACCAGGTGTTGCCGCCAGAGGGCGGGATCTCCAGCGAATAGAGCATCGAGGCGTCGGGCGGCGTGTCGAGATAGCTCATATCGGTGTGCCAGACCGCCTCGCCGGCCCCCAGCGCGCCGATCGGGTCGCCCTTTTTGTCGAGCACGTTCGATACGACATAGATGTCGGGATAGCCCGGCGGGCTGATGCGGCCGCGCTCCTGGTTGGGCGGCGGATCGAGTTCGCCGAAGCGGCGGCTGAAAGCCAGCAGGTCATCGTCGCTGAGCTTCTGTCCGCGCAGCAGGATCATGGAGTGGGCGTACCAGGCGCGTTCGATGGCGGTGAAATCCTGCTCGCTCAAGCGTCTGAGGTCGACGCCGGAAATCTCCGCGCCCACTGCTTCGGTCACGGGATGCACCGTAACGCTCATGTCGTTTCCTCCATCTTTGGCGTGGATGATCGACCCGCTTCGGGGGCCGATCAAGCGCCGAGCAGAGGTCGGAGCCAGACCACCAGTTTGTCGCCGACGGCGGGTGCCAGCGGGCCGGCGAATCCCGGATCGGTCGGCCAGGTGATGAGCTTCAGGTTGTGACTGACGCCCGGGACGACCACGGCCTCGCCTGAGGCGGCGCGTTGGCCGAGCGCGTCGATCAAGGGCTGGACGTCTGCCATCGGCACGACCTGGCGGTCGGCGCCGCCCTGCAGGATCAGACAGGCGAGGTCGAGACCAGCGAGCGCCGTGGCCGGATCGAAGGCCAGCGCGCTTTGCAGGAAGGGTCCGGCATAGGGCGGGAACAGCACTTGCTGCTCGCGGGGCAGGTTGGCAGGCACATGGCCCGTGAGCATGATCGTGCTCATCGTCCGCTCGGCGGCGTCGAGCAGCGACGGCGCATTGCGCGCGATCTGGGCGCGCACGATGTTGGCCAGCGGCCGTCCGGGCGTGGCCGCGAGCACCAGCCCGTGCAGCTTGCGGGCGCCCATCGTATTGGCCGCCAGTGCCTTGGCGGCGGCGAGAGCAAGCAGGCCGCCCTCGCTGTGTCCCAGCAGGGCGGTGGCGTAAGGCTTGATCTCGTCGTGCCTGAGCAGTTCGCCGTGCGCCGCGGCGACGTCGCCCACGAAATTATCCCAGGCGAAGAACCGTTCCTGGACCTCCAGCGAGCCGGTCGGGCGCGGCGTCGAGGCGCCGATGCCGCGCTTGTCGTAGCGCAGGCTGGCGATGCCGGCCTCGGCCAGCCGCTCGGCGATCAGCTTCAGGAGATTGACGCGCTCCGGCACCAGCGGGTTGTTGCCATCGCGGTCGGTCGGCCCGCTGCCGGCGATCAGCACCACGCCGGGCACCTTCTGCAGCTCGCTCCACAGCGGCAGCAGCAACGTGCCGGCGAGCCTCGTGCCATCGCTGCCGGCGAACTGCACCGTGCGCTGTTTCATGCCCCCCGCGTAATGGCCCTTCCACGGGCTTTGGGCCCAGGGACTTCGGGTGCCGGCGGCCAGCGGCGCCAGGACGCCTGCCGCCAGCAGCGCGCGGCGGCGGATCATGTTCCGTCGCCGGGCCTCGGTGCGCCGCCGCTGACGCCCCTCATATGCCGGCCGCCGATCACATGGACGTGGAAATGGAAAACGACCTGATTTGCGTCGGGGCCGTGGTTGGCGACGATGCGGTAGCCGGGCTCGTCGAGGCCGAGTTCCGTCGCCACCCGGCCGACCGCGCGCCAGAAGCCGACGATCAGTTCCGGCGGCGCCGAGGCGCAGAAGTCGGCGCTGGAGACATATTCACCCTTGGGAACGACCAGCACATGCACCGGCGCCTGCGGATGGATGTTGTGAAAGGCGAGGGCGAACTCGTCTTCGTACACGTTCCGGGAGGGCGCTTCGCCACGCAGGATGAGCGCGAAGATGTTGTTGCGGTCATAGGCGGACATGACGGACTCCGAACAGCGGAGCACTTGGCTAGCCTACGTATGGACGCTTGAAAAGCCGGCAGCTGCCGTCAACGTTTGCGGCTTGCCTTCTCGGCGATGCCCGACAGGCCTTCGCGGCGGGCGAGCTCGGTCCACACCGCCTTGGGCTTGACGTTGGTCGCGGCCCACAGGGTCAGCAGGTGGTAGAGCATGTCGGCGCTTTCGGCGACGAGCTTCGGCCGGTCGCCCTTGATGCCCTCGATCAGCGCCTCGACGGCTTCCTCGCCCAGCTTCTTGGCGATCTGGGCGCGGCCGCGGCTGAACAGGCGGGCGGTGTAGGACGTATCGGGGTCGGCGCCCTTGCGGCTGTCGATCACGACATAGAGTCGATCGAGGACATGCTCGTCGGTGCTGACGAGCCCATCCCGGCGCTTGCCGTTCAGCGCCTTCTTCTTCGCCTTGTTTTTCTTCGCCATCGAGGGGAGAACTCCGCCGCCCGGGGGGATGGGCGCACCTACGCGATCCTGGCGCCTCTTGAGCGGGCACCCATTAGTCATCATTGGCGGCGATTTTACGCCAATTTCACGCCGCGCGCGAGATTTGTCGTATCGGAACGCCGGCGCGGGCGAGATGTTCCTTCGCCTGGGCGATGGTGAACTCGCCGAAATGGAAGATCGAGGCGGCAAGCACCGCCGAGGCGCCACCCTGGATCACGCCGTCGACCAGATGATCGAGCGAGCCGACGCCTCCCGAGGCCACCACCGGTACCGGCACGGCGTCGGAGACCGCGCGCGTCAGCTCGAGGTCGAAGCCGGACTTGGTGCCGTCGCGGTCCATCGAGGTGATCAGCAGCTCGCCCGCGCCCGACTGTGCCATGTGACGCGCCCAGTCCAGCGTGTCGAGGCCCGTGCCCTTGCGCCCGCCATGGGTGAAGACTTCCCATTTGCCGGGAGCGGTCTGCCGGGAGTCGATTGACACCACGATGCACTGGTCGCCGTATTTCTCGGCAGCTTCCTTGACGAACTCCGGCCGCGTCACGGCGGCGGAGTTGATTCCAACCTTGTCGGCGCCGGCCAGCAGCAGGCGGCGGATGTCCTCGATGGTGCGCACGCCGCCACCCACGGTGAGCGGCATGAAGCATTGTTCCGCCGTGCGGGCAACGACATCGAGGATGGTGTCGCGGTTCTCGTGGCTGGCGGTGATGTCGAGGAAGGTGAGCTCGTCGGCCCCGGCGGCGTCGTAGATTCTTGCCTGCTCCACCGGATCGCCGGCATCGCGCAGGGATTCGAACTGCACGCCCTTCACGACGCGGCCGTCCTTGACGTCGAGACAGGGGATGATGCGGACCTTCAGCATCACTCGCCCTTCAGCACGCGGATGGCGTCGGGCACGGTCACGCGGCCGTCGTAGAGCGCGCGGCCGACGATGGCGCCCACGATTCCGTGCTCCTCGGCGGGCCTCAGTTCGCGCAGGTCGTCGAGCGAGCTGACACCGCCCGAGGCGATCACCGGCGTCGTGAGATGCTGGGCGAGCGTCACCGTGGCATCGACGTTGACCCCGCCCATGGCGCCGTCGCGATCGATGTCGGTATAGATGATGGCGGCCACGCCGGCGTCCTCGAAGCGAAGTGCCAGATCAAGCGCCCGCACGGTGCTCTGCTTGGTCCAGCCGTCGACCGCGACCATGCCTTCGCGGGCGTCGATGCCGACGGCGACCTTGCCCGGCCACTGCTTGCAGGCGGCCTTCACCAGGCCCGGCTCCTTGACCGCGACGGTGCCCAGGATGACGCGGCTCACGCCGGCGTCGAACCACTGGGCGATGCTCTCGATGGTGCGGATGCCGCCGCCGAGCTGGGTCGGCACCTTGATTTCCTTCAGGATCTCGACCACCGCCGCGCGGTTCACCGGATGGCCTTCGACCGCGCCGTTGAGGTCGACGAGATGCAGCCATTCGCAGCCAGCCTGGGCGAAGGCCTTGGCCTGTGACGCCGGGCTGTCATTGAATACCGTGGCCCGTGCCATGTCGCCGCGCAGCAGGCGAACGCACTTGCCGTCTTTGAGGTCGATGGCGGGAAACAGGATCATGGCGGCGGCGGTTTAGCGCGCCGGACGGCGTCACGCCACCCCGTTCGAGTGGCGCTGCTGGGCAATCATCTCACGCGCGATGCCGACAAATCGCTCGATCGTCGGCGTGGTGTCGCCGGAGCGCCAGGCGATCCCGGTCTCCAGGACCGGCGCCGCACCCCCCAGACCCATATAGACGACACCGGTCCGCGCCAGATTGCGCAGCGACGCCGGCACCAGCGCGATGCCCATCCCGGCGGAGACGAGACTTATGATCGTCTGCATCTGGATCGCTTCCTGGACGATCCGCGCCTGGCCACCGTGCGCTGCGTAAAAGCCGGTGACCAGATCATGGAAGGCGGGCGCGCTCTGCCGCGGAAAGAGGATGAGCGGCGCGCCGACCACAGCTTCGGGTGAGAGCTGGTTCCCCAAGAAAGACAATCTTCCGTCGGCGATCCAGCTCTCCGGCACGGCCGCGATCAGCGGTTCGGTCACCAGCGGCAGGTAGGAGAGCGGTTTAGGGAAGGCGGCGTTCGGCGGCGGGATGACGAGACCGACGTGGCCCTTGCCCTCGAGCAGGGCCGCGATCTGCACGTCGCTCGTGGCTTCTGCGAGCGCGATCTCGACGTCGGGAAAGAGCGAGGCGTAGCGGCGCACCAGCGTCGGCAGGATGTTGTAGTCGGCGGTACTGACGAACGAGATCGCCAGCCGGCCGGTGGTGCCGTCGCGCAGCCGCTGCGCCACCTCGGGCAGGGCGTTCACCTCCTCGAGCACGGCTCGAACGTGCACCAGCCACTCTGCGCCGAACGGCGTCAGCGCCACGCTCCGTTTCGTCCGCACGAAAAGCGGGGCGCCGACCTCGCGCTCCAGGGCCATGATGGATTGGCTGAGCGGCGGCTGGGACAAGCCAAGCTGCTCGGCGGCGCGCCCGAAGTGGAGCGTCCGGGCCACCGCTGCGAAGTGCCTCAACTGCCGAATGTCCATCATTCATACGTCAAATGTCTTAATTATCGTTTAGTAATATATTTTGCCGGCATTCAAAAGGGGCCTATCCCGGCATCCGACTGTTATCGGAGGCCAAAAATGCCGGCATATCGCTCCAGAACAACGACCCATGGCCGCAACATGGCCGGCGCCCGCGGGCTGTGGCGCGCGACGGGCATGAAGGACTCCGATTTCGGCAAGCCGATCATCGCCATTGCCAACAGCTTCACCCAGTTCGTGCCGGGCCATGTCCACCTGAAGGACCTGGGGCAGCTCGTGGCCGGCGAGATCGAGGCGGCGGGCGGAGTCGCCAAGGAGTTCAACACCATCGCCGTCGATGACGGCATCGCGATGGGCCACGACGGCATGCTCTATTCGCTGCCGAGCCGGGAGCTGATCGCCGACAGCGTCGAATACATGGTCAATGCCCACTGCGCCGACGCGCTGGTGTGCATCTCCAATTGCGACAAGATCACGCCCGGCATGCTGATCGCGGCGATGCGGCTCAACATCCCGACTGTCTTCGTGTCGGGCGGTCCGATGGAGGCCGGCAAGGTCGTGGTCAAGGGCGCCGCGCGGTCGGTCGACCTGATCGACGCCATGATCGTGGCCGCCGACGACAGCTACACCGACGAGGAAGTGGCGACGGTCGAGCGGTCGGCCTGTCCGACCTGCGGCTCCTGCTCGGGCATGTTCACCGCCAACTCGATGAACTGCCTGACCGAGGCGTTGGGCCTGTCGCTGCCCGGCAACGGCTCGGTGCTGGCGACGCATGCCGATCGCGAGAAGCTGTTCCGCGAGGCCGGCCACGTGATCGTCGATCTCGCCCGCCGCTGGTACGAGCAGGACGATGCGACGGCGCTGCCGCGCGGCATCGCGAGCTTTGCCGCCTTCGAAAATGCAATGAGCCTCGACATCGCCATGGGCGGCTCGACCAACACCGTGCTGCATCTGCTGGCGGCGGCGCAGGAAGGCTGCGTCGCATTCACCATGGCCGACATCGACCGCCTGTCGCGGCTCGTTCCCTGCCTGTGCAAGGTGGCGCCGGCGAAGAACGACGTCCATGTCGAGGACGTCCACCGCGCCGGCGGAATCATGGCGATCCTGGGCGAGCTCGATCGCGCCGGCCTGATCGACACCAGCCTGCCGACCGTGCATGCGCCGACCCTGGCCGACGCGCTCCGCCACTGGGACATCTTCCGCACGACCAGCGAGGAGGTGCGCCGCTTCTTCCGCGCTGCCCCCGGTGGCGTGCCGACGCAGGTTGCGTTCAGCCAGTCGGCGCGCTGGGACGAGCTCGACACTGATCGCGAGAATGGAGTGATCCGCTCCGCCAGGAATCCCTTCTCGAGGGACGGCGGTCTGGCGGTGTTGTCCGGCAACCTCGCGCCCGAGGGCTGCATCGTCAAAACCGCCGGCGTCGACGAATCGATCCTGACCTTCACCGGCAAGGCACGGGTCTTCGAGAGCCAGGACGCGGCGGTGAGCGGCATTCTGTTGAACGAGGTCGAGCCGGGCGACGTGGTGGTGGTCCGCTACGAGGGCCCGAAGGGCGGCCCCGGCATGCAGGAAATGCTCTATCCGACCAGCTATCTGAAATCGAAAGGGCTCGGCAAGGTCTGCGCCCTGGTCACGGATGGCCGGTTCTCCGGCGGCAGCTCGGGCCTGTCGATCGGTCATGTCTCGCCGGAGGCGGCCGAGGGCGGATTGATCGGACTTGTCGAGACAGGCGACCCGATCGTGATCGACATTCCCAACCGCACGATCCGTCTCGACCTCGACGACGCCGTGCTCGCTGCCCGTCGCGCGGCGATGGAGGCCAAGGGTGGTGCCGCCTGGAAGCCGGTCGGCCGCAAGCGCCACGTCTCGCCCGCCTTGCGCGCCTACGCGGCGCTCACGACCAACGCGGCGCGCGGCGCCGTGCGCGATGTCAGCCAGGTCGAACGGTAGCGCGAGGACCGTCGGTTCTGCGTGACGAAGCCGTCCCAAGACATGCGTATGTCGTTTATGGTGCTTCAAGACGCTCGGGATAGGGGTCAGTGATGCTGAGTTACCTGACGATCGGCGCGAACGATATACCGCGCTCGGAGCGGTTCTATACAGCGGTCCTTGGGCCGCTTGGCTATGAGAAGGCCGAGCAGGAGGACGGGGTGGCTTACACGCTCCCCGACGTTCCCGATCGCTTCAACGGTCCTTGTGCCGTGTATGTCAGGAAGCCCTACGATGGGCGGGAAGCCACGGTCGGCAACGGCTCGATGCTCGCCTTTCGTGTGCCGACTCATGCCCAGGTTCACGCCCTGCACAGCGCCGGCGTTGCGGCCGGTGGCACGGATGAAGGCGCGCCGGGCTTCCGCGCTCAGTACAGCAAGAATTTCTTCGTGGGTTATCTGCGCGATCCGCTGGGCAACAAGCTGGCCCTTTTCTGCACGGCTACGGAGCGAGCAGCTTAGGGTCTTCCGGCTTACTCAGGATCGCTTACCTCCCCCGTCAGCGGGGGCAACTGTCTTGGCTTATGCCTGTTTCCACGGAGTATCTGCGCGGACCATCGCGTTGAGGGTGATGATCATCTTTCGCATGACTTCGACTCTGATGGTTCAATCCACGTCGGAAAGACTCCAGAGCGTCATGCCGTCACCCTCTGCCGATGCCCAAGATCCCGCCGATCAGACGGCCGATATGGAACTTCGTCCATATGTCCGCAGCGGAAAAGCTGGGACGCGCCTGCAGGACGCTCCAGTAGCGCGCGAGCGCCGGCCGCTTGGGGATCTCCGCGCCGAGACCGGCGAATTCCATGCGCCCGAGAAACACGGTCCAGACGACATCGGCGACGCCATAGGCGGGCGGTACCAACACCGCACGGCCGTCGCGCAGCGTCTGCTCGAGCCGGTCCATGAAGCCGATGGCTTCAGCGCGACGCCGCTCCGAAAGCTTTACGACGGCATCCGGCTCGAAGGTGCTGACGCGTTCGGCAAAGACCGCGGCGCGCGCCTCATAGACGGCCGCGAGATCGGGATTTCGGGCGGCATGCGCGAGGAGCTGGCGGCGGGTCGCTTCGAGCCGCTTCGGGATCATGATCCGCGCCAGGGGGTTGCGGGCGAGAATCCCGCCGAAGGTCAATTCCTCGATCGGATAGCCGTAGTGAAGGTCGAGCCAGGCTTTCGTCTCACCGTCGGGCGTCGAGCCGAGCGCATACTCGGCGATGTCACGACTCTGAACGAGGATGCGATCGGCCAGCACCAGTGTCGGCACGGTCATGCCCGGATTGATCCGCACATAGTCCGGCTGCTGCTGGCTCAGCCGGAAATGGATGTCGACGAAGACGCGCTCGTGGGCGATGCCGCCTTCGGCGAGTGCCAGGCGCGCGATCATCGAATAGTAGGACGACGGCGTTTGATAGAGGCGGGTTTTTGCTCCGGAGAGCTTGGCGGACTCTGTCATGGCCGATCATCAGGGACGAAGGTGCAGCGGACTGTGCAGGATGCAATCGGTGCGCACAACCGACCTTGCCGTGCAGATCCGACGGCTAGCGCGTCGACCAGCCTGCGCTACTCTCCCTTGTGGTGCGCGCGATTCAATCCACGTTTTCCATCCAATCCACCGGAAAGCCAATTAAACCGCGCTTGCGGGTTTGCGCGTCGAGGCAGAAAGTTTCTCTCAACGAAGCGTGGTGGTCGCATCACGCGGAGAGGAACCGAAAGGTTCCTCGCGGTGGCGAAAGCTGCTGAAGGGTTCTCGGAGTGCCCTGCGAACTCGTCCGACGGGACGATGCGCGCCCCTCGCGAGGGAGAGCGCTGGCAGGAAAAAGCAGTCGGGGATTCGCTGTGGAAAGTCCATGCGCATGGACGGTCTGCACCCGAGGATGGTGGTGGCGAGCGGGGATCTCGCAATTTCACTAGCCCTTCGTGGTCCTTCCAGGGTCACGGTGGACCGCGCCCCGCGGAGGAACGTGACGAGCGTTCTTTCAGGGACGTATGAAGCGGCGAAGTCGGGCAACCGGCTTCGCCGTTTTCTTTTTGGGCCGGCCGCCGCCTCTCCTTGTCATGCCGCTAACAGCGCTGGCCTCTCAGACGATGGGCGACAGTATATTGGTTGGTACCCTCAATAGCGGACCAAGAGTTTCACATATGTCAGAAGTTGAGGCTGCTGCGAGCCTCTGCTTTCAGAGTCCGTCTTGTTGCTCTAACATCGGTTTTCTCAAAGGGAGCAATCGAGGGTGCCCGCACCATACGCTGGTGGCTGCCAATGTGGCGCTGTCCGATACGTCTTGACCGCCGAACCGATCCGAACCGTCGCTTGTCACTGCAAAGAGTGTCAACGTCAGTCTGGAAGTGCGTTCGGCATGTCTATGATCGTTCCTGAAAAGAGCCTGACGATCACAGGCCTGACCAAGCGTTTCGCCCGCATTGCCGACAATGGCAACCAGAACACGGGCGTATTCTGTCCGGAGTGTGGAGTCCGCATTTGTCAAATCCCGCGATACATCGAGGGTGTCCTCGTCTTGAAGCCAGGCACGCTCGATGACACGAGTTGGGTTCGGCCAAACTATTTCGTTTGGATGAAGAGCGGACAGGGCTGGGTTCCCGTGCCCGAGGGAGTGAAGGCCCTCGACGGACAGACGTAGGCAACTGCGGAACTGGACTCGCGTGCTTCCGAATCTCGTAGCAGTCATTTTCTGCGTCCAGCCCGAAGGTCCCATCCACCCTTGGCGTACTTTTCTGGCTGCGTCCCCGAGGGTCGGCTTTGGGTCAGTATCTGACGAACCGTTCGACATGACCGATATCTGAAAGCAGGCCAGAAGCAGACGCGGCGGGTATGACTTTAGTGGGCTTTGACCTTAGTCTCTGCCCTTCGCAGAAGGATCCGCCATGACCCGTTACACCCCCGATCTCCTCGCCGCCGACCACGCCGATCTCACCGCCATCCGGCGCGACATCCATCGCCATCCCGAGACGGCATTCGAGGAGGAGCGGACCGCGCAGATCGTGGCCGACAAGCTCACCTCCTGGGGCATCGAAATACACCGCGGGCTGGCCACCACCGGCGTCGTCGGCACCTTGAAGGGCCGGCGCCAGGGCCAGAAGACCATCGGGCTGCGCGCCGACATGGACGCGCTACACCTGCAGGAGAAGAACGACTTCGATTACGCCTCGTCGGTGCCCAACAAGATGCATGCCTGCGGCCATGACGGTCACACGACGATGCTGCTGGGCGCGGCCAAGCGGCTCGCGGCGGCGCCGGACTTCGCCGGCACGGTGCATTTCATCTTCCAGCCCGCCGAAGAAGGATTGGGCGGCGCGCGGGTGATGATCGAGGAGGGACTGTTCGACAAGTTCCCCTGCGACGTCGTCTACGGCATGCACAACATGCCGGGCTTCCCGGTCGGCCACTTCGCCATCCGTCCCGGCGCGATGCTGGCGTCCTCCGACAGCTGGGAGGTCACCTTCAAGGGCACCGGCGGACATGGCGCCATGCCCGACCGCGGCACCGACCCGACCTTCGTCGCGGCACAGTTCATCGTGGCGGTGCAGGGCATCATCGGCCGCAACGTGTCGTCGAGCCAGGCGGCGGTGCTGAGCGTCGGCCATATCGCGGCGGGCACGGCGGGCTCGCCCAACGTCATCCCCTCGGAGGTGTTGATCCGCGGCACCGCGCGCAGCTTCTCAGCCGGGGTGCGGTCGCTGCTGGAGCGCCGTCTGGCCGAGGTCGCGGCGGGCATTGCCCAGGCCGGCGGCTGCGAAGCGGTGAGCAAGTACCACCGCCGCTATCCGGCGCTGGTCAATGCGGTGGAGCAGACGTCGATTGCGGTAGAAGCCGCGGCGGCGACGGTCGGCCGCGAGAATGTCGAGCCCAATACGCAGCCGATTGCCGGCGCCGAGGACTTTGCCTTCATGCTGGAGAAGAAGCCGGGCGCCTACATCATGATCGGCAACGGCGGCACGGTGGAGGGCGGCTGCCACAACGTGCATTCGCCGCTCTACGACTTCAACGACAAGATCCTGACGACGGGCGCGGCCTACTGGATGAACCTCGTCCAGCTCGAGCTGGGCGACGCGGCCTAGGTCTCAGGCGCGATGGTCGAACGGCCGCTCGCTTGACCGGCCGGCGGGCTCGACCGCGAGTTCGCTGCCGCGCTTTTCGATCGTCTTCTCGATCGCGGCCCGGCTGAGCCGGGTCCGGTCGTCACCTTCGATCAGCCAGGCGACGCCGCCGGCCTGGGTGACCTGGCGGGCGCGGCGGAGCGCGTCGTCCAGCATCTCGTAGGGCGCGGGCAGCAGGCGGTGCTTGGCGGCCAGGAACTCCTTTTCGGAGGTGCAGACGTAGCCTACGGTCCACCAAAGCCTGTAGGTCATGCGAACTCCCTGTTTCTGCGACCCAACGCGGACCGGAGTTCACCCTACGCCTTTTGGTCGCCCGTCGATACGCGCCCGCCGCCGCAGGAGCGCGCATGCCGGCCTCGGCCGAATTTGCAGGTTCGACAGGTTTGGGCTATATTTTCTGTCACGATGGGGTGTTTCAGACCCCTCTTCGCAGACGCCCGCCGGACCCTTCCGCGGGCGTTTTTCTTTGCCCAGACAGGACATTATCAGATGACCAAACTCACTTTGCCGTGGACCCGGCAGGGCCGCTTCCTGCGTGCGCTCGCCAAGACCGGCAATATCGCCGAAGCCTGCCGTGCGGCCGGCCTCGACCGACGCCTGGCCTATCGCTGGCGCGACCGTGATTCGGATTTCGCGCGCCGCTGGAAGGAGGCGGCCGCCCGGGCGGCCGATCTGGTGCGCGGCGAGCTGATGGAGCGCGCCCTGCTGGGCCGCGAGCGCATTGTCTACCGCTACCGCCCGACGGCCGTGCATCGCCAGGCTCGTCGGGAGATTTTCGCCGCCGAAACCGGAGTCACGTTTCCGAACACGCATTCCGAAAAGTGAAATCGTGAATTCCGTGGCAAGAGCGTCGTCGATTCGGGTGTTGTCTCAATGACTTGACGCCGAACGGCGAACACCGACGCCGAACAAACAAGGCCCGTTCAGGCGAGGCAGCCAATGGTCCACTCAGGCGGTGTAGTCGAAGGCCCAGGCGTCGCCGGCTTGGTCCCAGGTGCCGCTGTCATTCAGATGCACCGTGGCGAAGGAATCGATGCCGAGGTCGAAGATCGTCACGATCTCCGGCGCCTGCTGGGCCCCCGACGGCATGGCCAGCGCATGGTTGTCGTCGAGCGTGCCCGCCCAGGCCGAGGGTTCGGCGGCGGGCAGGATCAGCCCGTCGGAAAGCCCGCCCAGGACGACCAGCGGGTCCTCGACGGGCAACGCCGCCGCGGCAAGGGCCGCCGCCTGTTCCGCAGCGCCGATCATGCCGCTCACGAAGACGTCGCCGGCTTCGCCGAACAGCCGGTCGAGCGACGCGCCATAGGCAGGAGCGTCGAGGCCGGCATCGGCCCAGTGCGAGTCGAGGGTGGCGTAGATCGGAAGGTCGTGGCGATCGAACTCGACCAGTTCAGGGCCGACGAGAAACGTCGTATCGATGGTCGAGCTATCGGAGGGGACCGAAGGGCTCATGGGTAATGTCTTTCGTTCTGAAATATTGGTTCAAGTATACTGAATAAATCATTGAGAATAAAGGGAGAACATCTGATGGATGTCGGCAATGCGCTCGCATCCTGGAATTCTCAAGGAATCGCAATGGCTTGGCCTTGGTCAACGGCTTACGGTGCCGGCCTGTTTTTCAGTGTTCGGGGGCTTGGACGATGAACGGTGCGGAGAGTCTGGTACGGACCTTGGTCAAGGGCGGCGTCGAAGTCTGCTTCGCCAATCCCGGCACGTCGGAGATGCATTTCGTGGGCGCGCTCGACCGCGTCGAGGGCATGCGCTGCGTGCTCGGCCTGTTCGAAGGCGTCTGCAGCGGGGCGGCCGACGGCTATTACCGCATGACCGACAAGCCGGCCTCGACCTTGCTCCATCTCGGGCCCGGCCTCGCCAACGCGGCGGCCAACCTGCACAACGCCAAGAAGGCGGGCTCGGGTGTCGTCAATATCGTGGGCGAGCATGCGCTCTATCACATCAAGTACGACACGCCGCTCACCGCCGACATCGAGGGCATCGCACGGCCGTTCTCGCATTGGGTAAAAACCTCGCCGACGTCGAAGACCGTGGCCGCCGACGGCGCGCTCGCGATCCAGGCGGCGCGCGTGGCGCCGGGCCAGATCGCAACGCTCATTCTTCCCGCTGACACCGCCTGGGGCGAAGCCGACGGCATGGCCGAGACGCCGGCGACACCGGCGCCGGACAAGCCCACCAGCGATGCCGTGGTGGCCGCGGCCAAGGCGCTGAGGAGCCCTGGCGCGATGCTGTTCATCGGCGGCCGCGCCTTGCGCGCCAAGGGCCTCGAGCTTGCCGGCAAGATCGCCGCCAAGACCGGCTGCAAGGTGCAGGGCGCTGGCGGCACGGCGCGCATCGAGCGTGGCTCGGGCCGCGTGCCCGTGCTGCGGCTGCACTTCGTGATCGAGAACGCCCAGGCCCAGCTCAAGGGCACCAAGCAGATGGTGCTGTGCGGCGCCAAGGCGCCATTCGCCTTCTTCGCCTATCCCGGCAAGCCTTCCGTTCTCTCGCCGGACGATTGCGTGATCAGCACGCTCTGCCCGGTCGACGGCGATCCGCTCGCCTCGCTGGAAGCGCTGGCCGCCGAACTGGGCGCGCTCAACGAAAAGGCGGCGGGCGTCGCCCAGCCGAGCCGTCCCGACCGTCCGACCGGCAAGTTCACGCTCGATGGGCTCGGCCAGGCGCTGGGCGCCACGATGCCGGAGGGGGCGATCGTGGTTGACGAATCGGTGACGACGGGCCGCGGTTTCTTCCCGTTCAGCGCCGGCGCGCCGCCGCACGACTGGCTGAACAACATGGGCGGCTCGATCGGCTTCGGCGGACCGGTCGCCGTCGGCGCCGCGGTCGCCTGTCCGGACCGCAAGGTCATCTGCATGATCGGCGACGGCTCGGCGATGTACACGATCCAGTCGCTGTGGACGATGGCGCGCGAGAACCTCGACGTCTGCGTGATGATCTTCTCCAACCGCTCCTACAACATCCTCTACAGCCAGCTCGCCGATGTCGGCGCGGCCAATCCCGGCCCGCGCGCCATCGACATGCTGACGCTCGACCGTCCGACGCTCGACTTCGCGATGATGTCCAAGAGCATGGGCGTGCCGGGCGGCCAGGCGCACAACCTCGAAGAACTCACCAAGCAGCTCACCTACGCCATGTCGCAAAAGGGTCCGTACCTCATCGACGTGATCATGTAGGGCGCGGCACGGAAAACACGATGGAAGAAGCCCGCCGACGCACGCTGCACGGACGTCGTCGGGGCAAGAAGCTGCGCGCCGGGCAGCAGTCGCTGCTCGACACGCTGCTGCCCCGCCTCGCGCTCGAGTTGCCGGCAGAGCCTGTCGTCACCTCAGACAACGATGTTGCCGAAAGCGCCGCCAAGATCGATCTCGCGCGCGCCTTCGGCGGCGCCCTGCCGCCCGACGGCGTCTGGCTGGAAGTGGGCTTCGGCGCCGGCGAGCACCTCGTCTGGCAGGCCGAGCAGCATCCCGGCGTCGGCCTGATCGGCTGCGAGCCCTTCATCAACGGCGTCGCCAAGTGCCTGGCCCACATCGAGCGGACCGGTGTCGCCAACGTGCGGCTGTTCACCGATGATGCCCGCTTCGTGATGGCGGCGCTGCCGCCGCAATCGCTGTCGCGCGCCTTCGTGCTGTTTCCCGATCCGTGGCCCAAGGCGCGCCATCACAAGCGGCGCTTCGTGCAGCGCGACACTCTCGACGTGCTGGCCCGCCTGATGAAGCCCGGCGCCGAGCTCCGGCTGGCGACCGACGATCCGAGCTATCTGCCGTGGATGGTGGAACATGCCTGCCGCCACCCGGCCTTCGACTGGCTGGCCGAGCGGCCGGCCGACTGGCGGGGGCGGCCGGAGGATTGGCCGCCGACGCGCTACGAAAAAAAGATGCTGGCCGGCCATAAACCGGCATTTTTGCGGTTCCGGCGCCGCCAGACCGCAGGCCACCTTATATAGAGGCGCCGGCAGAGCTCCCCATAGGAATGCCGGATTTCCTTGCCAGTTTCGAAGCGGAAGCCTATATCCGCGCCATCCTCATCGGGTTCGCGGGACGAGCCAAACAAAAAGAGTGGGCCAAAAACCCGCTCTTTTCATTTGCCGAAACCCCGCCGCCCCTAACGTCGAGAAGCATCGCCCGCGTGACCGACTTGCTGCGTCGCCTCGAAGACATCGTCGCCCCGACCATCGTCGGCATGGGCTACGAGCTGGTTCGCGTTGCGCTCAGCCGTGGCGGCACCCTGCAGATCATGATCGAGCCGGCCGATGGGCGGCCGATGGATGTCGAGGATTGCGCCGGCGTGTCGCGCGCCCTATCTGCAGTGCTCGACGTCGAGGATCCGATCACCAGCGCCTATACGCTGGAGGTGAGTTCGCCCGGCATCGATCGGCCCCTCACCCGGGCCAAGGACTATGCGCGCTGGACGGGCCACATGGCCCGCCTCGAGACCGCCGAGCCGGTCGAGGGCCGTCGCCGCTTCAAGGGCACTCTGCTGGGGCTCGAGGACGGCATCGTGAAGCTCCGCCTCGAGGACGGCCAGGAAACCGGCGTGCCGCTGTCGGCGGTCTCGCGGGCCAAGCTCGAGATGACCGACGCGCTGCTCGAAGAACACCGCCTGGCGCAGCAGGGCGCCGGGCAGGCTCACTGAACGATACGAACGAACACGGTTGAACAAGAGGAACTGAGACATGGCAACGACCGCCGATATCCCGCGCCTGGAGATGCTGCAGGTGGCTGACATGGTCGCCCGCGAGAAGGGCATCGAGCGCGAGGAAGTGCTCGAGGCGATGGAGCAGGCCATCCAGAAGTCCGGCCGTGCCAAGTACGGGCTGGAGCACGACATCCGCGCCGAGATCGACCGCAAGACCGGCGAGATCAAGCTGCTGCGCTACATGCAGGTCGCCGATCCGATCGAGAACGAGAACACCCAGGTGCCGCTGGTCGAGGCGCAGCGCCGCAATCCCGAGGCCCAGGTCGGCGACTTCCTGACCGACGAGCTGCCGCCGATCGACTTCGGCCGCGTCGCCGCCCAGACCGCCAAGCAGGTCATCACCCAGCGGATGCGAGAGAGCGAGCGCAAGCGCCAGTACGAGGAATTCAAGGACCGCATCGGCGAGATCGTGTCGGGCGTGGTCAAGCGCGTCGACTACGGCAACATCACCATCGACCTGCAGCGCGCCGAAGGCGTGATCCGCCGCGACGAGACGATCCCGCGCGAGTCGCTGCGCGTCAACGACCGCGTCCGCGCCTACATCTTCGACGTGCGCGAGGAGCCGCGCGGCCCGCAGATCTTCCTGTCGCGCAGCCATCCGCAGTTCATGGCCAAGCTGTTCATGCAGGAAGTGCCGGAAATCTACGACAACATCATCGAGATCAAGGCCGTGGCCCGCGATCCCGGCAGCCGCGCCAAGATCGCGGTGCTGAGCCATGACAGCTCGATCGACCCGATCGGCGCCTGCGTCGGCATGCGCGGCAGCCGCGTCCAGGCCGTGGTGCAGGAGCTGCAGGGCGAGAAGGTCGACATCATCCCGTGGTCGCAGGACACCGCCAACTTCATCGTCAACGCGCTGGCGCCGGCCGAGGTCAGCAAGGTGCTGATGGACGAGGAGAAGAACAAGACCGAGGTCGTCGTGCCCGATGACCAGCTCAGCCTCGCCATCGGCCGCCGCGGCCAGAACGTCAAGCTCGCCTCCCAGCTCACCGGCTGGGAAATCGATATCATGACGGAGACCGAGGAGAGCGAGCGCCGCCAGAAGGAAACCCGCGAGCGCACCGAGCTCTTCAAGCTGGCGCTGGATGTCGACGACGTGATCGCCCATCTGCTGGTCGCCGAGGGCTACGGTTCGGTCGAGGACGTGTCCGAGACCGCTGTAGAAGATCTCGCCACCGTCGAGGGTTTCGACGAGGAGATCGCCACCGAGCTGCAGCGCCGCGCCCGCGAATTCATCGAGAAGCGTGACGCCGAACTCGCGACGCGCCTCGCGGATCTGGGTGTCAGCGAGGAAGTGCAGAACGCTGAGGGCCTCACCCTGGCGATGGTGGTGGCGCTGGGCGACAAGGGCGTGAAGTCGCTCGACGACCTCGCCGACCTCGCCTCCGACGAGCTGCGCGAGATCGTGGGTGAGACCGCCATGGATAACGACACCGCCAACGCCATCATCATGAAGGCGCGCGAGCACTGGTTCGCCGACGAGGCCGCTCCGGCCGGCGAAGCGGCCAAGGCCTAAGGGAGACTGCCCTTGGTCCCTGCCATCGCCATGACCCAATCTGACCTTACGGTGCCTGCCGCGCCGGGGCCGATGCGCACCTGCATCGCCACCGGCACGGAAGACACGCCGGAGCGGATGATCCGCTTCGTCGTCGGACCGGAAGGCGAGGTCGTGCCCGATCTGGCGCGGCGGCTGCCGGGTCGCGGCCTGTGGGTCCGGGCGGAGCGGGCGGCGCTCGAGCGCGCGGTGGAAAAGAACCTCTTTTCCAAGGCCGCGCGGGCAGCCGTGAAGGCACCGGCCGATCTGGCCGAGCGGGTCGAGCGGCTTCTGCTGGAGCGGGTGCTTTCCGATCTCGGCCGGGCGCGCCGGGCCGGCCGGGCCGTGGCGGGCTACGTGAAGGTCGAGCAGATGATCGGCCAGCGCCGGGTAGGGCTGCTGGTGGTGGCGGACGGGGCCGACGGCGACGGGCTGGGCAAGCTCACCGCCACCGGCCTGCCGCTCGTGCGACTGGGCGATGCGACGTCGCTGGGCGGCCTCTTTGGCCGCGAGCAGGCGGTCTATGTGGCGGTTGCCCGCGATGACGCGGGCGGCGAGTTCATTCAACGAATTGCGGTCGGTGCAGCGCGGTGGCGCGGCTATCGACTGAATAGCGCCGGTTGACGGGCCGGAGCGGACCAAGGACAACACGCGATATGACGGAACAAAAAGAAGAGACCAAGGCCACCAAGCCACTGACCCTCTCGACCACGGCGCGTAGCGGCGCCGCGGCCAAGGCGGATGCGACCCAGGTGCGGCAGAAGTTCTCGCACGGGCGGACGCGCGCGGTGACGGTCGAGGTCAAGAAGCAGGCCAAGCGGACCCCAGGCGCGGCTCCAGCCCCGGTTGCCGCGGCGCCAGCGCCCGCGCCCCAGGCACCCGCGGCGGCGCCCCCGGCGCCGAGCGGTCGCACCCTGAAGCTGGGCGGCAG